>SL_8KL_010_SEDDRAFT_10001347_pt1 | contig 21316 bp, 15 predicted proteins | sample SodLakKL_010_SED_4_FD_11160 | JGI IMG/M metagenome (IMG submission 11160) | reverse complement strand
TCAGCACCTGCGGCGTAAAGCCAGGGTCCGGAGGTGCTGAACAGTTACGATTTTTCTTTATTCAGGCATCCGGGACATACGCCCGGTTGTTCCTGCACCTACAAACCTAAGGAGGCTCGAATGTCTGCTCTTACTCTAAGCCCTCACTGGACAAAACTCAAAACTCATTTTTCCAGAATAAAAGACATGCATATGAAGGACATGTTTGCCGCTGATCCCGGACGCTTTTCAGATTTCTCCCTGCAGGCCGGCCAGGTTTTTCTGGATTATTCCAAAAACAGGATAGACCGGGAAACCATGACCCTGTTGTTTGGCCTGGCCAGGGACATGGGCCTGGAAGATAAAACCAGGGCCATGTTTTCCGGCCAGAAGATCAACACCACGGAACAAAGAAGCGTTCTGCATGTTGCTCTTCGCAACAGGTCCAACAGGTCCATTCAGGTGGACGGAGAAGACGTCATGCCACAAGTAAACCATGTCCTGGACCGGATGAAAGACTTTGTCCATGATGTCCGGGAAGGGCGTTGGCTGGGCTGGACCGGTGAAACTGTAAAGGACGTGGTCAATATCGGCATCGGCGGATCCGACCTGGGCCCCAGAATGGCGGTCAAGGCCCTGGAGGGCTTCAGCGGACCTGACCTCCGGGTACATTTCGTATCCAACGTGGACCCGTCCCACCTGGAAAACACCCTGGCCCGGCTGGACCCCAGGTCGACCCTGTTCATAGTCGCCTCCAAGACCTTCACCACCCAGGAAACAATGTTCAACGCCGCCAGGGCCAAAAACTGGCTTCTGGAGAGCGCAAAAAACCAGGAGCACATTGCCAGGCATTTTGTGGCCGTATCCACAAACAAACCCAAGGTGCGCGAGTTTGGCATCGATCCCCAAAACATGTTCGGTTTCTGGGACTGGGTAGGAGGGCGTTTCTCTCTATGGTCCGCCATCGGACTGCCCATAGCCCTGTCCATCGGCATGGAGCGTTTTGAACAGCTCCTGGAAGGCGCCCACGAAATGGACCAGCATTTCCTGAACACGCCCCTGGAAAACAACCTGCCGGTTATCCTGGGCCTTTTAAGCATCTGGTACACCAATTTCTTCAAGACCGAAAGCCATGCCCTCCTGCCATACAGCCAGTACCTGGAAGAATTCCCGGCATATATGCAGCAGGGGGAAATGGAAAGTAACGGCAAAAGGATCACCCTGCAGGGGAAGCAGGTGGATTATGCAACTGGCCCTGTCATCTGGGGCGCGCCAGGGACCAACGGCCAGCACGCCTTTTACCAACTGCTGCACCAGGGCACCAGGATGATCCCTTGCGACTTTATCATTTTCGCCCGGCAACCCGGGCATGATCCTGTGCAGCACCGGCTGTTGATGGCCAATTACCTGGCCCAGACCGAGGCCCTGATGCGGGGTAAAACCAGCGACCAGGTCAGGCAGGAGCTTGAGTCCCATGGCAAATCCAGCCAGGAGATTGAAGAGATCCTGCCCCATAAGGTATTCCCGGGCAACAAACCCTCCAACTCTATTATGCTGCCGGAGCTTACCCCCGGTTCTCTGGGAGCGCTCATTGCTCTCTACGAGCACAAGGTCTTCGTACAGGGAGCCCTGTGGGACATCAACTCCTTCGACCAGTGGGGAGTGGAACTGGGCAAACAACTGGCCAGAAAAATTGAGCCGGAACTGGAAGACGACTCAGAATCAACCAGCCACGACCCTTCCACCAACGGCCTGATTAATAAATGGAAAGCCATGTACTGGTCTTAAGAAAATTTCGGCTTATTTCCCCGGGACTTAAAGCATATTCACCGGGTCCAGATCCAGGCTTGCCCGGACCTGACTGTACCGGTCAAACAGGGGGCGAAGCTCCAGGTAGGCCTGTTTGATCCCGGACCAGTCCCTGGACTTCACCAGAAACTGATGCCGTTCCCTGTTTTTCAGCCTGGAAAGCACTGCCGGGGCAGGCCCAAGCATGGTCACCCCGCTGCCTGCTGCCGCCTGCTTTGCCCTCCTGCGAAGACCAGCCAGGAATTCGGACTTGCCCTGCCAGGCATCCGGAAAAGAAAAGCGGATCAGACCCAGCCGGACAAATGGCGGGTAGCCGAACTTCTGCCTGCGGCTTATCTCCTGCTCATAAAAACTTTTGTAGTCGCAGTCCCGGATATACTGCCAGCAAAAATGTCCCGGGTTCCGGGTCTGGATAAACACCCTGCCGGGCTTTTCACCACGCCCGGAACGCCCTGAAAGCTGTACCAGCAGCTGAAATATGCGTTCGCTGGAGCGATAATCCGGCAGACCCAGCCCCAAATCCCCATCCAGGACTATGGCCAGGGTCACTTCCGGAAAAGAATGGCCTTTGCTGAGCATCTGCGTACCCACAAGAACCTGGGCCTGGCCTGCTGCAAAATCCTGGAGTATCTTCTCCGCCCTGCCCTGGCTCCTGGTACTGTCTCGGTCCAGGCGCAGCACCGCAGTATCAGGAAGATGCCTGGCCAGAAATTCCTCCACCTTCTCCGTGCCCTGGCCCACGGGAATAAACTCCGACCCCCGGCAATGCCCGCATGTGGGTGGGAAGGATACCGATATACCGCAGTAATGGCAGACCATGCGGTTTCGTTTTTTGTGGTAGGTAAGTCCCACCTGGCAAGCGGTGCACTTGACCGTCTCGGAGCATGACTCACAAATAAGCACCGGAGAGTACCCCCTGCGATTATGCATAATCACGGCCTGCTCACCACACCTGACAGTCTCCTTCAGGGCTTCGGCACAGGTCTTTGCCAGTGCTCCGAAAACAGGCGGGTCCTGTTTAAGATCCACAAAATCCACCTGCGGCAGGATGCTTTGGCCGATACGGCTGTGCATCTCCACCAGATTCACATCTCCTTTCTCAGCCGCGTGAAAAGTCTTGACATCCGGGGTGGCCGAACCAAGAACCAGCAGAGCGTTTTCCCTGGCTGCCAGGTACCAGGCTATCTCCTTGGCCTGATAAATAAGCTTCTGGTCCTGCTTGAAAGACTCATCGTGCTCCTCATCCAGGACTATAAGTCCAGTATTCTGCAACGGCATAAACAGCGCGGACCTGGTTCCAATAAGCAGCACCGGCTTTTTCCCCAGGCCAAGTTCCAGAAAGGTATTTTCCCTGCTGCGCGGTCCTTTGCTTCCATGGTGCAGATAAATGTCCGCACCGGGCAGATATTGCCCTGCATGCTGATAAAGCTGCCTGGCTATGGCGATTTCCGGGGCGAGTATGACTGCCGATCGCCCCGATTCCAGACTTTGGCGGGCCAGATCAAGGTAGACAAAAGTCTTGCCGCTGCCGGTTATACCGTGCAGAAGACAGCTCTGAAAGCCTTGCTGCAGCATGGAAGAGAGGCGTTCCAGGGCTTCCTCCTGCTGCGGGCTGAAAAAAAAGTCCTGTCTAGCCTCCAGGCTTTTAGATTCGGGCTCATCCCCATGGGCATGAGGACACACAAGCCCCTTGTCCTTGAGGGCCTGCAGTGCCTTTCCACTGCCCCGGCCCAGTTCCGCCCTTATACTGGAAGCGGTCTTTGGACCATGGGCGTAAAGAAGATCCATTACAGCCCACTGCACCCTGGCCTGCGGTCTTATGGGCCATGGGGGCTCACAGGAAAGGGTGAGTCCAGGTTCTTTGCCGCCTGCTTTTTTTATACCCAGTTCCCCCTGCATCCAGGACTCAGCCAGTCTGGAAAGAAACTCCGGGTTTCCCCAGCCGCTGGAAAAGGGAATCCTTTTGTTGTTTCTATCCCGCCAGCCGTCTGGAACCATGCGCAGGGAAGCAGGCAAAACAGAGGCCAGCACCCGGCCCAGGCTGGCCAACTGCCGTGCGGCCACTTTTTCCAGCATTTCCATGTAGTCGGTACTAAGCAGCGCCTCTTTCTCCACAGGCCAGAAGATGCTTTTCAGTTTTTTTTCTGTGAGGGTAGCGGCGACACTGCGCTCCATTACGGCGCAGCAGAGCCTGTTGCTTTTGCCCATGGGTACCAGCACCCGCATGCCGGGATGCCAGGCCTGCCTGGGCAGGTAGGAGGGCAAAACATAGCTAAGACTGGCATAAGGCTGGCACAGTATGGCAACGGACCAGACAGAGGCACTAATCTCTTGTTCTAGCATACGCGGATTGCATAGGATTTGAAGTAGGTCCAGAAGCAAAAATCAAAAAATCACCTGCAGCAACCCCGGGCAATTACATCCAACTAAACCCGCAGGCCTTCTTCCACAGCCCGGGAAAGCTTTATGGCCAAATCTTCAACCAGGGTATCGTCCTGGCCTTCCACCATTACTCTGGCCACAGATTCGGTACCGGAATACCTGAGCAGGACCCGGCCCTTGCTCCCCAGCTGTGCTTCGGCATCCTTGACCGCTTCCTGGATCAGCTGCACCTCATCAAAGGGTCTTTTCCTTTCCACGTGCACATTAATGAGCCGTTGCGGAAACGGGGTCAAAAACCTGGAAAGCTCGGACAGCGGCCTGTTCTTCTGCAGCATGATCTTTAAAAGCTTGATGCCGGCCAGGATGCCGTCCCCTGTGGTTGCGTAGTCCAGAAAGATCAGGTGTCCGGATTGTTCTCCGCCCAGGACCGCTCCTTCCTTGCGCATAGCCTCCACCACATAGCGGTCCCCGACCTTTGTGCGCAACAGTCTTCCTCCATGCTCCTGCATAAAGACTTCCAGGGCCATGTTGCTCATGACCGTGCTCACCAGGAGGTTGCCCGGCAATTCATCGCGCTCCATAAGATCCATGGCGCATATGGCCATTATCTGATCTCCGTCCAGGATCACCCCGTTTTCATCAATGGCGATAAGCCGGTCCCCGTCTCCGTCCAGGGTCAGCCCCAGGTCCGCCCCGTGCTCCATGACCATTGCGGCTGCCACTTCCGGGTATAGAGAGCCGCATTTCTTATTGATATTCAACCCGTCGGGCTCGGTGCCGGCCATAATGACCTTGGCCCCCAGCTCTTCAAAAATGAGGGGCGCCACCCTGTAAGTGGCCCCGTGGGCACAGTCGATGACCACTTTCATCCCCTGCAAAGACATGGTGTTGGGCAGGCTGTTCTTGAGATGGACCACATATCTTCCGGGACTGTCCACAATCTTTCGGGCACGGCCTATGGCTTCCGGCTGGGGATGTTTCCAGTTTACATCCGGGGACAGAACCAGTTCGGAAATATCCTCTTCAACCTGGTCCGAGAGTTTAAAGCCCATACGATCGAAAAACTTGATCCCATTGTCCATGAACGGGTTGTGCGAAGCGGAAATGACTACCCCCAGATCAGCGCGCATGTTCTTGGTCAGAAAGGAAATGGCCGGTGTGGGCATGGGCCCCACCAGATAGACATCCATGCCCGAGGCACAAAAACCCGAGGTAAGTGCGTTTTCAAATACATACCCCGAAAGCCGGGTATCCTTGCCGATAAGCACCCTGTGCCGCCTGTGTCCGTTGCGGAAATACTGGCCTGCTGCCAGACCGAGTCTGAGTGCTATTTCCGGCAGCATGGGAAAAATATTGGCCTGCCCTCTCAGACCGTCGGTACCGAACAACTTCTTGCGCATCCAGGATTCTCCTGTAGGTTTATTCTATGGTTAATTCAACTTTTTCAGGCCGCATCTCCAGGAGTTGTCCATACTCGGGCAACTGCGCATCCACAGGTAATTCATATACTCCTGGGCCTGTCCCCGGCTGTATCTGTACATAATAATGAAGCCTTTCCCGCCAGCCATCCTCCTGGAGCAATTCCCGGGGAAGACTAAGGTAAGCCCTGGCATGGTCCTGATCCAGACTGTAGTTTACACCCTGAGCACCTCTGACCTCAATGGGTTTTCGCACCCAGATGTCCTCCAGTACAGGACCGAAAACAAGTTCAACGCGCACATCAGCGGGGGTACTCTCCAGTTCCGGGGGAATATTCAGCCTTACCCTGCGCTGAACCGTTCCCGGCCTGTATTCGTCAACAGCCAGAGGCTTGGTTTCCACCCCATCCATGTCATTGAGTATCCTTTGCGGTCCGCGAACCCGTACTGAATCAGGCTGGACCACCTTCTCCCGCAACTGATAATGGGGACTTACAGCCCCAGTCCAGCTTACCTGGACAGGAAAATCACGGATGACAAACCTGTCCACCTCCAGTTCCAGCCTGGAGGGCGTGATCTCCACCGCCTGCACCGCCCGGGGAAGGTTTATTCTTTTGGGATCCAGGACAATGGTGTTTTCTCCCTGCTCCAAACCGGACAGGTCGAGGTTGTAAGCCAGGCGGCTTATATCCATCCGCCCCAGCATGGTCTTTGTCGCCCTGCACCTGACCGTGACCTTGCTGACCATGCCTGAAGTGACAGTGTACTCCCCCGGCATGTGGGAAACCTCCACCGGGACTTCCACCCACATATCCACCTTTTCCTGTCCGCTTATAAGGTACCAGAAAAATACGGCCATAACCAGGGCCAGTATCCTGTACTGCCAGTTAGCTTTAAACATGTTTTTATATTAACTGCATCAAATCAATTGTAAAATCCATGTGCCTGTCCTCAGTCATCCCAACTCTATTTCTCCAGGGCTGCTGTAAGTACTCTTCTCAGGCGTACCTCATCAAGCCCGGGTATCAGCCTGCCTGACATGGCCACTGAAATCATTCCCTTCTCTTCTGAGACAACCACTGCCAGAGCATCACTTTCTTCGGTAATGCCCAGGGCCGCCCTGTGCCTGGTGCCGAAGTTCCACCTGGAAGGCACCCCCACGGCCAGGGGGAGGATACAGCCGGCATAGGCGATCTTGTTGGCCCTGACCACAACAGCCCCGTCATGCAGCCTGGTACTGGGATAAAATATGGTCTCCAGCAGTTCCCTTGAAAAATCGGCGTTGAGTTCCACCCCGGATTCGACCACATCCCCCAGAGGAGTTCTTTTTTCCAGGACAATGAGGGCCCCGATTTTTTTCTTAGCCATGTGCACCGCCGCCAGAATCAACTCGTCCAGCATTTTATTCGTGGGTCTTGGATTGAACCACAGCCTGCCGGCCCCCATTTCAGCCAGGGCCTTGCGGATATCGCTCTGAAAAAGGATGATCACCACCAGAAACAACGAACCCAGAAAATTGGTCAGCAGACCGTGCAGAGTATACAGACCGAACTCATCCGCCACATAATAAACTAGCATGAGTATAAGAAGGCCGTACACAACTGAGACGGCCCTGGTGCCTTTGAGAAACAGTATGACTCTGTAAGCGATGTAGGCAACCACCGCTATATCCACCAGGTCTCGCCAGCCTATCTGAACAATACCCAAGTCTAAGAACATGTATTTTCTACAATTTTCAAGGTTTTTACAGTGTCAGCAACATCATGCACCCTGTGTATGCCAACCTTTCTGGCGGCCATGAGTGCCGTTCCCACCTGGGTGGGCATCCCCCTGTCCTTGAGATCCACTTTAAGCAGGCCGCTCCAAAGGGACTTTTGGGACAGGCCCATATAGAGAGGACGCCCCAGGACATGAAAGCGCTCAATATTTCTCATTATTTCCAGGTTGTGCTCCAGGGTCTTTCCAAAGCCGATGCCGGGATCCAGAACTATGCGGTTTTCAGGAATGCCGGCCTGTACCAGCCTGCTGAGGTGGGTTTCGAAAAAGGACAGAATCTCCCGGGTCACATCACTATACTGCGGGTCCGCCTGCATATTTTCGGGACGGTCCAGGGTGTGCATCAAAACGTAGCCCGGCTTGTACTGTGCCAGGACGTCCAGCAGTTCAGGATCAAAACGGCACGCAGAAATATCGTTAATGATAAGCGCCCCGGCTTCAAGGCATCTGGCCGCTACCCTGGACTTATAAGTATCAACCGAAATGCCGGCTTCCGGAAGGGTCTTGAGCAACTTCTGCAAAACCGGCATTACCCTGTCCAGTTCAGTATCAGCATCAACCCGCTGGGAAAAAGGCCTGGTGCTTTCTCCGCCCAGGTCCAGTATGTGCGCCCCCTGGTTTAAAAGTTCAAGTCCATGCAGCGCGGCGGCCTCCGGTGAATAATGGCTTCCTCCGTCATAAAAGGAGTCCGGAGTAATATTCACCACCCCGGCAATCAGAAAAGGGGCGGGGCCAATCACCCCGCCCCCTCTTACAGACCATCTCACCATGTTTTAGCACCCCGGCTGAATGTAATATGGTTGAGCATCAGTCTTCATCATCCGGAAATAGAGACTTACCGGATGCAGACCACTTAAGTCTCTATCTTGAAACCTGAATCTTCATCCCGGTCTTCAGCGCTGTCGCTGTCAGCTTTACTGTCTCCATCTTCCGGCTCTTTCCTGTCCCCGGGCTTGCTTTTGTCCTTCTTCAACTCCTCTTCTATGGGAGGCAGATCCTCTCCCTTCATAAGCTTTTCCACTTCCTTGCCTGAAATGGTTTCCCTGTCCAGAAGGGCTTCTGAAATACGATGCAGGGTGTCCATATTTTCCTTGAGAAGCATCTTGGCCCGGTCGTAGCCGTCCTGGACTATCCTTTTCACCTCGGCATCAATGAGCTTGGCCGTATCCTCGCTGTATTCCTTATGCTGGACAAACTCCCGGCCCAGAAAAACCTCTTCTCCCTTGCCCCCGAAGGACAGCGGGCCCAGGGTTTCGCTCATGCCCCACTCGCAGACCATCTTTCTGGCCATTTTGGAGGCCCTCTCTATATCATTGCCCGCACCGGTGGTCATCTGGTTGAACACCAGTTCCTCAGCCACGCGTCCTCCCAGCAGGACCGAGAGGTTGTTTTCCAGGTAAGTCTTGGAATAGTTGTGCCGCTCATCCTCGGGAAGCTGCATGGTCACACCCAGGGCACGTCCCCTGGGGATTATGGAAACCTTGTGAATGGGATCGGTCCCGGGCAGAAGCTTGGCCACCAGGGTATGACCGGCCTCATGATAGGCTGTGGTCTTCTTTTCTTCATCGCTTAAGATTATGCTTCTTCTTTCCTTGCCCATAAGAACCTTGTCCTTGGCCTCCTCAAAATCCTCCATGCCCAACTGCTCCTTGTTCTTTTTTGCCGCCTGCAGAGCCGCCTCATTGACCAGGTTTTCCAGGTCCGCCCCGGAAAATCCCGGGGTGCCCCGGGCAATGACTTCCATATCCACCCCTGGAGCCAGGGGGGTTCTGCGGCTATGCACTTCCAGAATATGCTTGCGGCCAGCCAGATCAGGATTTGGAACCACCACCTGCCTGTCAAAGCGCCCGGGTCTGAGAAGGGCCGGATCCAGCACGTCCGGACGGTTGGTGGCGGCAATGAGTATAACCCCTTCGTTGGACTCAAAGCCGTCCATCTCCACCAGAAGCTGGTTCAGGGTCTGTTCGCGCTCGTCGTGTCCACCGCCCAGACCGGCTCCTCTCTGGCGGCCCACTGCATCAATTTCGTCGATAAAAATCAGACAGGGAGCATTTTTCTTGCCCTGTACAAAAAGGTCCCTTACCCTGGAGGCCCCCACACCAACAAACATTTCCACGAAGTCGGAACCGGAAATGGAGAAAAAAGGAACTCCGGCCTCACCTGCCACCGCTCTGGCCAGAAGGGTTTTGCCCGTTCCCGGAGAACCCACCAGGAGCACTCCCTTGGGAATGCGTCCCCCCAGGCGGGTAAATTTCTTGGGATCGCTCAGAAAGTCCACCACTTCGGTTAGTTCGTCCTTGGCCTCGTCTACCCCGGCCACATCGGAAAAAGTCACCTTGCTGTCTTCCTGGGCTACCAGTTTGGCCTTGGATTTGCCAAAGGACATGGCCTTGCCTCCCCCTCCCTGCATCTGGCGCATGAAGAAAATCCAGACCGCTATAAGCAACAGTATGGGAAACCAGGAGATAAAAACGGTCATGAGCATGGATCTCTCTTGCTCAGGCTCGGCCTCCACCTGGACGTTATTTCTAAGAAGCTTATCCACGAAATTTGGATCCTCTGGATGAAAGGATATAAATCTCTGCTCGTCGAAAGTGACCCCGGTGACCTCCTGCCCCTTTATCTTGACCGCCATGACCTCGCCCTGCTCAATTCTGTCCAGAAGCTCGGTATATGTTAATCTTTCCTGCTGCTCCTGGGGCTGGTTGAACATGTTGAAAAGCATGATCAATACCACTGAGATGGTTGCCCAGAGCAAAAGATTCTTAGAAAAAGTGTTCAATATCTTCCCCCCGAAAAAGTACCTATTTTTAAACCTTGCCTAATCCTGTAATGATTGTTACTTATTAGTCTGCGGAAGCGTTACGTCACCGGTGTGGCGCCTGGACTTCAAATCCAGTGGAACGGTTAGCCCCGTTCGGTAGGTTCGACTCCTATACGCTTCCGCCATTTTTTTTGTCCATCCAGCTATGAATATCCTTTATCTGCTCTTCCACCGATGCCGGCCCGGTGCCTCCGGAAGTCACCCTGCGCTTCACAGCCTGCTCATAATCCAGGACATGGTAAACATCGCTGTGGATAAGCTCGGAAAAAGCACGGAAAGTTTCCAGATCAACATCTTCAAGCCCCAGGCCCTTGTCTTCTGCATAGGCCACCAGACGTCCGGTAATATGATGCGCCTGCCTGAAGGGCATTCCCCTGGCTACTAGGTAGTCCGCCAGTTCGGTGGCATTGAGGTAGCCCTCTTTAAGAGCCCCGAGCATCCTCTCGCGGTTAAATTCCATTTGTGCAACCATCCCGGCCATGACCTGCACAGATGAGCTCACACACCTGTGGGCCTCGATAAAAGGCTCCTTGTCCTCCTGCATGTCTCGATTGTAAGTAAGGGGAAGGGCCTTCATGGTGGTCAGAAGGGCCATAAGACGGCCATAAACACCGCCGGTCTTGCCCCGGACAAGCTCGGCCACATCCGGATTCTTCTTTTGGGGCATTATGGATGAACCAGTGGAGAATGCGTCAGGAAGTATTATAAATCCGAAACCCGGGTTTGACCAGAGGATAAATTCTTCTCCGAGCCGGCTTAGATGCATCATGGTCATGGAAGCGATAAAAAGCCCTTCAAGGACAAAATCCCTGTCGCTGACTGCATCCATGCTGTTCTTGAACACCTTCTCAAAACCCACATAACCGGCAACCTGCTCCGGCTCAAGGGGATAGGTTGTCCCGGCCAGGGCTGCAGCCCCCAGTGGAGAAACCTTTACCCGGGGCAGAGCGTCTTCTATTCGCTCATGGTCTCTCATAAACATCCGGGCATAGGCCAGCAGATGCTGAGCCAGGCATACCGGCTGGGCCGGCTGCAGGTGAGTATACCCCGGAAGCAGGGCGTCCCTGTGGGTTTCAGCCTGCTCAAGCAGGGCCTGAATAAGTTCTTTTAAAGCCTGCTGCCATTCCTGCAGGGCCGCTGCAGTATAAAGTCTGAAATCCAGGGCTACCTGGTCATTGCGGCTGCGTCCGGTATGCAGCTTCTGTCCCGGAGCGCCTGCGAGATCAGTCAGGCGCTTTTCAATATTCATGTGCACGTCTTCCAGGCCGGGATCCCAGAAAAATTTATCCTGCTCAAGTTCATCTTGAATCCTGTCCAGACCGGAAAGGATCTGCTCAAGCTCATCTTTTGTGATTATCCCGGTATTGGCCAGCATACGGGCATGGGCCCTGGAGCCTTCCAGGTCATGCAGGGCCAGGAAACGATCATAATCCAGAGACTGGGTAAACTCCTCCACCACTGAAGAGGTTTCGGAGGCAAACCTGCCTCCCCAAAGCTTATCAGTTTCTTTACCTTTCATTTTTCTGATGATTTATTATGGGTATTGCGTAATAAGGGAGGATTTTCATTTCCTGACTTTATTCACAGACATAAGCCTTAGTCCCTGCAGGCGGATAAAACCGGCCGCGTCCTGCTGGTTGTACACCTGATCCGCCTCAAAGGTAGCCAGCTCAGGGTTGTACAGGGAAAAAGGCGAGCGCCTGCCCAGGGGGTACACTCCACCCTTGTAGAGCTTGAGGCGAACTTCGCCGGTGACGTTTTCCTGGATTTTGTCCATCATGGCCTGCATGGCCTCCCTCTCGGGTGAAAACCAGAAACCATTATATACCAAACGGGCATATCCCGGGACCATTTCATTGCGTAAGTGCAGGCTTTCCCGGTCCAGGCACAGACCTTCCAGATCCCGGTGGGCCGCGTAGAGAATCGTTCCCCCCGGAGTCTCGTAAACCCCTCTGGACTTCATGCCGATAAAACGGTTCTCCACCATGTCCAGCCGGCCGATGCCGTGTCTGCCCCCCAGCATGTTGAGCCTCTTGAACAGCTGCACCGGGTGCATATCCTGGCCGTTGATGCTCACCGGGTTCCCTCTTTCAAATCCCAGAGTGATAATCTCCGGATCATCCGGTGCCTGTTCAGGCGGCACCGCCAGATGATAACTTCCCCTTTCCGGCTCCAGCCAGGGGTCTTCCAGCTCCGAGCCCTCAAAGGAAAGGTGCAGAAGATTGCGGTCGCAACTGTACATTTTCTCCTGGCTTACAGGAACAGGAATGCTGTTCTGTCTGGCGAATTCCAGAAGCTCGGTCCTGGAATGCAGGTCCCACTCCCTCCAGGGAGCGATGATACGCAGAGACGGTGCCAGGGCCATGGTGGAGAGCTCGAAACGCACCTGGTCGTTGCCCTTGCCGGTGGCTCCATGGGCTACGGCCTGAGCCCCTTCCTGCAGGGCGATTTCCGCCATGCGCTTGGCAATGAGGGGTCTTGCAATGGAAGTACCAAGCAGATACCTGCCCTCGTAAACAGCAGCCGCCCTGAACATGGGCCATATAAAATCTATTACAAACTCCTGCTGCAGGTCCTCGATATAGGCCCTGGATGCCCCGGTGGCCAGAGCCTTTTCCTCCAGCCCGTCCAGTTCCTCCTCCTGGCCCAGGTCGGCGGTAAAAGCTATGACTTCGCAGTCATATGTCTTCTGTATCCATTTGAGTATCACCGAGGTGTCCAGCCCACCGGAATAGGCCAGGACCACCCTGTCAATCCCGCTCATACAATTCCCCGTTGCTTTGTATTTTAAGAGTGTGATTTATCACCCAATCCCGTAATACCTGAATCCATAATCCCAGCCCCTACCTAAAAATCCACTCCAGAATAGCCTTTTGCATATGCAGCCTGTTTTCCGCCTGGTCCCAGACAATGGAGCGCTGCCCCTCCATGACCGAGTCCGTGATCTCTTCGCCCCTGTGAGCCGGCAGACAGTGAAGCACCCTGGCCTCGGGATGGGCTTCTTCCAGGATTGTTTCGTCCACGCAAAATCCTGAAAAGGCCTCGGCCCGTGATTTCTTTTCTTCTTCCTGACCCATGGAGGCCCATACGTCGGTATTAATATAGTGCGCCCCCAGAACAGCCTTGAGGGGATCATGTGTGAGATGAATATTCGCCCCCAGGTCCATTGCCTCATGCAAGATATCAGTCCTGGGCTCAAACCCACGGGGCACTCCAATATTCAGCCTGAAAGGAAAATGGATGGCGGCATTTATCCATGAATGGGACATGTTGTTGCCGTCTCCCACCCAGGCAATATTCAAGGTCTCAAATTCCGGTGTACGTTCATAAATGGTCAACAGATCGCTCATTACCTGACAGGGGTGAAAATCGTCGGATAAGGCATTTATCACCGGTATACTGCCGTGTCTGGCCAGTTCCACCAGTTTGTCCTGACCAAAGGTACGCACAACCATGCCCTGGGCATACCTGGAAAGCACCCTGGCCGTATCCCGCAGGGGCTCACTCCGGCCAAGCTGAGACTCCGCCGGGGTCATGAATATATGGTGCCCCCCCATGTGATTGATGCTTACCTCAAAGGACACCTTGGTCCGGGTGGAGGCCTTTTCAAAAATCAAAATTATTGTCTTGCCTTCCAGGAGGTTGGAACGAAAATCTTCCTTCTTCATCCTGTGGGCTCTTGTTAGCAGTTCATGCGCCTCTTCCCGGGACAGGTCCCTAATGCTCAAAAAGTCCTTTTTCATATCTTTTGTTCCTGGGGAATTATAAGCAAAGCCTTGAAAAACCAAAAAATCCCGAATCGTTGCCTTAAACGCATCCTTCATCACGTAAAAAAAGGCAGGCAGAAACGGGGTAAAAGACTAACTTTGCCTCATCAGACTCGAGATGTAAAGATTTAATAGCCTTGAACAGATTCCGGCAAGGGCAGGAAAGTAAAAGCCACAGTGAGACCTGTTTGCATAGACTGATTTTTTTTGCTATAATGTATGTGATAAGCGACCTTCCCAACTGGGGATATAAACAAAAGATGTCTTTCCCAAACCATTACGGAGCAAAATATGGTAAACAACCTCTACAACCTTATAATCAGCGATGTCACCAGACTATGCTACAAAAACTGCATGGATTACTATCCTGACAACTCGGTCATTCTGGATGTGGGCATCGGAAATGGAGTCATGCTCAAGAAAAATCATGGACTCATTAAAAAGAAAAACCTGCGCATAACCGGCCTGGATATAAACAAATACTACCTGGAACACTGCAAAAAACTCATTGACGGCTACAACCTTCAGGACCAGGTCCAGGTTCTGCACCAGTCAGTGATTACGTACAATCCTCCCCATGAAGGCTACTTTGACTATGTTTTTTTCGGGATGAGTTTTATGCTTATGGATGATCAGAAAGCAGTCCTGGAAAGGGCCAAAAAGTGGGTCAAGCCCCACGGAGAGGTCATTTTCTTTCAGACCATGTTCAAAAACAGGTCCAAGTTCATGGAATTCGTCAAACCCAGGCTCAAATTTCTCACCACGGTTGATTTCGGCAAGGTCACTTATGAAAAAGATTTCTATGCTCTGCTGGATGAAGAAAACCTATCCCCGTGCAAAGACATGCTCCTCAAGAAAAACGTATTCAAGGGAGAATGCAGAATGATAGTCACCCAGCCCGAACAGATACGCGGGCAATTGAAGGCTGAAAGCTGAAAACAGGGTGTATCCGGTTGCTGGAACACCAGACTTGCCAGCTGGCTGGAACATATTGACTAAAAAGGGCGAAGGATATTCGCCCTTTTTTTTTTGCGTCTTAGTGTAGCCTGATGGTCTGTAACGACGTCGTTTAGCAGGCTTATCAGGCTACAGTGATTTCATGGTCCAGGTAGACGTCCTGGATGAGATGCAGAAGTTTTGCCCCTTCATCCATGGGCCTCTGAAAGGCTTTTCGACCGCTGATGAGCCCCATCCCTCCGGCCCGCTTGTTAATAACCGCCGTGCGTACAGCTTCGGCAAAGTCGTTTTTTCCGGAGGCTCCTCCGGAATTGATCAGCCCGGCCCGGCCCATGTAGCAGTTGGCCACCTGGTAGCGGGTTAAATCTATGGGGTGATCCGTGGTCAGGTCGCTGTAAATTCGTTCATCCAGCTTGCCGTAAGAAGAATCCCCGGTATTCAGAGCCTTGTAGCCGCCATTTACCTCAGGCAGCTTCTGCTTGATGATGTCCGCCTGCAGAGTGACCCCCAGGTGATTGGCCTGCCCGGTAAGATCCGCTGCCACGTGATAGTCCACGCCCCCTGCCTTGAAAGCACTGTTTCGCATATAGCACCAAAGAATGGTGGCCATTCCCAGTTCATGGGCGTAGGCAAAGGCCCGGGCAACCTCCACAATCTGGCGGTCCGAGTTGTCAGCTCCGAAATATATGGTGGCCCCCACCGCGGCCGCCCCCATGTCGCTTGCCTGGTCAATGGTTCCGAACATGATCTGGTCAAAGGTATTGGGGAAGGTAAGCAGTTCGTTGTGGTTGATCTTGACCACAAAGGGTATCCTGTGGGCATACTTGCGCGCCACCGCCCCCAGCACCCCGAAGGTGGAAACCACGGCGCTGCATCCGCCTTGAATGGCCAGTTTTACTATATTTTCCGGATCAAAATATTCCGGGTTCTTGGCAAAGGACGCCCCGCCGGAATGTTCCACCCCCTGATCCACGGGCAGGATGGACATATATCCTGTGCCTCCCAGACGCCCATGGCTGAAAAGGCGCTGCAGGTTTACCAGTACCCGGTTGTTCCTGTCGGAGTGCGCATAAACTTTGTCCACAAAGTCAGCCCCTGGCAGGCAGAGCTGTTCCCGGGCAATGGTCCGGCATTGATGGTTCAGCAGAAATTCCGCATCATCTCCCAGCATCCGGGCCAATTCGTCATGAGTATGTACCATAAAAGTTGCTCCTTTGGGGTAAGCAGAGGTTCAGTATTTTCAGCCAGCTGAATTTCAGGGGCAAGACTAAACCGCCTCTATCTGAAAAACTTCCCTTTCCTGGTATTCTGACTGTTTGCCCTTGTTCCACAGTTTTACCGGACGGTAATAGCCCACCACCCGGGTATAGACCTCTGCCTCCCGGCTGCAGTGCGGGCAAAGCTCGTGCTCGCCAGAGAGGTATCCGTGCTCCCTGCATACTGAAAAGGTCGGGGTGATGGATATGTATGGAACTCTGGTCATGGTCATGGCCTTGACAATGAAATTTTTCAGGGCATCCAGGTCTGAGACCGCCTCCCCCAGAAAGGTATGAAACACTGTGCCGCCGGTATAAAGGGGCTGCAGCCCGTCCTGGTGCTCCAGGGCCCTGAATACGTCCCGGGTGGCATCCACCGGCAGGGTTGTGGAGTTGGTGTAATAAGGTACACCGTTGCCGGAAGCATAAATCTGACCATACAAGGTCTTGTCGGTCTTGGCCAGGCGATAACTGGTACCCTCGGCCGGGGTGGCCTCCAGGTTGTACAGATTGCCGGTTGTTTCCTGATAATCCCTGGTCAGATCCCGCAGATGATTGAGCACCCTTTGCATCAGCCTGGTCCCGGCATCACTTTCTATCCCCTTGCCCAAAAGATTCATGCAGGCCTCGTGCCCGCCTATAAGCCCGATGGTGCTGAAATGGTTGGTAAGGCCGTTTTTAAGATACCTTCTGGAAAAGGGAAAAAGTCCGCGCTCCATGTTGTCCTGGATGAGCTTTCTTTTAAATTCCAGGGAATCCCGGGCCAGCCCGGCATATTCGGTGATAATGTCCAGGAAGTCCTCTTCACCCTGGGCCAGAAAGGCAAGTTTAGGCAGGTTCAGAGTGACCACCCCTATGGACCCGGTAAGATCTCCGGCTCCGAAAAGCCCGCCGGTGCGTTTTTTTAGCTCGCGCAGGTCCATCTGCAGACGGCAGCACATGGAACGCACGTCTTCCGGGCTCAGATCGGAATTGATAAAATTCTGAAAATATGGGGCCCCGTACTTGGCTGTAAGTTCCAGAAGCAGTCTGCCCACCCTGCTGTCCCAGGGAAAATCCCTGGTGACGTTGTAAGTGGGTATGGGAAAGGAAAAGATGCGGTCATGATAATCACCTTCAAGCATGACTTCCAGAAAGGCCCGGTTGATCATTTCCATTTCCGGTTCAAAGTCCCCGTAGGCATCATCGGTTATCCTGCCTGCAATAATGGCTCCTTCTTCGGCAATATGCTTCGGCGGAACCAGGTCAAAGGTCAGGTTGGTAAACGGGCTCTGTCCGCCCCACCTGGAAGTGGTGTTCAGGTTGAATATGAATTTCTGCATGGCCTGTTTCACCTCGTGGTAATTCAGGCCGTCATGGCGGATAAAGGGAGCCAGATAGGTATCCACGTTATTGAAGGCCTGGGCTCCGGCCCATTCGTTCTGCAGCGTCCCCAGAAAATTGACCATCTGCCCCAGGGCGGAATCAAAGTGCCTGGCCGGCCCCGAGGAGCACTTTCCCTCCAGGTTGAATCCTTCCAGCAATAGATCGCGCAGGCTCCATCCGGCGCAGTACCCGGCCAGACCGAAGGACAGGTCATGGATATGAAAATAGGCATGCTCGTGAGCCTGGCGCACCTCCTCGGGATACTTTTCCAGGGCGTAGCGGGCCTGAACCGAGCCGGACAGGTGCAGCATCAGCCCCTGGAAGGAATGGGTCATGTTGGCGTTTTCACTGACCCTCCAGTCGGACTTGTACACGTAGGAGTCAATGATCTCCCCGATATTGAGATAGGCCTGGTGCTGGCAGCGCAGTTCCCTTCTCTTCTCGCGGTAGATGATATACTTCTTGGCCGCGTCATAAAGCCTGGACTCCATGAGCACCATTTCCACCATATCCTGGACTGTTTCCTGTTCCGGGACATCCTCGTGCAGTTTACCCTCCACCTTGCGGGCCAGCCTGGAGGCCAGCAAAGGATCCTTGATTCCGCTGGCCTTAAGGGCCTTTAAAATGGCATGGGCAATGCGGTCCGTGGACCAGGATTCCATGCAGCCGTCTCTTTTCTTGATGTGTTTGGGCATGACGGGAGTCCTTGTTACTGGTTTGATGTTATTTTGGCAGGACGGTAGTGCTGAACTTTGAGTTCAAACCCGGGCGGCAGACAGGCTTTGACATCTTCAATGTCCGACTTGCTTAAACCAGGCACCCGGGTGGTCCTGAACATGAACCTGCCCGGATGGTCTGCAGCAAGGGCCAGGATCTGCCCCAGGCACTCCCGTGCCTGTGCGGAACCGGCCCGATTACCTGTAAGCCCCGGATACATATGCCACGGCCCCTTGATGTCCACTGCTATCATTTTTATTGATCCATGCTCAAGAGCAAGTTTCACGCAATCCGGTCTGAGTCCGTTGGTGTCCAGCTTAACTGGAATGTTCAGCCTGGACAGATCATGCAGCAAAGAATCAAACCCGGGCAGAAAGGTGACTTCACCTCCGGTTACCACCAGCCCTTCCAGCCAGTTGCGGTTGCGCTGCACCTGTTCAAGCACGCCGTGATACTCCAGGACCGGAAAAATTTCCGGGTGCCAGGCAAAAGAGGCATTGTGGCAGGTGGGGCAACGCAGGTTGCAGCCTCCGAAAAAAAGAGCGGCACTTATCCGTCCCGGCCAGTCGCAGAGGCTGAAAGGTTCATATCCCTTGAGCATCCGCCAGGGATTGGGGTCAATAACGTGCATGGCTCGATGCTTCCCAGACAAAGGCTGTGGAGTCCTTGATGCTTATCCCGCGTGTCCTCGCAGCGGGAAAAATTGATGGATAAGACTTCAGGCAGGTCTTCTGGCTTGCCCCTCCCTTTGTCGGCCTTCCCAACCCCGCACTTACTTTTTTCAAAAAGTTACACTACAGCGAAACTTATAAAATTTTTATCCTGCCTCACGGAGGTCAAAAAATAAGTTTCGCTTACTTTTTTAAAAAAAGTAAGTGCGGGGATAGTGACCCGGATATGACAAAAAGATTTACAGGGCTTACAGCGGCGGGACCGCCCCGGACTTGCACCGGAGTTCCCTTTTAAGGCCTGACGGCCGCCTGAAGCAGACTGTAAAGAATCTCAGAATATTATCAAATAAGAGTTTATATAATAGCACCAGTCCAACTCGAGTTCAACAATAAAAAATCAGCAAAGCAATAAAGGCTGCTGACTTGAAACCTGTCTGCAAAGACTTGCCCAATCACCTGAAATCGTTATATCAGAACATATGACCGGCAAAACAAAAAATGATGAACACTGGGAAGGTTTTACCGAGGCCATCCTGGAAAGCATATCCGACGGCGTCTTTACAGTGAGCCGGGAGTGGTTGATCACCTCCTTCAACCGGGCCGCTGAGCAGATTACCGGCATTTCCAGAGATCAGGCCCTGGGCCGGCCCTGCTGGGAAGTGCTCAGGTCCAGCATGTGCCAGTCCCGTTGCGCCCTGGGCTACACCCTTGAATCTGGAAAACCCGTCATCGGCAAGGCCTGCTATATCATCGATTCCCAGGGCGGACGAATCCCCATCAGCGTTTCCACTGCCATGCTGCGCAACTCCAGGGGCGAACTTGTGGGGGGAGCTGAGACTTTCAGGGACTTAAGCGAAGTGGAGGGACTGCGCCTGGAACTAAAAGGCGGCCTCTCCACCGGCAATATCGTCAGCCACAGCCCGGCCATGCAGAAGGTGCTGCAGATCATCCCGGCTGTGGCCGCCAGTTCCAGCACGGTGCTAATCCTGGGGGAGACCGGAACGGGAAAAGAGCTGGCAGCCAAAACCATTCATTCCCTGGGCCCTAACAAGGACGCTCCTTTTGTGCCAGTAAACTGCGGTGCTCTGCCTGACACTCTTCTGGAATCCGAACTGTTCGGCTACAAGGCCGGAGCTTTTACCGGGGCGGACAGGGACAAGCCCGGCCGTTTCGCCCAGGCCGGCGGCGGGACCCTGTTTCTGGACGAAATCGGAGAAGTCAGCCAGGCTCTCCAGATCCGTCTGCTGCGAGTACTCCAGGAAAAGACCTATGACCCTCTTGGATCTTCAAAGCCGGAAAAATCCAGTGCCAGAATCATCACCGCCACCAACCAGGACCTGGAAGAACTGGTTCAGCAGAAGCTCTTCCGCCAGGACCTCTACTATCGCATAAATATCGTGCGCATAGAAATGCCGCCCTTGAGACACAGAAAAGAAGACATCCCCCACCTGGCCCAGCATTTTGTGGACAGGTTCAACCGCCTCCAGAGAAAAGAGGTCCAGGGCCTTACACCCGAGGCAGTTTCTCTTTGCATGGCATACGACTGGCCGGGAAATATCCGTGAATTGGAAAACATCATCGAAAGGGCCTTTGTGCTGTGTTCCCGGGGCAAAATCGGCATTGAACACCTGCCCGCGGAACTGACACTGAAGGTCACCGACATGCCGGCTGATTTTCAGACTGCCAGAAACATCCTGGAGGCCAGGAACATTGAAAAGGCCCTGGAACAGACCGGCAACAACAAAACCAGAGCCGCCAGGCTTCTGGGCATGCACAAGAGCACCCTGCACCGCAAACTGAAACGACTCAATATTAACACTCCCTGAATCACACCCTTACGTTCCACCAGTACCACATCTCCAGTCGCAGGAATGCGACCCAAATCCTGCTAAAAGGTCGCATTAATGCAACTAAACACTCTGTTCAGCAGGGCGCCTTAATTAAAAAATAACACAGTTTCAATAACATACCCTGCATAAACCCTCCTGAGGCTCAGCGGCATAGTAAATGCAATTCCTTAAGCCATGAAAGTGGCTGTAAGCAAATGGCGGGACCGGATAGCCCCGGTTTTTGATGTCTCCGACACTATTGTGACGGTGGAGATAAAAAAGAACACGGTCAATGACAAACAACTTGAATGTCTGGACGCAAACGACTCTTCAGCCAAAATACTCAAGATGGTCAGGCTGGAGATAGACTTGCTTATTTGCGGAGCCGTTTCCAGGTCCTTGTGCGATCTTATCGCCGCCAGCGGCATTCTTGTTGTGCCCTTTGTATCCGGGCGGGTCAATGAGGTCATCCAGGCACTGATGGATGACAGACTGAACGAAGAACGCTTTGACATGCCCGGGCGGCGCAAATGCTTTTTCAACCCTGAAAAATGTTCTTTCAAAAA
>SL_8KL_010_SEDDRAFT_10001343_pt1 | contig 21355 bp, 18 predicted proteins | sample SodLakKL_010_SED_4_FD_11160 | JGI IMG/M metagenome (IMG submission 11160) | reverse complement strand
ACATTCCAGGTTACAGTTAACAAAGAAAATAGTACCGGAACCACCCCTTCCGACCAGTTCATTTTCTTCACCATAATGCGGACCGGCGCTGCAAACAATAACATCTGCTGCTGACCCGCAGCGCCCCCTCTCGCCTGCCGGACGGTTAACTTTGCATTCGCGGGGACAGAGGGTGCAGTTCTCAGATATTTGGTACAGTTCTGCAATCTTTTTCTCCCGGTCAGCCCGAGGAAGCTTCAGGTAGGCAGGAGTTTTCTGGTCGAATCCTTTGCTGGATCGGCTGTCATTGTTGTCTGGATCAGGTTTTTTACGGAAAAACATCGAACCACCACTTTTCATACAAAACTTATAAACAAAACTTATTGCCGGTGAGTCTTGAGTGATACAAAATTACAAATCCTGATTTCAAAATTTTCTACTCAGTGCTTTAATTTCCTTCTTACATTATAATAGATTAGCCGCTTATTTTCATGGAAAGCAAGATTGGGGTCAGGTCTTGAAATATAAGTTTTAATTCTTTATTGGCTTGCCAATCAGTATTGAGGCCATTATGGACCTGGGAGCATTTGAGAAATGTAAAAGATCAAGCTCTGGACCCTTTTCCTTTTTTCTGAAAACCCGGGCAGGAAAGTGACCACAGCTTATTGAATTTTTTAGGTTGTGCAATCCGGCAGCAAAACCAAACCGGTACTGTAGAAAATGCATTTGGAGGAAATACTGTATATGTGGAACCAACAATATGAAGCAATGGACCGAGAAAAACTTAAAACACTACAATTTTTAAGGCTGAAACAATCACTGGAACGGGTCTACCAGCTGGTGCCCTTTTACCGGAAAAGTTTTGACAGTATCAGGGCCGAGCCGGGCGATATCCGCTGCCTTGAAGACCTGCAGAAACTGCCCTTTACCGTAAAAGACGACCTGCGGGACAATTTCCCCTACGGGCTTTTTACCGTTGACCTGAACGAAGTTGTAAGGATCCACTCCTCATCAGGCACCACCGGTATTCCCACTGTGGTCGGCTATACTAAAAACGACCTGGATACCTGGGCCGAGCTGATGGCCCGCACCCTGACCGCCGGGGGCGGGAGCAGTGAATCGATAGTACATATCGCCTACGGTTATGGTCTTTTTACGGGGGGCCTGGGAGCTCATTACGGTGCGGAAAAAATCGGGGCCACAGTAGTGCCAATTTCCGGTGGGCAAACCAAGCGCCAGGTGCGGATGATGCGGGACCTGGGCACCACCCTTCTGGCCTGCACTCCCTCTTACGCACTATATATAGCCGAGACAATCGCCGAAATGGATATGACCCCCGGTGACCTGAAGCTGCGCTCCGGAATTTTCGGAGCCGAACCCTGGTCGGAAAGTATGCGCCGGGTTATTGAAGATAAACTGCAGATCGATGCGTTTGATATTTACGGTTTAAGTGAAATTATCGGGCCCGGTGTGGCCTACGAATGCAGCGCCAAGGCTGGCCTGCATATCAGCGAAGATCACTTTATTCCGGAAATAATTGACCCGGCCAGTGGTGAAGCACTGCCGGTGGGTTCAACCGGGGAACTGGCCATTACTACGGTCAGCAAGGAAGCGCTGCCGATGATCCGCTACCGCACCCGCGATATTACAACCCTTAACTATGAACCCTGCTCCTGCGGGCGGACCCATGTGCGGATGGATAAGGTAAGCGGGCGCAGTGACGATATGATCATTATCCGCGGGGTAAATGTTTTTCCTTCACAGGTGGAAAGTATCCTTCTGGAGATGGGCGAAACCGAACCGCACTACCAGCTTGTGGTTGACCGGGTCGGCTCGCTCGATACCCTGCAGGTCCTGGTTGAAGTATCAGAGCAGATGTTCTCCGACCATGTGCGTGGTTTAGAGTCGCTGGAAAGAAGAATCCGCCTGGAAATAGATAACATGCTCGGCGTCACTGCAGATGTAAAGCTGGTTGAACCGAAAAGCATTCCCCGCAGCGAGGGCAAAGCGCAGCGGGTAATTGATAAACGCAACCTGTAAAATTATTATCATAAAGGAGGTAGTGCAATGATTAAGCAGATTTCTGTTTTTCTCGAAAATAAGTCGGGCCGGTTAATCCGTGTAGCGCAAGCCCTGGGTGAAAACGATATCAACATCCGCGGCCTCTCCATTGCCGACACATCAGATTTTGGCATCCTGCGGATGATCGTCGACCAGCCGGATAAAGCAATTGAGGTTTTAAAAGGAAGCGGTATAATGGCTACAGTAACCGAGGTTATTGCCATGGAAGTGCCCGATACACCGGGCGGGTTGGCCGAGGTGCTGACTTACATGGAGGAAGCCGGCATTAACATTGAATATCTCTATTCCTTTATTGAAAAGCCGACCACCCATGCAATAATCATGATGCGCGTAGAGAGAATTAACGACGCCCTGGAAGTTTTAAAGAAGAATAATGTGCCTATTGTCGGTGGGGATCGAATTTATTCTTTTTAGTGTCAAGTAATCTTGGCGGCAAAAGATGAATACTATATACCCGAAAATTAAGCAGTTATAGAGCAGCAAACGCAGCTAGGGAGTTGAGTTAAATGCAAAATGACTTTTTCAGTACAGACGAATTTTCAGCCCGGCAGAAAAGCGGGCTGCAGCAGGCTATCAACCATGCCTTTAACAACAGCCCTTTTTACCGCCGGGTTTTTGAGCAGGCAGGGCTGGAACCGGCCGACATAAAAAACCCTGCCGATTTTTCCCGCGTTCCCTTCACCACCAAGAATGACCTGCGGGAAGCTTATCCTTACGGCATGGCCGCCGTACCGCTGGATAAAATTTTACGCATTCACGCCTCTTCCGGCACGACCGGCAAACCGATCGTAGCCGGTTATACCAGAAGTGATCTGGATACCTGGGCTATTGGCGTGGCGCGGATCTGCGAAATGGCAGGGGTCAGCGCAAAAGATATCGCCCAGATTTCTTTCGGCTACGGCCTCTTCACCGGTGGGTTCGGCCTGCACTACGGATTGGAGCAGCTTGGTGCCACGGTGGTGCCCTTTTCAAGCGGTAATACCGAGCGGCAGCTGACCCTGATGCAGGACTTTAAAACAAATGTGCTGGTCAGCACCCCTTCTTTTGCCATCTACATGGCCGAAACTGCCCGGGAACTTGGTTATAATCCGCGCGAATTCGGGCTGCGGATCGGACTGTTCGGGGGTGAACCCTGTTCCGATGCCCTGCGGAAAGATATCGAAGCCCAGTGGGGCTTAAAGGCAACTGTAAATTACGGCCTGACCGAGGTAGTGGGCCCGGGTATATCGGGCGAATGCCTGGAGACTGCGGGCATGCATATTTTAGAGGATCTTTACTACCCGGAAGTCATTGATCCGGACACAGGCGAGCTGCTGCCGGACGGGGAAAAGGGCGAACTGGTCTTAACCCCCATGTTCAAGGAAGGTTTCCCGGTGCTGCGCTACCGCACCGGCGACATCACCCGCCTGATTCCTGAAAAATGCGCCTGCGGCCGCACCACCCGCCGTATGGACTATATTACCGGGCGCAGCGACGATATGATCATTATCAAAGGCGTAAATATCTTCCCATCACAGGTAGAAGAAGTGCTGGCCGGGTTCAAGGAAGTATCGCCGCACTACCGCCTGGTCTTGAAGAAAGAAAAAGGATTTATCAAGGATTTAGAAATCCAGATCGAGCTTACCGAGGAAGGTTTTACCGACAGCTATAAGGAACTGGAAGCTTTGGACGGACGGATTCGCCAGCGCCTGCGTTCAACCCTGTCCCTGGCGCCTAAAGTTAAGTTGATGGAACCAAAATCTCTGGAACGGACCACGGGCAAAGCTAAGCGCATCGTGGAAGATTAATAGAAATATTTTTTATTGCAAGAAAGGCAAGTTCATACCTGACAAAATCATAGAAAGTGAGGAAAAGCCCTTGGAAGTTAAACGCGTTATTATGACCGGCAACGAGGCTATTGCTCTCGGGGCTTATGAAGCCGGGGTAAGCGTAGGCTGCGCCTACCCGGGCACACCAAGCACAGAAATTTTGGAAAACCTATCCCGTTATGAGGGCGTTAATTGCAACTGGTCAGCCAATGAAAAAACAGCCCTCGAAGAAGGGATCGGCGCTTCGATGGAAGGGGCACGGGTCCTGGTAGCGATGAAACACGTGGGAGTAAACGTGGCCGCCGACCCGCTTTTAACCCTATCTTACACGGGGGTAGGCGGCGGATTGGTCCTTATATCTGCCGACGATCCCGGCATGCACAGTTCCCAGAACGAGCAGGACAACCGCCATTATGCCCGCTTTGCCAAGATTCCGCTGCTTGAACCATCCGACAGCGAGGAAGCACGCGATTATGTAGGTGCCGCCTTGGATTTGAGCGAGAAATTTGATACACCGGTAATGCTGCGCTCGACTACCAGGATNTCGCACTCGCGCAGCACCCTGATACCGGGTAAGAGGCAGGAACATGANGTAACCGGCTTTACGAAAAACCCGGCAAAGTATGTGATGCTGCCCGGTTTTGCCAGGCTGCGCCACCCTATTGTGGAGGATCGCCTGGTGGCCCTGGAGGAAGAGGCTGAAAAAAGCCCGCTTAACAGGATTGAGCCCGGCTCAAAGAAGATGGGTGTACTCTGCAGCGGGGTAGCATACAACTATGCCCGGGAAGCGCTTCCCGATGCTACCTTCCTGAAGCTCGGTTTCAGCCACCCCCTGCCTAAAAAGTTGGTTCGCAAATTTGCCTCCATGGTCGATGAAATCATCGTGGTTGAGGAACTCGATCCCTTCTTTGAAGAGCAACTTCTGGCCATGCATCTTGATGTGCCGGTCAGGGGCAAGGAGTTATTTGGTCTGCTCGGTGAACTGGGCGCTGAAATAATCCGCGAAAAGGTTCTGGGCCAGAAAATTGAACCGATTGAAGTGCGTGAAGATATCCCCGGCCGCCCACCGGTGATGTGCCCGGGTTGCTCGCACCGCGGCGTATTCCATACCCTGAAAAAATTGAAACTGAATGTTATGGGCGATATCGGCTGTTACACCCTGGGGGCTCTTCCGCCTCTTACCTCGATTGATTCCTGTGTCTGCATGGGAGCAAGCATCGGAATGGCCTTAGGGATGGCACGTGCCAACCCGCAATCGGCAGAAAAAACTGTGGCAGTAATTGGCGATTCGACCTTCCTTCATTCAGGGATCACTCCTTTGTTAGACGCTGTCTACAATGAAGCGCCGATTACAGTGATGATCTTAGATAACAGCACCACGGCCATGACCGGCCACCAGGAGCACCCCGGCACAGGTTCGACCCTGCAGGGGGAGCCATCTTCTGCAGTAAACCTGGAAGGCTTATGTGCATCTCTCGGTGTGAAACGGGTCCAGGCAGTTGACGCTTTCGATTTAAAGGAGCTGCGCTCAACTATTAAAAGTGAGCTGGAAGCCAAAGAAACTTCGGTGGTTATTGTCAGGCGGCCGTGCGTTTTCCTGCTGACCGAATTCGATGCGCCCTTCTGGGTTGATGAAGATCTTTGCACCGCCTGTGAAGCCTGCATCAAACTGGGCTGTCCGGCGCTGAGCATGAAAGGCGATGCGGCAAAAATTAACAGTACAATTTGCACCGCCTGCGGACTCTGTGAACAGCTCTGCCGCTTTGACGCAATCAGGCCGGCTGCTGAAAAGGAAGGTGTAAAATAGATGGAAAACCAGAAATCAGATATTCTAATTGCCGGGGTTGGTGGACAGGGTACGATTTTAACCGGCCGCATTATCGCTTCCCTGGCGATAAGTGAAGGATTAGATGTTAAAACCGCTGAAACTCACGGAATGGCTCAGCGTGGTGGAAGTGTTATTACCCACGTTCGGATTGGCGAAAAGGTCTACTCACCGCTGATCCCCCAGGGCGACGGGGATTTCCTGCTTTCCTTCGAAAAGCTGGAAGCTTTGCGCTGGCTGCCTTTCCTTTCCCCGCAGGGAACGGTGATCGTCAATACCCAGGAGCTTGACCCGCTGCCGGTTTTAACCGGTGAAACAGAGTACTCCGGTGGAATTTTAGAGGAAATTGAAAGCAAGGTGGGACGATTGATTGCCGTCGATGCCCTCTCCATTGACCCCGTCACGAAAAATGCCCGGATGGTTAACACCTTCCTGCTGGGCATTTTAGCAACAACCATGGAGTTTGAAAAAGAAAAATGGTTAAAAGTGATGGAGCAGGAAATTAAAGCCAAGCTGGTTGATATCAACAAGCAGGCCTTCGAAGCCGGCTGGCAGTTCGCCAATAAGTGAAAAAGGTGTCAGAGTTAATTTTCACTTATTAAGTTGAAAAGATGTCAGAGTCATTTTCTACTTATTTCACTTGTATTTAAAAATAAAAAGCGGGTTAGAATAACCTTTGCATTGATTTTAGTAATTTAGCGAATCCAAAAGAAGGGCTTCCGGTTAGCAAACTGCCGCAAGCCCTTCTTTATTATCAAAAACTATTCAATTAATCGCTAAAGTGAAAATTAACTCTGACACCTTTTTCACTTTTTTAACTTTAGCTTTTTTCTTTCTTTTCGGTTGGTTCCATGCCGATGGCGCAGCCGTTTAGAAGGGAAGCAACGCCGACGTCGTAGTTGTTGTGGCTGCCGCCACAGATGGCGCAGGGTATGTCGGGATCGACTGTGCGCTTCGGCTCGGTGTACCCGTAAATGCCGCCCTCAAAGTTACGCAGGACAACCCGGTTGGGAGACTGGCTGACCAGGTACTGGGGCATAACCGGGATTTTACCTCCACCGCCGGGAGCATCAACCACAAAAGTAGGCACGCCCAGGCCGGTGGTATGGCCGCGCAGGTTTTCTATAGCTTCAATTCCCGCAGACACAGAGGTTCGGAAATGTTCAATGCCCTGCGAAAGATCACACTGGTAGAGGTAGTACGGTTTCACCCTGATTTTTAGCAGTTCGTGGCTTAACTTCTTAAGCAGCTCGGGGCAATCGTTAACCCCGGCCAGGAGCACGGACTGGTTGCCGAGCGGGATGCCGGCGTTGGCAAGACGCTCACAGGCTGCCCTGGATACTTCGTTAATCTCTTTGGGGTGGTTAAAATGGGTGTTCAGGTAAATGGGATGGTACCTGGCAAGCATTTCGCAGAGTTCATCAGTAATACGCTGGGGCATAACTACCGGAACCCGGCTGCCGAAACGGATCAGTTCAACATGCTCGATGGAACGCAGCTCTTTTAAAATGTCTTCAATCAAGCTGTCACCGATCAACAACCCGTCACCGCCGGATATAAGAACGTCCCTGACCGCGGGGGTACGGCGGATATAATCTATAGCTTCACTGATCTGGGCGCTGGTCCGGGCCCTGTCTTTGCCGCCGGCCATGCGGCGCCTGGTACAGTGACGGCAGTACATGGAACACTGGTCGGTTACCAGCAGCAATACACGGTCCGGATAACGGTGGGTTAAACCTTCAACCGGTGAATCGACATCCTCATGCAGGGGGTCGGCCATATCTGAACCGGAATGGTGCAGCTCCAGGGCCGTTGGCACCGCCTGTTTGCGGATCGGGCAGCTTCTGTCTTTCGGGTCCATCAGCGAAGCGTAGTAGGGAGTAATAGCCATACGGAAGGTCTGCAGGCACTGCTCTAAGCCCTTCTCTTCCTCATCACTGATCTCTATCACCTGTTTGAGCTGTTCAATGGTGGCAATACGATTTTTTACCTGCCAGTGCCAGTTGTTCCATTCTTCTTCAGTAACATCTTTCCAGAGGGGTATTTCCCGGTAGTTACGCATTATCAGCGCTCCTTTCTGTTGCCGCTTAGCTAGTTAAAGTCAAGTTCATAAACTACGGATTGAGTTATAAAGCCAAGTTTTTCGTAAAGACGGCGGGCATTGTGATTTGTATTGAGGGCATTTAGCTCGATTCGGCTTAAACCCTGTTCTCTGGCTGTCTCGATAACATGGCACAGCAGGTTATAGGCCAGACCCTGCCCGCGGCACTGCGGATCAACCACAACATCTTCAATATGGCCGTACCAGTTATCGTGCCAGGTTGAGTAGTGGCCCTTGTGAAGACTGGCAGTTCCCTTGATGACCCCGTCATCTTCCACCACAAAAACCTGGACCTGCTGTGGATTATCGAGTGTAAAACGAAAGCTGCGCTGCAGAACCTCATCAGGGGATTTCTTGTTATAAAATTCAAGGAGTATTTTCCAGTGACTAATTACTGCTTCCTGGTCAGCTGCGGTGGCCTGTCGTATTTCCAAGGTGCATTCCTCCAAGACTAATGATAAGAGATATTTATTCTGGGTTTATTTAAAGCCTTTCAACGCTCATCTGCCATCGACGCATCAAAAAAACAGCAGTGATAATAGCGATTTTTTTTAAGCTTCACTTTTTATAGCAAACTCTATAGCGACTTACTCCTGTGTTATTGTAACAAATATTAATGTTTACGGGAATTGTTTTTTTATATCACTAATCCTGCAGTGCTGACAAGATTTTCAAACAAATGCTTGCTAGAAAAGGTATAATAGTATTGATATGCTGGTATGATATAATCCTGTTTTAAAATAATGTTTATCGTGGTGGTGCTAAGAATTGCCCGAGGGCTATAACTGGTTAGACCTAATTATATTAATAATAATAGCAGCTGCAGTTATTCAGGGCATCAGGGCCGGTCTAATCCGCAGTATCTTTAACGTGGCAGGCTTAGCCGTCGGGTTCCTGGCGGCGATTAATTATTATGCTCCGGCCGGCAGCATGATTATAAGGCATATTAACCTGCCCCAGATTATTGCAGATGTACTCAGTTTTATCGTTATTTTTGCGGTATCAACTGCCATCGTCCATCTCATTGGGTCATTTGTTGCTGTAATAACGCGAGTCAGGTTATTCAGGTTTGCAGACAGGGTTGGAGGAAGTGCAGCCGGGCTGTTAATTGGTTTTATCCTGGTCGGAATAATTTTGATCATGATCACGGCTTTTCCCCTGTTTAACGGGTTCCATGATCAGATCGAAGAGTCTTACCTGGCCCCGCCCATAGTAGATAATACTCAGCAAATATATGAAGAGTTGGGCGAACTGCTGCCGGTGGAACTGCCCCAGCTGAAAACTTTTCCGGAAGAATTAAGCAGTTACCTGAGTGTTATCAGCACCCGTTCCGAACAATCTGATCATCACAGGGTTAACTATAAAAAGCTTGACGGTGCTACATGTTTTGTATGCGGCGGTTCGGTTGAATTTCTAGGCTACCTCGATAACGGGATGAACTCTATATCACCAAAATTTGCCTGTACAGAGTGCGGCAGAACCAGCGACGGCTGCCAGACTTATGAAGGGTACCATGAAATGTACCAGCTTTGTCCAGTAGAGCTGGGTAACCAGGGGTACCGTTTTGACTGCGGGGTCTGGACCAACCATGCCTATCACCGCCCGACCGGCCCCTGCGTGGTTTGTGGGGCAGAGTAAACTACCTGAAACCGAGTACACGGAGAGGGGGGTTGCGTACTTACAGGTAATTCGAAGTACGCAACCCCCCTCCCCGTGTACTTGTTAGTCGGAATGTGGTTTTATTAAATCAGGATTGTTATTTGATGGTTTGTTGACTTCACGGGACACGGGATAGGCGGTCAGTTCATCGGGTGGATATGGCTGCAATAGATCCTGCAGGCCGGCGGGATCGGCGTTAATATCGAGCCACTGGTCGAAATGCTGCGAAGAGATAATGACCGGCATGCGGTTGTGGATAGGGGCAAGCAGGGAGTTCGGCTCTGTTGTTAGTATCGTACAGGTTTCAAGTGGCTTATCTCCCTTATCCCAACGTTCCCAGAGGCCGGCAAAGGCAAAGGGATTTCCGTCTTCCCGGCAGACATAATATGGCTGTTTTCCGTTTTGCGCCTTCTTCCACTCGTAAAAACCGCTGGCGGGGATAAGCAGTCTCCTCTTTTTAAAGGCATCACGAAATGAAGGTTTTTCCGGGGCTGTTTCGGCACGGGCATTGATCATCCTGCTGCCGATTGAGCTGTCCTCAGCCCAGAAAGGCACCAGGCCCCACCGGAGGTGGACAAATTCTTTATCATTTTCACCCGGTGAACGACGCAGGGCCAGTATGTCCTGGGAAGGCGCTATATTAAAACGGGGCTGCAGATCAAAGCGCAGTTCCAGTCCGAAGAGCATATCAAGAATTCTTTTTTCAGCTACAAGAGCGAATCTACCGCACATGGCAAGTTACCAGTTCCAGTCTTAATTTACCTTTCCTTAATTATCATTCCTTAACATCATAAAAACCCAGGTTGAAACGGTGGATGGTGGGCACACCGGGCGGGACAAAAGAAATCCGATCCCCATCCTGCAATTCTGTTGAAAGAGGCCTGATTGTCCGATTAATGAAGACAGCTTCAACGTCTTCCGGCTTGATATCGAGTTTTTCCCGCAATTGATTGGCTGTTAAAGGTTGGTCGCTTTCATAATACATCGGCTGAGGCCAATCTCTTTCTTTAAAAAGTGGCACCAGTCTTGTAAAGCCGCGCACTTCATAGGTTGGCATTATAATCACTTCCTATTGCTTTAGTCCTGTTGCAACACGATCAGGGNATCTACAACCACCGGTTCTTCTCCTGAAATAATTATCGGATTAAGATCAATTTCAGATATTTCAGGATGCAGCAACCCAATATNTCCCACAGTTTGCAGGATACTGCTTAAAGCTTTCCGGTTTACAGGCGGCAAGCCCCTGTATTCTCCCAGCAATGCAGAAGCTTTAATCGTATCAATCATTTCAGATGCTTCTGTTCTGCACAGCGGAGCCAGGCGGAATGTATTGTCTTTCAGGGCTTCTGTAAAGATACCGCCAAGTCCAAAGAGAACGCAGGATCCAAAGCCCTCCTGGTGAATCATGCCGGCCATGACTTCCCGCTCTCCCTTGACCATTTTCGACACCAGGACAGGTATATCCTGCCCGGCAGAAGCAAGCACGGCATTATAGGCAAGTTCTACTTCTTCTGAGCTGTTAAGGTTAAGCTTAATCAAGCCCTGCCCGGTTTTATGGACCAGATCGGGTGAGCAACCTTTAAGAACAACGGGATAGCCGATCTGATCAGCAGCCTGCGCCGCTTCGGGCGCAGAATTAGCCAGCACCTCAGTGCTGACCGGTATTCCGTAAGCTCGCAGAACCAGCTTAGAGCTGTACTCGTCGAGATTCTTCCATCCTTTATCCCGCGCACCGGTGATAATTTGTGCCGCCTGTTCGGATTGGGGCGGCAGTTCAGATGGCGCAAAAGCCGGCCGCTTCCTGACCTGGTTATAACGATGCAGGGCGAGCATTCCGCAGGCCGCTTTTTCAGGACCGTCAAAGAAGGGAATATTATGATCCTGGTAGGCTGCGGTAAAGTTATCTTCACGTCCAAAGAATGAAGAAAATATCATGGGAAGGCCATATTTTTCGGGCAGTGACAGTGGTTTCTCCATATCGCGGGCAAACTGGGCGGCAAAGTTTTCTGCACCGATATCACCAACCAGGTCGGTCAGGTGCGGGTAAACAGCTTTAAGGAAACCACTGCTCATCAGACCATGCACGACGAGACCGTCTACTTCCCCGCTTTTTAAAATTAAATCAGGGATGGTCGTACTGATCGCTTCAGAATCCATGTGAAATGTAAGGTCAACAGGATTACCGGCCGAGCCATGGGGTGGGATATGCTTCTTTATCTCGGCCTGGAGTTCCTGTGAGAAAGCCGGCACTTCCATCCCCCCATCATTACAAGTATTGGCCATGGCCGTGCCAGGTCCGCCGGAATTGGTCAGCACTGCCAGACGCTTACCTTTCAGGCGGGGCTGTGTGGCCAGGACCCAACCATGGCTGTACAGTTCCTCTATTGATTCAACCCGGATAATGCCGGCCTGCCTGAAGAGTCCTTCGTAAAGGTAATCGGGCCCGGCCATGGCTCCGGTATGACTGGAACCGGCCCTGGCCCCTGCATCTGTACCGCCCACATACTGGGCTAAAACCGGCTTATGTGGGGTAATACGGCGGGCTGTTTCCAAAAATCGGCCGGCATCTTTGAGCCCTTCTATATAGAGGGAAATAGCTTTAGTATCTTGATCTTCCCCGAGGTACTCAAGGCAATCTATAATATCGATATCAGCTTCGTTGCCGACGCTGATTGCCTTGCTGAAACGGATACCTTTTTCCCTCAGGTAGGGCAGGGTCTGGGTAATGTAGGTGCCGCTNTGCGAAGCCATTCCGAGGAGGCCGGGCGNTCCTGTCAGGGGGGCTACCGTAACATTGAGCGGCAGGTGGCTGTTAAGCATGCCCATGCAATTCGGACCGAGGAAGCGGATATCATAGCGGCGAGCCACTTCTTTGAGCTTTTCCTCAAGCTCTTGCCCCTGCGGCCCCGTTTCCCTGAAACCGGCAGTAATCACTATGGCTCTTTTGGTGCCAATTTTACCGAAGTCTTCCAAGATCTGCACGACAAGGGGCGCCGGCAGGACGAACATAACCAGGTCCGGCGCTTCAGGCAGATCAAAAGCTGAAGAATATGCTTTGTAACCGAAGACTTCCTTTTCGGTCGGATGTATGGGGTAATATTTTCCGGGAAAACCATCCTTGACAATACTTAAAGCCTGAATGGCGCCCATTTTCATGGGGTTGTTGCCGGCTCCGACAGTTGCAATTGTTTTTGGCTCCATTAATTCAAACAATGGGTTACTGCTGCTATTTTCCATGGTTATCGCCTCCCCTTGTAAAATTCAAGACAATTAGGTTATTTCCTGCTCAGACCATGAAACTGTGCATTAATTTTTTAGCATAGAAAACTGAATTATATGGGCAAAGTGAATTCTTTTTCTGTCTGAACAGGCATATTAGCTGCTTATGTTGAATACATATAGCGGAAATTTATTGGCTTTTGTTAATTATGGGGGAAGATAATTAAATCTATGATCAGGAATCTTCTCTGATAACCGTTTATTTTCACTATTTACTTTAAAGGAGCGGATCTTGTGAAACTTTTTGAACCGATCAAAGTAGGAAAACTGGAACTGAAAAACAGGATTGCCATGCCGGCAATACATCACTGTTATACGCCGGACGGCTTTGTTAACGAGAGGTTAATTAAATATTATGAAACCCGGGCCCGGGGTGGAGTTGGTTTAATTACGGTGGGTGGTTGCAGTATCGACCAGGTTGGAATGGGGCCAATGATGATCGGCCTGCATGATGATAAGTTTGTTGACGGCCTGAAGGACCTGACAGGAGCAATTAAGAGCAGCGGTGCGGCGGTGGCGGCCCAGCTCTACCAGGCCGGGCGCTATACCCACAGTATGATGACAGGAGGAATTCAGCCGGTAGCTCCTTCGGCTATTGCTTCACGTTTGACCAGGGAAACTCCGCGAGAGATGACTCTTGAAGATATTGAAACCGTTCTTGAAAGTTACGCCCAGGCTGCCCGCAGAACGAAAGAAGCAGGCTTTGATGCAGTGGAAGTGCTGGCCAGCGCCGGTTACCTGATCTGTCAATTTTTATCGCCCGTCACCAATGAACGCAGCGACCAGTACGGCGGTTCCTGGGAAAACCGGATCCGTTTCGGGCGGGAAGTTATTGAGCGAATCCGCAGCGCTGTCGGCCCGGACTTTCCTGTAATNGTCAGGATTTCCGGTCATGANTTTATGCCGGANGGCAATACCAACAGGGAAGCCGCTCTTTTTGCCGTGGAACTTGAGAAAGCCGGGGTCGACTGTATAAATGTAACCGGCGGNTGGCATGAATCGCGAGTGCCCCAGATTACCGGGGAGCTGCCCCGGGGCGGATTTGCCTACCTGGCCCGCGGTATNANGGAAGCNGTNANTATNCCNGTTATAGCCAGCAACCGCATTAACGACCCGTTGGTAGCCGAAGAGATTCTTCAGCAGCAATTCGCCGACATGGTCAATATGGGACGTCCCCTGATTGCCGATCCTGAGCTGCCGAACAAGGCCCGGGAAGGAAAATTTGGTTCAACCAGGCGCTGCATTGCCTGCAACCAGGGCTGTTTAGATATGGTCTTCACAATGCAAGATGTACACTGTACGGCAAACCCGGCGGCCGGGCGAGAATATGAGCTGGATATTAAGCCGGCCGAAGAAGCTAAAAATGTGCTTATTATAGGCGGTGGCCCGGCCGGNCTGGAAGCTGCCCGCATGGCAGCGGCCAGGGGCCATAATGTATCCCTGTGGGAAAAAGGCAGGCGCCTGGGTGGTCATTTAAGCTATTGTGCCATGCCTCCCGGCAAAAGTGATTTTTTAACCCTGGTCGAGTATTATGAACATGAGCTGGCCCGCTTTGGGGTGGAAATTGTTTTGAACCGCGAAGCTTCGGCTGATGAGGTTGCAGCGGAAAAAGTCGATGTTGTAATTTTAGCCACTGGAGCAAAGGGAGCAAAGCCGCCGTTTCCGGTTAAAGAAGGAATCGAAGTAGTCTCGCCCCTGCAGATTTTAGACGGCTCGGTCATTCCCGGTGAAAAAGTGGTTATTGTTGGCGGCGGCTCAGTGGGCTGTGAAACTGCCGTAAAAACAGCCGAAATGGGCACAATTTCTGCGGAAACACTTAAGTTTTTAATGGAAAATGATGCCGAAACACCCGAGCGCTTACAAGAAATGCTAAACCGGGGCAACAGGAATGTAACTTTAGTTGAAATGGATAAAGGTATCGGCCGCGATATCGGGATCAGCACCCGCTGGGTAGTGATCAAGTGCATACGCCGCCTGGGAATCAGGGTAATGGATCAATACATGGTCAAAGAAATTAACAGCGGCGGAGTGCTGGTAGAAAAGGATGGCGAAGAGACCCTGCTGCCTGCCGATACGGTAGTACTGGCTATCGGGGCAGCTGCCAACAACCCGCTGCAGGAAGCTCTTGAAGGTAAAGTAAAAGAGCTGCATGTCATTGGCGATGCAGTTACGCCGCGCAAGTTGACCGAAGCGATCCGCGAAGGGTTTGACCTGGCGAGGAAGATCTAACCGGGCACTCTAACCGGGAGTTCTAGCCGTTTTTGCCGCTGATAAAGTCTTCTGTCAGCTGGTAAGCCTCGTAATCAGGATACTGGCGGGGCGGGTGCTTGGAGAAATAGGCTGAAGGGCCTTCCAATACGCCGCCTACGCCCCGGTCCAGGGCCAGCTTACAGCAGCGTATAGTATCGATGGCAATTCCGGCGGAGTTAGGGGAATCCTCCACGCTCAAACGCATCTCCAGGTTGATCGGAACATTACCGAAAATCTGACCTTCCATGCGCAGGAAACAGACCTTGTTATCTTTCTGCCAGGAAACATAATCGCTGGGGCCGATATGGATATCACGGTCGGCCAGGCGNTTNCCGGCAGCNGACTGNACGGCTTCCGTCTTTGAAATACGCTTCGTTGCCAGGCGATCGTGATTGGTCATGTTCAGAAAATCAGTATTGCCCCCTGTATTTAACTGGTATGAACGTTCGAGCTTGACTCCACGCTTGCTAAACAGCTCCGCCAGGGCCCGGTGCAGGATGGTTGCCCCCATCTGCGATTTAATGTCATCACCGATAATCGGCACATTTTTCTCGGCAAAACGGGCTGCCCACCCGGGATCACTGGCAATAAAAACCGGGATGTTGTTAATAAATGCCACTTCGGCTTCGAGAGCACAGTCGGCATAGAAGCGGGCAGCTTTCTCGGAACCGGCGGGTAGGTAGTTTAATAAGATTTCCGCCCCTGAATCCCGCAGGGCGGCAACTATCTGATCTTTACCCTGTTCGGGAACATCGGCAGGCACAAAAGTATATTCATCTTCGAAGGCCAGCATATGTTCGGAAATGCCGTCAAGAATTTTTCCCATCTGCACTTTTATGCCACCGGGCTGCAGTTCCGGGTACAGGGGATAAGCACAGTTTGGCGGGGAAAATATGGCGCTGTTAATATCCTGGCCCACCTTGCGTTTGTCTATATCAAAGGCAGCGGCAACTTCAATATCAAAAGGCCGGTAACCACCGATATTCCAGTGCATTAAACCGACCGCTTCCGTTTCATTATTATCACGATAGTAATGGATACCCTGAATTAGGGCACTGGCGCAGTTACCCACACCGACAATAGCAATTTTTACTTTAGACATTACCAGATCCCTCTTCCTGCGTTGATTAATATGGTGAAATATTAAGATAAAAACAGTCTCTTCACAGGAAATATTATATCGTATCAGGAGCAATTAGTGAAATAAATTTAAAACCGTAGTAAAATAATTTTATAACCTTATAAAGGAGGCCATGAAAATGGGTAAAGATTTTGAGCTTGTCGCAGAAACTGAAGCGCTGGAACTATTCCGGTTGGAGACCGAACCCTTCGGAACTAATGCCTATGTTGTTGTTAGTAAAAATAACCGGGAAAGTGTGTTAATCGATGCACCGGGCAACGCAGATTTAATCAAGAAAAAACTGAAAGATACACAGCTGCAGGGCATTTTAATCACTCACGGCCATATGGATCATCTAATGGCCCTGGAAGAGCTTCATAATGATCTGGGTGCACCGCTGGCAGCCCATGCTGATGAAGCCGGAACTCTACCGGCAAAGCCGGATCGCCTGCTGCAGGATGGCGATACTGTATAAAGTGCGGTGATGTTACACTGGAAGTTTTATACCTGCCGGGGCACACCGGGGGCAGCATCTGCTTCAGGGCAGAAAACTACCTGCTATCCGGTGATGCAATTTTCCCCGGTGGCCCGGGTAAAACTGCCACTCCCGATGATTTCAGGCAGGCCCTGTCATCAATCCAGCAGAAACTTTTACCCCTACCGGATGATACAGTAATCCTGCCGGGACATGGAGACTCTACTACCATTGGCAGGGAAAGAAAACTGATCGAAGCTTTTCTAAAAAGTGGTTATGATGACAACCTGTGCGGAGATGTAACCTGGGAGAACGCTTAAAAACATACCGCAATGTCAGCGTTAGAGGCACGCCAATCCTAATCTTATCTCTGAAGGCCCTGTGCTTTATTAGGAAATTATCGAAATATCCGCAGTGATACAGCGAAACTGCTTATTTTCTCAGCGTCCTGAAGAGTTATTAGTAACATGAAAATAGAAGAAGCCCCTGGTAATTATAGGGCTTCTTTCTTATTACACTATATTTTTTTGTTCGATTGCTGTTTGTTACTTTTAACTTAAGTTCTTTGATCAAGGCTGAATTTTTACCAGGGAATTTCCGCCCGGTGAAAGGCTTCTGCCAGCTTAAAATCCTGGTCACTGGCAGCATCTTCGGCCCTTTGGCGCAGCCACTGCTCAATCGCGGGGAAGTGGTGTCCGCCAACCTGGCTCTTATGACACTGCAGGGCAGCCAGTTTCGTTTCAAAGGTATCCGTTATGTCGGAGTAATAGTCGGGATCTTCGCTGGCCCAGAGCAGGATCTCCTTAACCTTGTGAGGTTCCAACCCCTCGTCAAGCAGCTCAGGATAGGACAGATGATCGCGGGCATAGGGAAATGCAGCATCGAGGACAACCTGGCCGGTAATACGGTGGTCGCGATGCCAGACATAACGGCGGTAAGGATCGGCAGTGATCAGGGTATCCGGCCGGAAGGCACGGATCCAGCGAACGATATCCTTGCGAAACTGAGGTGTATCTTCCAGGGTTTGATCTTCATAGCCGAGAAAAATTACATCACTTACCCCCAGCAGGTCTGCCGCAGCCCTCTGCTCCCTTCTTCTTGTCCTGGCAAGATCTTTTGGATCAACCGCCGGATCGCTGGTGCCTTTTTCTCCACCCGTGCAGATAACGTAGGCAACTTTTTTGCCCTCCTTAACCCAGCGGGCCACAGAACCGGATGCTCCAAATTCTGAATCATCCGGGTGAGGACTAATAACAACTATATCCATTTTTTCATACTCTTTTTTTTGATGTTTGCTCATAACGATTACCGCCTATTATCATTGATTGAGATGGACTTCGGTCTGTGGATATGGAATTGTAATTCCAGACTGATCGAAGGTCATTTTTACTTTTTCCTGGATTTCAAAATAGATATTCCAGTAGTCTTCCCGTTTACACCAGGCTCGCAGGTAAAAGATAACTGCGCTGTCCCCATGTTCGGCTAAAACAACCTGCGGTTCCGGGTCGTCAAAAATCAGGGGATGCTTATCGGCAATTTCCCTGAGAACTAATTTAACCTGGCTTATGTTGTCATCATAACCGACGCCAAAGACAAAGTCGATGCGCCTGGTGGGATTTACACTAAAGTTAGTGGCGCTGGCATTTGATAACACTGCGTTTGGAACGATAACCCGCCTGTTGTCGGGTGTATCCAGGTGGGTATAGAATAGCTGGATCTCCTTTACTGTGCCGGCCTGTCCGGCTGCGTCAATATAGTCTCCGACTTGAAAAGGTTTCAGGAATAGGATCAATACCCCGCCGGCAAAATTGGCCAGGCTGCCCTGCAGGGCCAGGCCAACAGCAAAGGCGGCCGCCCCGATTACAGCAATAAAGGAAGTCATGGCAATGCCGAGCATCGAAGCTATTGAAATAGTGAGCAGGATCTGCAGGCTAACCTTGACTGCATTAACCAGGAAGGGTCGCAGGGTTGGATCAAATTCGGCTTTAACCAGTTTACTCGATACTTTGTTTGCTATAAAACGGATTACTCTCAGTCCGATTATTAGTGCCAGAAGAGCCAGTAAAACTTTAGCGCCGTTAGTAATAATGGCGCTGTAGAGAAAAGCTAAATCCAATTTCAATCATCCTTTCATTAAAATATCGCTGTTATTGTCACTGCTCAGCCTGTTCAAGGAAACTTCGCTCGCTGGTCGCTTCAGCTTTCTTAAGCAGGCTGGATATCTGCCTGATACTTATTATAGATCTAAAGCAACCGGAGAATCAAGGAATAAGGCGGTTTGGGTCCTCTTTTATCTTTAAACTTCATATAAGCGTTAATAACCTCAATAAGCAGCAAAACATTAAATGCTTAAAAAGCTCCGTCCGGGGATGGGGTTTTAGTTTGCTATAATTCTTGTATTAAATTGCTGAAAGCGTAAGCCGCAGTGCGCCAGTTATAGGGAGCCAGGATTTCATTTGTAATTGAAGGATCGAGCGGGGCAGAACGGTGAAGGTAACAGTTGCGGATTGCTTCTGCCCAGGCCGAGGCAGTGCGGTTTTCGAGCAGAATTCCGGGGCTTTTCTTTTTGGTAAGAAGTTCGGCAGTTTCTTTAGTATAGGGCTTTAGCAGTTCGGAAAATATACCGGTTGAACCGGCGACAAGCGGAGTGCCGCAGGATAATGATTCGAGAGCAACCAGGCCAAAACTTTCGTAATGTGAAGGAATAACTGTAACATCAGCAGCATTATAGTATAGGGGAAGATATTGGTGCTCAACAAGCCCGGCCAAGATTAACCGATCGGATATACCATGATCTGCGGCAAGCTCTTTCAGGTGAGCAGCCTGAATTTCGCTCTTTTCGTCTCCGCCGATAATCACTACCTTAATTTTATCCTCATCCGGCAGCAGGGCAGCTGCCCTGATCAACAGTTCATAACCTTTAATCGGCTCAATTCTGCCTATGGCCAGAATTACTTTATTTCCNGTAAGACCTGCTTCCTCCCTGGCAACTGGACGGTTCAAGGGGCAAAATAGCTGACGATCGACTCCACAGGGAATTACTTCAACATGGTCTTTCCGGAGTGAATAGTAATTGATGATCCGTTCTTTTTCCAGTGGAGCGGCGGCAATGATTTGGTCGCTGGAACGAGCCAGGTTTTCTTCCTCTGCCAGACGAAGATCCGGTTCATTTTCTGCCTGGCAGGCTTCGCTTTTGGCCCGGCCGAGCGTATGAAACATAACCAGGTGAGGAACCTGCCAGTTTTTGCTTAGTTCCCGTCCCACGCACCCGGATAACCAGTAGTGGCTGAAGATTAGATCAAAGGAAATATTTTCAGTGCGGCAAAACTTCTCAATGGCATCTACAGTTGCGGGCAGGTGCGGATATAATTTATTTTTAGACAGCGGGCCGGCACCATCATCGAGTGCTATCAGACGAACCCCCGGAGAAAGGGTCTTCACCCCCGCCTCATCCGGGCTTGCCGCCCTGGTAAATAAATCAACTTCATACCCCATTTCACCAAGAGCACCGGAAAGCCCGCGCAGGTAAGTACTCATTCCTCCGGTATCCTTACTTCCGGCCTTCCCCACCGGCGAACTATGCATACTCAAAAACATCATCCGCATCATCAATAACCTACCTACAAATAAGTTGAAAAGGTGTCAGAGATAAATTCAACTTATTTTGGTGTTAATATCTCTTCACTATCCATCCGGGATTGTTTTAGTTTATAAACTGCCTTATCACTAACACTAATATATTCAGCAATTTCTTTAATTGAATATCCTTGATTTAAAGCTTCCTTTACAAAAACTTCTTTGTACGGTTTTAATTTGCGCAATCGGCTTCCACTTTTAATTAGCTCAAGCTGTTCGGTACTCAATCCCAAATCAAAAAGAATAGAATCCATCACTTTTTTTTCTTGGATAACTTCATCAAATAAATCTTTAAAATCGTCATCACCAATAATAAATTCCCGATCATTTTTAAATACACTTTGATCTTGTACTAAACGTCTATACTCTTTTATGGCAATCGGGCGATTACCTGAGATGCTATTGTATATGAAGTCGGTATCAACCAAACCATTTCTACCCTGCCGATAAAAAACATCGCTGCTCCATTTATATTCACTAACCTCTTTAGCTATTCCCGCTCTAATAGGATTCCAATGTAAATAGCGTAGCACTGCAAAGAGATATTTTTCTTTTTCAATAATGATTGATTTGTAACGCAAGCCAAATAAATGATCAGTTCTTTCATGCACTCTATTGTGGTAACGGCTGTAGAGGCTATTCTGCCTCTGCATAATCTTACTTAGCGGCACTGGCCCTGTTTGTAAAAGCAGATGATAATGATTATCGAGCAAAACATACCCAAGCAGCTTAAAATTATACATTCTTTTAGTAATTGCCAGTTCCGCGATAAAAAATTTTTTGTCTGCATCATCTTGAAAAATTTTGTCTTTATTGTTACCGCGTTGCATAACATGGTATATTGCTCCATCAAATTCTACACGTTTCTGCCTCAACTAATTGCTCCTTTCTGCCCATTATTTATAAACCAAAATAAGTTGAATTTATCTCTGACACCTTTTCAACTTATTGCAAGGTTGACTCGGTAGATTGGGAGGGCAGTGCCACCAAGACGCCTTTTATATACTTCTTCTCCTTTGAGGAAATCAAATGTTTTTTTACCCTGCTCAATGTTATCTTTGATAGCAAGGACTTTTGACAGCAATCCTACACTAAGGTTATGATAATCTGAATTATACCCGCTGTTATATAAATAGATGCA
>SL_8KL_010_SEDDRAFT_10001342_pt1 | contig 21360 bp, 20 predicted proteins | sample SodLakKL_010_SED_4_FD_11160 | JGI IMG/M metagenome (IMG submission 11160) | reverse complement strand
CGAGGCAGCGCGCCCCCGCCCCGGCGCGGCGACGCTAGGCGTCGTCGCCGGCGAACGCCTCGGGCACGTCGAGCTCGGGGAACCACTCCTGGTAGATCTCGGCGTAGGTCCCCTCGGCGATGACCTCGTCGAGCGCGGCGTTGACCGCATCGAGCAGCTCGGGCTTGGTCGGATCGACCGCGATGCCATACTCCTCGCCGGTGTCGACCTCGTCGGCGACCACCAGGGTCTCGGAGTCACCGACCTCCTCGTTGGCAGCCGGCAGGTCGGCCACCACCACGTCGACGCCCTCGCCCTCCAGGTCGGCGAACGCCTCGGGGTAGCCGGGGAACTCCACGATCTCGTTGTCCTCGCCGTAGGCCTCCTCGGCATAGTCCAGGCCGGTGGTGCCGGCCTGCGCACCGACGGTGACGCCGTCGATGTCCTCCTCGGCGGTGATGTCAGACCCCTCGAGGGTCACCAGCGCCTGGGTCGCCTCGAAGTAGGGGTCGGAGAAGTCCACGGTCTCCTGGCGCTCCTCGGTGATGGTCAGCGCCGAGATGACCACGTCGAACTCGCCGGCGGCGAGCTGGGTGAGGATCCCGTCGAAGTCCGCGTCGACGTACTCGGTGTCCACACCGAGCTCCTCGGCGATCGCATCCATCAGGTCGATGTCGAAGCCGGCGGCCTCGTCGTCCTCGATGAACTCGAACGGGGCGAACGCGAGGTCCGAGCCCACGGTGAGCTGGCCCTCCTCGATCAGGTCGAGCTCGGCCTCGNNGNCTCGTCGACGTCGTCGGCCTCATCGACGTCGTCGGCCTCGTCGGGCTCCTCCTCGCAGGCGGCGAGCAGCAGCGTGAGTGCGGCCAGCGCGGCGAGCGTGGCCAGGATGCGTCGGTACATGGCGACCTCCAGAGCGGGCCCCTGGCAGGGGCGGGATACGAGCATGGTAGGACAGGCGGGCGCCCTGCGCGCGGCCTGATGCGCGCATGCGGGCGTGACGCGGCACCGGCAGCCCCCGGGGCCACGGCCTGGTCACTGCGGCGGCAGGCGCCGCAACCCGACCTCGCGCAGCTGGGCATCGTCGACCCGGGCGGGCGCGTCGGTCATCGGGTCGTAGCCGCGTGCCAGCTTGGGGAAGGCGATGACGTCGCGGATCGACGCCGCCCCGGCCATGAGCATGACCATCCGGTCCAGGCCGAAGGCGATGCCCCCGTGCGGCGGCGCGCCGTGCGCCAGCCCACGCAGCAGGAACCCGAACTTCTCCTGGGCCTCCTCGGGGGTGATGCCCAGCACGTCGAAGACCTGCTGCTGCACCCCGGGGTGGTGGATACGGATCGACCCGCCACCCAGCTCGGTGCCGTTGAGCACCAGGTCGTAGCCGCGGGCGGCCACGGCGCCGGGGTCGTCGGTCAGGTGCGGCAGGTCCTGCTCGCGGGGCGCGGTGAACGGGTGGTGCAGGGGGTCCCAGCGCGCCTCGTCGGGGTTCCACTCGAACAGCGGCCAGTCGGTGACCCACAGGAAGTCCCAGCGGCCCTCGGCCGGTGAGCCCGGGCCGATCAGCCCCCGGTCCTGGGCCAGCGCCACCCGCAGGGCGCCCATCAGCTCGCGGGTGAACGTCGCCGGGCCGGCACCGAAGAAGATGAGGTCGCCCACTCCTGCGCCGGTGGCGCGCAGCAGGGCGTCGACCTCGGCGGCGCTCATGAACTTGGTCAGCGGGCTGCGCAGGGTCGGCCCGTCCTCGCCGTCCTCGACCGCGCCCCAGGCCAGGCCCTTGGCGCGCCGCCCCTTGGCCCAGTCGACCCAGTCGTCGAGCTGCTTGCGGGTCAGCGCGGCACCGCCGGGCAGCGTCACGGCCACCACGACGCCGCCGGCATCCAGGGCGCCCCGGAACACCCCCACCTCGGTGTCGGCGAACACCGCGGCGAGGTCGACCAGCTCGAGCCCGAAGCGCGTGTCGGGCTTGTCGGTGCCGAAGCGCCGCATCGCCTCGTCGTAGGACAGGCGCGGGAAGGGGGTGGCCAGCTCCACATCGAGGATCTCGCGCCACAGGGTGGCGAACAGCTCCTCGAACAGCGCGTAGAGGTCCTCCTCGTCGATGAAGGACGCCTCCACGTCGAGCTGGGTGAACTCGGGCTGGCGGTCGGCGCGCAGGTCCTCGTCGCGGAAGCACCGGGCCAGCTGGTAGTAGCGCTCGACGCCGGCGACCATGAGCAGCTGCTTGAACAGCTGGGGGCTCTGGGGCAGCGCGTAGGCCACGCCGTCGCCGGCGCGGGTGGGCACGAGGAAGTCGCGGGCGCCCTCGGGGGTGGAGCGGGTCAGCATCGGCGTCTCCACGTCGATGAACCCGTGGGACTCCATCACGCGGCGGATGAGGCTGGTGATCTGCGCCCGCAGCCGCAGCCCGTGCGCCGGCGTCTCGCGGCGCAGGTCGAGGTAGCGGTGGCGCACGCGCAGGGTCTCGTCGGCCTCCACGCCGCCCTCGAGCGGGAACGGCGGCGTCTCGGCCGGGCTGAGCACGGTGACGCTGGAGGCGGCCACCTCCACCTCGCCGGTGGCAAGGCTCGGGTTCTCCATCCCCTCGGGCCGGCGACGCACCGTGCCGTGGATCTGCAGCACCCACTCGGGGCGGACCTCGTGGGCGGCGGCCAGCGCCGCGGAGGCCGAGGGGTCGGCGACGACCTGGCAGGTGCCGCTGGCGTCGCGCAGGTCGAGGAAGGCCACGCCGCCGTGGTCGCGGCGCCGCGACACCCAGCCTGCGAGCGTGACGGTCGCATCGGTGTGGTCGGCGCGCAGGGTGCCCGCGCCGTGGGAGCGCATCGAGCCGTAGGGGTGCACAGGAGCCTCTGGTCGCCGGATCGTGGATGGCCTCGGGCAGGCTAGCCGCACCGGGCGGGTCGCCTCCACCACCATCGCGCGCCAGCGGACCGCTGCCGCGTCACTGCCAGGCACGCGTGGCAGGCTCGGGGCATGGCCGCCCCCGCCCGCCCGTCGCTGACCCGGACGGTGGTGGGGTATGCGTTGGCAACCCACTTCGCCCCGACGGTGGCGGTGACCGGGTTCGTGACGCTGCTGGTGTGGGCCGCCGGAGCCGAGCCGGGCCGCCTCGGCCTGGCAGCGGGGGCGGTGCTGGCCGGGCAGGCATCGGTGGGGTGGGCCAACGACTGGGTCGACGCCCCGCGCGACCAGGCGGCCGCGCGGCCCGACAAGCCCACGGTCACCGGGGCGGTCTCGGCGCGGTCTCTGCGGCGAGCCGCGCTGGCGGCGCTGCTTGTGGCGCTGGTGCTGACCGCGCCGCTGGGGGCCGGCGCGCTGGCAGCCCACGGCGGTGCGCTGGCGGCCGCGTGGGCCTATGACCTCGGCGTGAAGCGCACCATGGCCAGCCCGCTGCCCTATGTGGTCGCGTTCGCGCTGCTACCGGTGTTCGCGGCCTCCGTCGTCGGCGGCGTCGCGCCCGCGTGGACCGCGCTGGCCGCCGGCCTGCTGGGCGGAGGGGCGCACTTCACCAACACCGTCGGCGACCTGGACTGCGACGCCGCCACCGGGGTGCGCGCGCTGCCCCACCGTCTTGGGGCGGGCGGATCCCTTGTGGCAGCGGGGCTGCTGTTCGCCGGGGGCGTGGCCACCGTCGCCGGCGGGCTCGCCGCTGCCGGCCGAGGTGTGCCGTGGCCGGCGCTCGCGGCGGTGGCGGCGGTGATCCTGCTCGCGCTGGTCGCCGGGGTCGTGGGACGAGGCCGGGCGGCCTTCCGGCTGACGCTGGCGGCAGCAGCCGGGCTGGTGCTGGTGCTCGTCGCGGTGGCCGCGGAGGTGCTCGGGGCACCGGCGACCTGACCGCCCCCAGGAGGCTGGCAGAGCGGCGGTGCGGGTAGCCTCGGACTCACCGGCGGTCGGCATGAGCCGGCCCGTTGCCCGACACCGGGAGCGCGTGGTGCACCGACCCAAGCACGAGCGGATCCGGCGCATCCGCACCGAGGACGATCTCGTCGAGCACCTCGAGGTCGAGGCGAACCAGCAGGCCCGGCGCCGCTACGGCGAGTGGGGCTTTCTCATCGGCGCTGGCGTCGTGGCGGCCGTGGCGCTGCTGCTCGGGCTGCTGGGCTGACGCGCCGCGGCGGCACGTCCCCGAGCAGCGGCCCGAGCAGCGGCCCGGGCGCTCGGCGTGGGCACTAGGGCTCGAGGCTCGCGCGGACCTCGGCGACGACGTCCGCCCGGGCGATGCTGCGCTGCTCGCCGCTGCCGAGATCGCGCAGGGTGAGCTGCCCCTCGGCGACCTCGCGCGGACCGATGAGCACCGCCAGGCGGGCACGAGCCCGGTCGGCGGCCTTGAGCTGGGCGCGCATGCTCCGCCCGTCGGCCAGCAGATCGGCCGACAGCCCGGCGCGGCGCAGCGCCGTGGCGGCCGCGAAGGCCTCCTGGCCCACCCCCTCGCCGGCGAGCACCACGAACGTGTCCACCCGCGGTGCCGGCTCGGGCACAAGGCCCGCGCCCTGCAGCGCCAGCACCGTGCGGTCCACGCCCAGCGCCCACCCGATGCCGGGGAAGCGCTCGGGCCAGCCGAGGTCCTCGGCGAGGCCGTCGTAGCGCCCGCCGCCACCGACGGCGTTCTGCGCGCCGAGATCGGCGGCGGTGTACTCGAAGGTGGTGCGCGTGTAGTAGTCGAGGCCGCGCACCAGCAGCGGATCGTGGGTGAGCGGCACGCCCTCGGCCTCCAGCAGGCGGCACACCTGCTCGTGGTGGGCCTTGGCGGCCTCGCCGATGTGGTCGATGAGCCGGGGCGCGTCGGCCATGATCTCGGGCATGCCCGGCGCCTTGGAGTCGAACGCGCGCAGCGGGTTGAGGTGGCGGCGCTCGGCCACATCGGGCGGCAGCTGGTCAGCGAAGCGGTCGAGGTAGGCGTTCAGCCGCTCGCGGTAGGGGCCGCGGTCCTCGCGGTCGCCGAGGCTGTTGAGCCGCAGCGTGACCTCCTGTAGGCCCGCGCGGCGCAGCGCCTCGTAGCCCAGCAGCACGATCTCGGCGTCCAGCACCGGATCCTGGGCGCCCAGCGCCTCCACGCCGACCTGGTGGAAAGCGCGCTGGCGACCCGACTGCGGGCGCTCGTAGCGGTAGAAGTCGCCGGCGTAGGCGTACTTCACCGGCAGCGCCGCCTGGCGGGGCACCCCGGCGGTCAGCGCGGCGCGCACGATCGCAGCGGTGCCCTCGGGCCGCAGGGTCAGCGAGCGCCCACCGCGGTCCTGGAAGGTGTACATCTCCTTCTGGACGATGTCGGTGGACTCGCCGATGCCGCGCGCGAAGACCTCGGTGTGCTCGAACACCGGGGTGCGCACGCGCTGGTAGCCGGCCTCCAGCGCGGTGCGCAGGAACGCGTCGTGGACGGTGTCGAACGTCGCGGCCTCGGGCGGCAGCCAGTCGGGCGCGCCCTTCACTGGGTCGGGGAGGTCCATGGGCGCCAGGCTAGTGCCTGGGACCGCCCGCCGGGGCGCTCACGCGTCGGCGAAGCGCCCCACGACGGTCGAGGTGTCCACGCCCTCATAGGTGGGGGCGAACAGGCGCCAGTAGTAGGCCTCCTCGAGCGTGCGCAGCGGGGGGTCGGCCTCGTCGCGGCGCGCGGCCAGCTCGGCCGCGTCGACCTGGCCCTCGACGTGGTCGCGCAGCACGTCCGAGGAGCCGGTGCCGTCACCGAACTGCTCCTTGCTGCGCCACAGCAGGGCCTCGGGCAGCCAGCCATCGAAGGCCTGACGCAGCAGCCACTTCTCCGGGCGCTGCGGGCTGGAGACCTTCCAGGCCGCCGGCAGCGCCAGCGCGGTGCGGATGACGTCGAGGTCGAGGAACGGCACCCGCGCCTCGAGCCCGTGGGCCATCGTCACCCGGTCGCAGCGCTGCAGGTTCAGGTTGTGCAGCCCCGACACGCCCTCGACGAGGGCCTCGTGCAGCGGCCCGGGCGCGTTGATCTCCTTGAGGTAGTCGTAGCCGGCGAACAGCTCGTCGGCGCCCTCGCCGGTCAGCACCACCTTCACGTGCTGGGCGGTGAACTCGGCGAGCAGATCGTTCATGACCGCGCTGTGGACCAGCATCGGATCGAACGACTCGATCGAGACCACGGTGCGTGGCAGCGCTGCCACGAGGTCCTCGGGGGTGACGATGCGCTCGTGGTGCTGCGTGCCGAGGTGCTCGGCGACCTCGCGGGCCGCCTCGAGGTCCGCCGAGCCCTCCATGCCGACCGCGAACGAGTGCAGCGTCTTGCCCTGGGCGGCGGCCTCGCGCGCGGCGATCGCGCCGATCAGCGAGGAGTCCAGGCCGCCCGACAGGAACACCCCGACGGGCACGTCGGCCATGAGCCGGCGCTGCACAGCGGTCACCAGCGCCTGGCGCAGCTGGGCGAGGTCCTCGGGTGTGGGCTCCTCGTCGGTGCCGTGCTCGCCGGTGACGACGCGGTGGGGCTCCCAGTCGGTGGCGAACGGCACGAACCCGGCCTCGTAGGTCCACCAGTGGCCCGGCGGGAACGCCTCGACGAACGGCAGCCAGGCGCTCGGAAAGGCCTTGAGCTCGCTGGCCAGCACGACCGTGCCACCGTCCTGGGCGATGTAGAGGGGCTTGATGCCCAGCGGGTCGCGGGCGGCCACGAGCTGCCCGTCGGCGGTGGCCACGGCGATGGCGAACATGCCCCAGAGGCGCTCCAGCTCGGCGGGCCCGTGATGGCGCACCAGGTGGAGGGCGACCTCGTTGTCGGAGTCGGTGGTGAAGTCCTCGGCCGGCAGGTCGCCGCGGAGGTCGGCGTGGTTGTAGATCTCGCCGTTGCCGACCATGGCCGCGCCGTCAGCGGCGAGGATGGGCTGCTGGCCGCCGACGACATCGACGATCGCCAGGCGGGTGTGGCCCAACCAGGCATCGCCCACGCGGGCTGCTCCCTTGCCGTCGGGCCCGCGGTGAGCGAGCCGCTCGAGCATGCCCTTGCCGTCGGAGTCGGTGAAGTCGCCTCGGGCGGCGACGATCCCGCACATGGTTGGGAGCCACGCACCTTCCGTCTGCTCGCGATCAGGACGCGCGCGGGCAGGGAGGCAGCGATCAACGCCCGCCATACCTGATGGCCCCGCGCTCAAGCAACGATGATACCGCGTCACGGGCCGTCGCAATCCTCCGGGGTCGTCGCCACGGATGGCGCGCCGGCCGCGACGCTGACGCGCCCCGGGTCACGGGGACCCGGGGCGCGTCGGCTCGTGCGCGAACGATGGGCGGGGGCTAGCCGATGATGCCGGCCTCCTCGAGGTGGTCGCGGGCCACGTCCTCGTGGGGGATGCCCTCCTCGTCGGCGCGCAGATTGAGCTCGATCATCGTGTCGGTGTCCAGCGACGCGACGATCTCGTTGGCGAGGTCCTCGAGCTCGGGGTACTCCTCGACGATCTCCTCGCGCATCGTCACCGCCGGGTTGTACTCGGGGAAGAAGCTCTCGTCGTCCTCGAGCACCTCGAGGTCCAGCGCGCCGATGCGCCCGTCGGTGGTGAACACCATGCCGAACGCGCAGTCCTCGGGGCTCTCGGCGGTCTCGCTGTAGATCACGCCCTCGTCGAGGATGGTGATGTTGTCATCGGCCACCTCGATCCCGTAGTGCTCGGACATGCCGGGCCAGCCGTCGTCCCGGCCGACGAACTCCTCGGCCAGGCACATCTGCGCCGCATCGGGATCCTCCGCGGCGAGGTCGGCGAGCCCCGACAGCGTCTCGACGCCGTGCTCGTCTGCGACCTCCTGGCTGGAGGCGATCGCATAGGAGTTCTCGAAGTCGGCGCGGTCGCTCCACAGGATCCCGTTCTCGGCGTCGCGCTCGCGCACCGTCTCGAGGAGCTCGTCGGGATCCCCGATGACCTCCTCCTCGCCGAAGATGTCGGCCCAGGCGGTCCCCGTGTACTCCCAGTAGGTGTCCACCTCGCCCTCCTCGAGGGCCTCGCGGACCACGGCGGTGCCCGCCAGCTCGGTCTGGTCGTCGACGTCGGCACCCGCCTCCTCGAGGGCGATCACCAGCATCTGGCCGAGGATGATCTGCTCGGTGAACTCCTTGGACGCCACCGTCACCTCGGCGCCCTCGAGGCCCTCGGCCAGGTCAGGGTCCACGTCCTCGCCGTTGCAGGCGGCGAGCACCAGGCTCGCGCCCACCAGCAGCATCACGGTTCGCAGCAACATTGCGTGCATCACGCTCCCTTGTCGGTCGACACGGCTGTGTCGGACATCCTCATCTGATCCTACGACTCGGCTCGGGGGTCACGCTGGCGGGGTCAGCAGCGCCCGGGCCGCCACCGTGAGCGCCGGGGCGGCGGGCACCGGCCGCTCACAGCCCCTTGGGTCGCACGAAGTCCTCGATGATCCCGGCCGCCCAGTCGACGAGCAGCGCCAGCGAGGCGGCGGCCACGGCACCGGTCACCAGCACGGGGTCGCTGAAGCTGATGATGCCGGAGTTGATGGTGCGCCCGACGGTCCCGGCCCCGATCAGCGCCCCCAGGGTGATCGTGCCGATGGCCAGGATCAGGGCGGTGCGGACCCCGGCCAGCATGACGGGCACCGACAGCGGCAGCTCGATCTGGAGCAGCACGCCGCGCTTGGTCATGCCCATCCCGCGGGCCGCCTCGATGATGCTCGGATCGACCTGGTTGAGCCCGACCATCGTGTTGCGCAGCACCGGCAGGATGCAGTAGGCGACCGTCGCCGCGACCGCGGCGGTCTCCCCGGTCCCCAGCCAGATGGCGAACAGCACCATCAGCCCGAAGGAGGGGATGGCCTGCCCGGCGTTGGCCACGCCGATGAAGGCTGGCGCGTAGGGCTTGGCCCACGGGCGCGTCAGCAGGACGCCCAGCGGGATGGCGATGACCAGCACCCAGAACACCACGGTCAGGCCTAGCCGCACGTGCTGCAGCGCCAGCGCGGTCAGCAGGTCGGTGTCGAGGCTGCGCTCCTCGCGGCCGATCAGCTCCTGGCCACTGACGTAGCTCACCGTCAGGGTGATGGCCACGGCCACCACGATCGGGATGCCGAAGTACTGCCACAGGCGCGCCGGGTCGCGCAGCAGCACGCGCAGCCGCTCCCGTGCCGTGACGCCCGTGTCCGTGGACGGGGGCGCGCCACCGATGCCCGGGGTGCCAGCTGACGAGGAGCTCATGCCCGGGACTCCGTGGCATCGGCGACGTCGCTGGCGGTCACGCCGTGCCATGGCGCGACGCGCACGCGCTCGCGCGTCTCGGCGCGCATCGCGTTGACCGCGGTCATGACCGTGTCGATGTCGACCACGCCCTGATAGGCGCCGCGCTCGTCGACCACGGTGGCCACCCCCACGTTGGAGGTCAGCATCTCGTCGAGGGCGTTGTGCAGCGTGACATGGGGCTCGACCACGGCTCGCACCTTCAGGCCGCCGTGGTGCGTCCAGTCGGAGCGGGCGAGGTCGCGCTCGCTGATCCACCGCAGCGGGCGCTGCTGGCGGTCGAGCAGGAGCAGGAAGCTGTGCTCGGTCTCGGCGAGGCGACGCTGGAGCTCCTCGCGCGGGCTGTCGCTGGCCGCGGTCGGCCAGTCGCTCAGCGCCACGTCGCGCACGCGCGTGAGGTTCAAGCGCTTCAGCGAGGCCCCGGTGCCGGTGAACGCGTCCACGAACTCGTTGATCGGGTTGGACAGCAGCATCTCGGGGGAGGCGTACTGCTGGATGCGGTGGTCGTTGCCGAAGATGGCGATGCGATCGCCCATCTTGATCGCCTCGTCGATGTCGTGGGTGACGAACACGATCGTCTTCTCGATCTCCTGCTGCAGGCGCAGGAACTCGTTCTGCAGGCGGTCGCGGGTGATCGGGTCGATCGCGCCGAAGGGCTCGTCCATCAGCATCACCGGCGGGTCGGCGGCCATCGCGCGCGCCACGCCGACGCGCTGGCGCTGCCCACCCGAGAGCTCCTTGGGATAGCGGGGCCCGTAGGTGGCGGGGTCCATGCCCACCAGCTCGAGCAGCTCATCGACGCGCTCGGTGATGCGCTCCTTGTCCCACCCGAGCAGCCGCGGCACGGTCGCGATGTTCTGGGCGATCGTGCGGTGCGGGAACAGGCCGACCTGCTGGATCACGTAGCCGATCCGGCGGCGCAGCCGGTCCGGGTCCACGTCGGTGACGTCCTCGCCCTCCAGGCTGATCCGCCCCGAGGTCGGCTCGACGATCCGGTTGATCATCTTCAGCGTCGTGGTCTTGCCGCACCCCGACGGGCCGACGAGCACCACGATCTCCCCTTCGGGGATGTCCATGGTGACGGCGTCGACCGCCGGCTCGTCCGAGCCCGGGTAGTACTTCGTGAGCTCCTCGAGCCGGATCATCGCCGGCGGGTCGGCCTCGCTGGCGGGCATCGCGGCCTCCTGGCTTGCGGTCATGAGCGCACCCCACGGGGGATCGTGAGCTTGCCGATCAGCATGTACAGCACGTCCAGCACCAGCGCGACGAGCACGATCGCCACGGTGGCGGTGAGCACCACGTCGAACGCCCAGGCCGCACCGAGGTTGGACAGGCCGCGGTCGATCTCGCGGCCGAGGCCCGAGGCGCCGACGTAGGCGGCGATGGCGAAGATCGAGGTGACGATGAGCGTGGCCACCCGCACGCCGGTCAGCACCACCGGCCAGGCCAAGGGCAGCTCGATCCGCCACAGCGACTGCCAGCGGCTCATCCCCATGCCGCGCGCCGACTCGACGACCGCGGGGTCGACCTCCTGGAGCCCGGTGATCGTGTTGCGCACGATCGGCAGCTGGGAGTAGAGGATCAGCCCGATGACCGGGCCGAGGTTGCCGATGCCGAAGAAGGTGATGCCCAGACCGAACAGCGCGAAGGAGGGGATCGTCAGGATCGTGGCCGACACCGCGATCACCAGGGCGGCGGCCGTCGGGCGCTGGTAGGTCAGCACCCCGAGGGTCACACCGATGACCGTGGCGATCACGATCGACAGCAGGACGAACCCGATGTGCTGCAGCGCGAACTCGAGCAGCCGATCCCAGTTGTCGATCGCGTACTCGATCGCTCCCATCGCTCTCCCCTGGTCACAGGCCGGACCGGATCTCACGGCGTGAGCCGGTCACAACGGTGCGTCTCACCCTAACGGATGCCGAGGGGTCACCGTCAGGTGGGGGCGCGCNGCGCCCGGCTGNGCCGCGTGGGTCACAGACCCCTCGAGCTGGGGCATGGTGGAGCCATGACCGACTTCGAGCGCACCCGCAGCCCGCTGCCCGCCCCCCGTGTGGCGCTCCTCGCCGCTGGGATGCTGGCCCTCGTCGCCGTCGCCGCCCTGGTGGCCGTGGCGCCGGACGAGGAGCCATCAGACGACGCCGCCGAGCTGCCGGTGGACCAGCGCGAGGCACCAGCGGAGGAGGGCCTCGATGCGGAGGGCTCGGATGATCCCTCCTCCCCCGACGCCGGCCCCGCAGACACCCACGACGACGGCGAGGGCCTGGGCGAGCCACTCGAGGGGCCACCGACCCTGGCCGACCAGCGGGCGCTTGCCGGGGGCTCGTGGGAGCCGCTGGCCGAGAGCCCACTGGAGCCGCGCTTCGGCGCGTTCTCGGCGTGGACCGGCGGGGAGCTGCTGGTGATCGGCGGGGACCTCGGCGTCGAGCCGACTGCCTCGGCCGGCGCCTACGATCCCGACGCCGACGCCTGGCGCGAGCTGCCCGCGGCCCCCGAAGCGATCCGCCCTCCCGAGCACCAAGCCGCCTGGACCGGCGCGGAGCTGGTGATCTGGGGCGGCGACCCGGACGAGGAGGTGGGCCTCGCGTTCGACGCCGACCAGGAGTCGTGGCGCGAGCTGCCCGACGCGCCGCTGGAGGGCCGGCGATATCACACGGTGGAGCACCTGGGCGACGAGGTCGTGGTGTGGGGCGGTCGCCAAGGGGGCCAGCCCGTCGCGGATGGCGCCGCCTACGATCCGGTCGAGGACACCTGGCGCACCATCGCCGAGCCCGCATCGGTGGCCGGCATGGGCGTGACCACCGCCGCCGACGGGGAGGCCTGCGAGGGCCCGCGCTGCGGGCAGCTGCTGGTATGGACCGCGCCGGCCGAGGACAGCGACGCCGAGGACGACGCAGCCACGAGCGCATGGAGCGGCGCGGCCTACGACCCCGGGGCTGATCGCTGGGAGGAGCTCGCCGAGCTGCCGCGTCGCACGGGCACCGGCACCCCGTCGCTGACCTGGGCCGAGGACCGGGCGCTGCTCTGCTGCGACTTCGCCGGCGGCGCGCAGCTCGGCATCTACGACGCCGAGGAGGATGGCTGGTCCGACGCCGGCGCCGCGCCCGTGGGGCGACGCACCCTGCACGCCGCCGAGTGGGGCGAGGGCGAGCTGCTCATCTGGGGCGGGCGCATCCGCGACCGCTGGATCCGCGGCAGCGGCGGCACCTACGACGTCGAGGAGGGCGAGTGGGCAAGCCTGCCGATCGCTCCGCCGGGTCAGGCGCGCATCCACCCCACCAGCGCCTGGACCGGCGAGGAGCTGCTCGTCTGGGGCGGCTATGACGGTCGTGACAGCTTCGCCGACGGGGTGCGGTGGGCGCCGCCCGAGGACTGAAGCGCCTCGCCGCCGACATGCGAGAGGGGGAGGGTCAGCGACCCTCCCCCTCTCATGTGACGTCCGCGTCGCGGCGTCGGCGCGCTCCTAGCGGCCGAGCCACTCGTCGACGAGGTCCTCGTTCTCGTCCCACCAGGCGCGGGCGGCCTCGTTCTCGTCCTCGAAGTCGAACTGCTCGTCGTCCTCGATGTACTGGGACAGCTCGGCGAGCTCCTCCTCGGACATCATGAAGTTCTCGATCCACTCGACCAGCTGCGGGTCGTCCTCGGCGAGGCCCTCCCGCGAGATGGCGTAGAGCTCCTCGAGGTCACCGTAGTGGCCCTCGGGGTCCTCCAGCACCTTCAGGTCGTACTCCGCGTAGGACCAGTGCGGGGTCCAGAGGGTGACGACGATGTCCTCCTCGGCCGCGATGGCGCTGTCGAGCTCGGCGAGCATCGTGGCCTCGGAGCTCTCGAGGTGCTCCCAGCCGTCCTCGTCGAGACCGTAGCCCGGCATGACCTCCTCGTTGGTGGTCTGGGCCAGGCCCGAGCCAGCGTCGATGCCGACGATCTCGTTGTCGAAGCGATCGCCCTCGCCGATCAGGTCGGGGATCTCGTCGATGTCGTCAACGTACTCGGGCACGGTCAGGTTCAGCGCGGCGTCGCCGTCGTACCAGGTGCCGAGGTTCTCGAAGTCGTCGCCGAACTCCTCCTCGTACTCACCGTGGGTCACGGGGAGCCACATGTCGAGGAACAGGTCCANCTGGCCGTCGGCCACGCCGGCGAACACCGCGCCGGGGTCGAGGACCTCGACCTCCACGTCGTAGCCCTCCTCGGTGAGGATCTCCTCCCACAGGGCGGTGTTGGCGATGTTCTCGGCCCACTCGACCATGCCGATGGTCACGGTGTCGAGCTGCGCCTCGTCGTCAGGCTCGTCGTCCTCGGGCTCTTCCTCGTCGACGGGCTCGTCGTCGACGGGCTCGTCGTCGACGGGCTCGTCGGCGACATCCTCCTCGCAGGCGGCCGCGAGAAGCGCGAGCGCTGCGATGAGGCCCAGGAGCCAGGTCAGGCGCATGGGCCCGGTCCGCTGTGACTGTGTCACTGTGCATCCTCCCTTTCGTGTGAGGTGTCGTGTTGGGATCCGTCCTGAATCCACTACACGGTTCGTAGGTTCCCCGCTGACGACCCTACCAACAGGGGTCGGGGGTCGACAGCGCTACGCGTCCTGCTTGCTCTTGTTGCGCTCGGGCTGGCCCACCACGCTGGTCAGGCGGTCCAGGAAGATCGCCAGGATCACCACGGCCAGGCCGGCCTCGAAGCCGGTGCCGACCTCCACACGGGAGATCGAGCGCACCACCTCGTTGCCGAGGCCCCCGGCGCCGATGAACCCGGCGACGACGACCATCGACAGCGCGAGCATGATGATCTGGTTGATGCCCTGCATGATCGCGGGCAGCGCCAGCGGCATCTGCACGCGCATCAGGGTGCGGTTGCGGCTGGAGCCGAAGGCCTCGGCGGCCTCGACGACCTCCTTGTCAACGGTGCGGATGCCGAGCTCGGTCAGGCGCACGCCGGGCGGCAGCGCGAAGATGAGCGTCGCGGCGAGCCCGCCGGGCGTGCCGATCCCCAGCAGCAGCACCGCGGGGATCAGGTAGACCAGCACCGGCAGGGTCTGCATGAAGTCCAGCAACGGGCGGACGAGCGTGCTGACCGTGTCGTTGCGGGCGGCGAGGACCCCGACGGGCAGCGAGATGATCACCGCCAGGACCGTCGCGATCAGGATCAGCGACAGCGTGGAGATCGTCTCGTCCCACAGGTTCATCGAGTCCACGACGCTGAAGGCCACGAACGCGAACGCCCCGAACTGCCAGGACCGCAGCCGCCAGCCGATGAGCCCGGCGATCGCGGCGAACACCAGCGGTGGTGGGAGCATGAGCACCCACTCCATGGCCTCGACGCTGGCGCCGAACACGGTCTGCACCGCGTTGAAGAACCCGCTCAGCTCGGTGCGCAGGAAGCTGACGGCGGCGTCGACGCCGTCACCGATCGGGATGCGGGGAAGACTGAACGCCTCGTCAGCCATGGTGGGCGCCCTCCTCGGCAGGGGTCTCGCCGGTCGTGGTCTCGCCGCGGCTGTGGGCCTGACCGTCGGAGGCCACGGGCTGACCGTCGTTGGCGGCCTGCGCGGCGAGCTCGGCGGCGTCGGGCGGTCCCGAGCCGTTGGCGTCGGGATCGCCGTCTTCGGCGAGGACGTCGCGGTTGGCCAGCGCCGACAGCAGCGTCACCCGCGGGATCCCCGCGGGATCCCCCCGACAAGCCGTCCCTGCTCGTCGACGACCGCCAGCGGCAGCGTGTACCGGGCGGCGTCGAGCAGCGTGTGACCCAGCGGCGTGTCCTCGCCGGTCTGCCCGTAGTCGTGGTGCAGCACGTCGCGGATCGTGCGGTCCCCGCGCTTGGCCGCCTCGGCCACGTCGTCGTCGCGCACCGCGCCGACGAGCGTGCGATCGGACTCGGTGACGAACAGCTCGGGGGCCTCGTGGTCGCGCATCTGCACCATCGCTGCGCGCGGCTGGGTGTCGGGCGACAGCGTCACCAGCGGGTCCTGCACGGCGTTGGCCGCGGTGAGGACGCGGGACCGGTCGACGTCGCGCACGAACTCGGCCACGTATTCGGTGGCCGGGTTGGAGAGGATCTCGTCGGGCTCACCGGTCTGCTCGATGCGCCCGTCCTTCATCACCGCGATCCGGTCGCCGAGGCGCATCGCCTCGTTGAGGTCGTGGGTGATGAAGATGATGCTCTTGCGCAGCTCGCTCTGGAGCTCGATCAGCAGCGACTGCATGTCGCGCTTGATCAGCGGGTCCAGCGCGCTGAACGGCTCGTCCATCAGCAGGATGTCGGCCTCGGTGGCCAGCGCGCGGGCCAGGCCGACGCGCTGCTGCATGCCGCCGGAGAGCTCGCTGGCGTAGTTCGCCTCCCAGCCGTCGAGCCCGACGGTGGACAGCGCCTTGCGCGCCTTCTCGTAGCGCTCGTCCTTGTCGACCTGCTGGGTCTCGAGGCCCCAGGCGGCGTTGTCGAGGATCGTCATGTGCGGGAACAGCGCGAAGCGCTGGAAGACCATGCTGACCTTGCCAGCACGCAGGTCCCGCAGCTCCTTGCCGTCCAGCTCGGTCACATTGACGCCGTCGATCTCGACCGTGCCGGAGGTCGGGTCGTGCAGCCGGTTGATCATGCGCACCAGCGTGGACTTGCCCGAGCCCGACAGGCCCATGACGACGAACAGCTCACCCTCGGCGACGTCGATGTCAGCGTCGATGACGGCGCCCAGGGCGCCGGTCTGCTCCTTCACCTCGTCGCGCGTCCACCCCTGCTCGAAGAGGTCGACGGCCTTGCGAGCTTGCGGTCCGAACACTTTGTACAAGTGCTCGCCACGGATCATGGTCATCATCCATCCAGTCGTGGGGCAGCACAGAGGCGGTGGTCCGCTCCACCACCCCGACATAACACCCTGTCCTCTCGGACATGAAGGGGGTTGTCCTCACCATACCCGTTGGCGAGGGGACCTTGCATCCACCGCGCTCAGGCAGCGCGATGCTCACCCCTGGTGGCCCGCATGGCACGGCGCTCCGCGCGAGGGCTAGTGGTCGGCTGCTCCGTGCGCTTGCCGCAGGAACGGGTTGCCCGCCCGCTCGGCTCCCACGGTGGTGCGGGGCCCGTGGCCGGGCAGCACCTCGACCGCGTCGTCCAGGGGCAGCACCACCTCGGCCAGGGCGCGCTGCTGGCGCTCCCAGGAGCCACGCGGGAAGTCGGTGCGCCCCACCGAGCCGGCGAACAGCAGGTCCCCGGCCACCAGGACCGGCGTGCCCGCCTCGCGCTGCACCAGCAGCACGCACGATCCGGGGGTGTGGCCCGGGGTGTGGCGCACCGTGGCCGTCAGGCCTACCAGCGAGAGCTGCTGGTGGTCGGCGAGGGGCTCGAGGCGCTGGGCGGGAGGCTGCCACCGCAGACCGAACTGCGCTTCCAGCGCCGCGTTGGGGATGTCGCCGAACGCCGCGCCGGGCTGCTCCCAGAGGTAGTGGTCGTCGGGGTGCAGCAGCACCGGGACGTCGAGCGCCTCGACGAGGGCGGGCACGTCCCACAGGTGGTCGAGGTGGCCGTGGGTGAGCACGATCGCCTCGCAGGTCAGCCCGTGGTGGGTCAGTCGCTGCTGCACCGCGGGCGCCGCGTCCTGGCCGGGGTCCACGAGCACGCAGCGGCCCGTGCCCGGCGCGCCCAGNAGGTAGCAGTTGGACTGCCACAGCCCCGTGGCGAAGGCGTCGAGCACCGGGTGGGCTGCGCTCACGGGCTGGTGCCGCCGTTGCCGGCGCTGTTGCGGGCCGCCTGGGGCACCACCCGGTAGGCGTCGTAGACGCTCTCGACGCGGCGCACACGGTCCAGGACGTGCTCGAGGAAGCTGATCTCGGCCAGCTCGAAGGTGAACCGCAGGTGGGCCACCCGGTCGCGCTGGGTGGCCACGTGGGCGCTCAGGATGTTGACGCTCATGTCGCCCAGCACCGCGGTCACGTCGCGCAGCAGGTTCTTGCGGTCCAGCGCCTCGACCTGGACGGTGACGCGGAAGGTCGCCGGCGTGTGGGTGTCCCAGCGCACCGGCAGCAGGCGGTCGGGGTCCTGGCGCAGGTCGCCGACGTTGGGGCAATCGGTGCGGTGGACGCTCACCCCGCGCCCCCGGGTGACGAAGCCGAGGATCTCGTCGTGCGGCACGGGGGTGCAGCAGCGCGCGAGCGACACCCACACGTCGTCCACGTCCTCGACCACCACCGCGTCGCTTGGCGCGGTGGGCGCCGCAGCGGCGTTGAGCTCGGGGACGGTGATGTCGCTCTCGTCCTCGTCGGCCACCCGGCCGACCAGTTGGTCGGCGACCGTCGTGGCGGCCACGTGACCCTCGCCGATCGCCCGGTGCAGCGACGGGACATCGGTGTAGTTCATCTGCTCGGCCACCGCGCGCAGCTCACCGCCCGCCATGAGCCGCTTCCAGCCCACGCCCTGCTTTGCCAGCGTGCGCTGCAGCGCGGTCTTGCCACGGTCGATGGCGTCCTCGCGCCGCTCGCGGCGGAACCACTGGCGGATCTTGGACCGCGCCCGCGAGGAGCCGACGAACTCGAGCCAGTCGCGCTTGGGCGCGGCGTTCGCGTCGTTGGAGGTCAGCACCGTGACCGTCTCGCCGTTGCGCAGCTCGTAGTCGAGGGCCACCAGGCGGTTGTCGACCTTGGCGCCGATGGTCTTGTGCCCCACCTCGGTATGGATGGCGTAGGCGAAGTCGACCGGGGTCGAGCCCAGCGGCAGCGCGACCACGTCGCCCTTGGGGGTGAAGACGAAGACCTCGTCGGCGTAGAGGTCCAGCCGCAGGTTCTGCATGAACTCGCCGGAGTCGGCGGTGTCGCTCTGCATGTCCAGCATCTGCGACAGCCACGGGGTGTCCGACTCCCCGCCCCCGGCCGCCGGCGCGGTGGAGCTCCGGTCGGCCTGCTTGTACTTCCAGTGGGCGGCGATGCCGTACTCGGCGGTGCGGTGCATCGCCCGGGTGCGGATCTGCACCTCGACGGGCTTGCCCTCCGGCCCGACGACGCTGGTGTGCAGCGACTGGTAGAGGTTGAACTTCGGCATCGCGATGTAGTCCTTGAAGCGACCCGGGATGGGGCGCCACATCGCGTGCAGCGTGCCGAGCGCGGCGTAGCAGTCCTTGACGCTGTCGACGATGACCCGGATGCCGACCAGGTCGTAGATCTCCTCGAACTCCTTGCCCCGCACCACCATCTTCTCGTAGATCGAGTAGTAGTGCTTCGGGCGCCCGGACACCTCAGCGCGGATCTTCATGTCGCGCAGGTGCTGCTCGACCTCCTCGCGCACCCGCTGGAGATAGGCGTCGCGCTCGGGCTGGCGCTCGGCGACCATCGCGCGGATCTCGTCGAACCGCTTGGGGTGCAGCGCAGCGAAGGCCTGGTCCTCGAGCTGCCACTTGAAGTTCTGCATCCCCAGGCGGTGCGCCAGCGGGGCGTAGATGTCGAGGGTCTCCTGGGCGATGCGCGTCTGCTTGTCCCGCGGCAGGTGGTGCAGCGTCTTGATGTTGTGCAGGCGGTCAGCCAGCTTGATCACCAGCACGCGGAAGTCGTCCGCCATGGCGATCAGCATCTTGCGCAGGCTCTCGGCCTGCTGCTCCTCCCGGCTGGCGACCTGGAGCCGCTCCAGCTTGGTGACCCCGTCGACCAGCCCGGCAGCGGTCTCCCCGAAGCGCTCGGCGACGTCCTCGCGCGTCAGGTCGGTGTCCTCGACCACGTCGTGCAGCAGGGCCGCACAGATGGTGGCGGTGTCCATGCCGAGCTCGGCGAGGATCTCGGCCACGCCGATCGGGTGGATGATGTAGGGCTCACCGGAGCGGCGCTGCTGCTCGGCGTGCGCGGCGGCGGCGACGTCGTAGGCGTGCAGCACCGCCTTGACCTCGACCTTGGGGGCTTGGGTGCGCAGCTTGTCGACCAGCGGCTGGAGCCGATCGGGGACCGCCGCGGAGCGCTCGAACATCGGCAGTCGCGACAGCACCGCCCGCACGCCCGACTGGCGCGGCCGGCCCGGCACCACGCGCTCGGAGGGCTCCTTCTCGGGGGCCGCCTGCGCGGGGGCCGCCTGCTCGGCCGGCGCGGCGTGGGTCTCGCGGTCAGCGGCCGCGCTGCCCTCGGAGCCGGGCTCGGTGTCGCTGGGCGTCTCGGCAGGGGCGTCGCCGGTGGAGGCGTCGTCGGCGGGGCGATCGTGCGCAGGGGCGTCGTCGCGCACGTCCGAGTCGCGGTCGTCGACCGCGTGCGTGGACGGCGGGTCGCCCAGGCTGCTCAGCGTGGCCTCCTTGCACGGCGAGCCGCACCGCGAAAGGTGCGTGTCCCCGCACGATACCCTGACTGGCGGTCGCGCTCACAGCGGGCGTCTGCCGCGAGCGCCGGACCCGCCGTACAGGGTCAGTAGCGCACGAGGCTGATGAGCTCGCGCTCGCCGAGCTTGGCGGCACCGCCCAGGAAGGTCAGCTCGATGGCCACCGCCAGCCCCGCGACGTGGGCGCCGCTGCGCTCGGCCAGCCCGCAGGCGGCCACCGCGGTGCCGCCGGTGGCGAGCACGTCGTCCACGATCAGCACCCGCTCGCCGGGGCCGAGCCCGTCCTCGTGGATCTCCAGGCGCTCGGTGCCGTACTCGAGGCTGTAGGACTCCTCCATGGTGCGCCAGGGCAGCTTGCCGGCCTTGCGCAGCGGCACGAAGCCGGCGCCCAGGTGGTAGGCGATCGGCGCGGCCAGGATGAACCCGCGCGCCTCGATGCCCACCACCTTGTCGATCGTGCCGCGCCCGACGCGCGCGGTGACCGCGTCGACCACGGTGGAGAACGCCACCGGGTCGCCGAGCAGCGGGGTGATGTCCTTGAAGACCACGCCGGGCTCGGGGTAGTCGGGGATGTCGCGGATCTTGCTCGCGAGCCGGTCGGTGTCGATCTCGATGTGCATGGGATGGGGCCCTCGTCGTCGCGGCGGGTGCGCAGGCTCGGCGTCGCAGCGCCGGCGGGATCCTAGCGAGGCCCCCGGGCGGGTCAGCGCACCGCTCACCGCACCGCGGCGGAGCGGTCGTGCGCCGCAGCCGCGTCGGGGTCGGTCAGCGCCACGTCGCGCCGCTTGAGCGCCACCAGCAGCGGTGTGGCCACGAAGATCGAGGAGTAGGTGCCCACCGCCATGCCGACGAACAGCGCCAGCGCCAGGTCCACCAGGGTGTCGGCGCCCAGCAGGTTGCCGCCGATGAGCAGCAGCGAGCCCACCGGCAGCAGCGAGGTGGCCGAGGTCGACAGCGACCGGACCAGCACCCGGTTGAGGGCGGTGTTGGCCATGCGCGCGTACCCGTCGGGGTCCAGGCGCTCGTGGGCACGGGCGTCCTCGGTGACGCGGTCGAACACCACGACCGTGTCGTACAGCGAGTAGCCGAGGATCGTCAGCAGCGCGATGATGCTGGCCGGGCTCACCTGGAACCCGACCAAGGCGTAGACGCCGATCGTGACCACCACGTCGTGCAGCAGGGTGACCGCGGCCGCGGCGCTCATGCGCCACTCGAAGCGCAGGGCGATGTAGAGCGACACCGCCCCGAGGAACACCACAAGCGCCAGCAGGGCCTGCTCGGTGACCTGCTCGCCCCAGCGCGGCCCGACGCTGTCGCGCAGCACCTCGCCCGCCTCCACGCCGGTGACCTCGGCGATGGCCGCGGCGACCTCACGCTCCTGCTCACCGCCGACCTCGCCCAGCGGCGGGGTGCTGACCAGCGCGCCCGGTGTGCCCTCGGGGCCCTGCACGCGCTGGGCGGAGGGGTCGCCCTCGACCAGGGGCGTCACGGCATCGCGCAGCTCGCCCGTGGCGAAGTCGCGCTCGGCCTCCTCGACGGTGAACGCGGTCCCGCCGGTGAACTCCAGGGAGAAGTCCACGCCGCGCAGCAGCACCCCGCCCACGGCCACCAGCAGGATCGCCAGCGAGACCAGCGCCCAGGTGCGCGAGCGCCTGATGAAGGCGTAGTCGGTCTGGCCGGTCACCAGCCGGCGCAGCCGCGTGTCGGTCTTGACCTCGGGGGCGCTCACCGGCGGGGCTCCTGCGAGGCGTCGGCGTCGGGATCGGGGTCGGCGTCAGGGCCGGCATCGGCGTCAGGGCCGGCATCGGCGTCAGCGTCGGGGTCGGCCTCGGCGTCGGCCTGCTGGGCGGCCAAGCGGCGCTGCCGGCGGCGCTCCCGCGCGCTGCGGGCCGCACTCTCCTCCTGCGACCGGCTCGGGGACTGCGAGCGGCTCG
>SL_8KL_010_SEDDRAFT_10001341_pt1 | contig 21360 bp, 26 predicted proteins | sample SodLakKL_010_SED_4_FD_11160 | JGI IMG/M metagenome (IMG submission 11160) | reverse complement strand
CTCGTCGACGGCCTGCCGATCCACGCCCCCGCCGAGGTCGACCCAGCGAAAGACGAGAGTATCGCCGACACGATCCGGTCGAAATACGACTATCTGGAGGACCGGATCGGCGTGCACGCCCGCCCGGCGTTCGAGCCGTTCGAGGCCTGCGGGCTCACCGTCCGGTTCGTCCCGGTCTCGCACCCGCCACTTCTGGGCTACGGCGTCGTCATCGAGGACCCGGAGACGGGCGCGAAGCTCTCGATAACCGGCGACACCAGCTACGCGATATCCGAGGAGTCGCGTGAGGCGCTCGCGAACCCCGACCTGCTGCTCGCCGACGCCATCGTCCCGGCGTCGGTCTGTGGGTACCATCCGATCGGCGGTCGCCATCCGGGCCCCGACGGGGTCCCCCGAACGTTCGGCTCGAAACATATGACTCGCGAGGGGGCGCTCGCGCTCGCCGAGGAGCTGAACGCCGCCCGAACGCGGCTCGTCCACATCGCTCACTACTACCCGGCCGAGGAGGCCTTCGCCGAACCGCTCGCCGTCGACGGGGAGACCTACGAGCTGTGACCGAACCGTCAGTTCGGCGTATCGTGATGACCGAGGGCACGTTGGCGGACCCGTGTCCCGTCACTGGAGCCCGTGTAGTCGGTGTCAAACGCGTAGAGCGTCCCGCCGTAGGTACCGGCGAAGACGGTTCCGTCGACGACGGTCGGCGATGACTCCACCCAGCCATCGACCTCGACTTGCCAGTCTATCTCGCCGTCCGAGAAATCGAGCCCATAGAGCCAGCCCGTCCCGAAGCCGGACGGGTCGTTCGTGCCGACCACGATCGCCTCGGTTCCGACCGCGGTTGGCCCCGACCAGATCTCGCTGTCGAGGTCGGTCGACCACCGCTCCTCGCCGGTGTCGGCCGCAACCGCATACAGTCGACTTTCGAGGGGCGCTTCCCTGTCGGTAGCGTGGGTCTGTCGACCGTTGCCGACGAAAACGGTGTCGTCACGTACCGTCGGCGACGAGGAGATCCGATCGCCGGTCTCGACACGCCACCGTTCCTCGCCGGTATCGAACGCCAGCGCGTACAGGACTCGGTCGAGACCGCCGATGAAGACGGTGTCGTCGGCTACCGTCGGCGCGGAGTGGTCGATGCGATCCCCGGTTTCGAACGCCCACCGTTCGGAACCGTCGGCGGCGTCGACCGCGTAGAGGTGGTGGTCGTGGCTTCCGACGAAGACGGTGCCGTCGACGACGACCGGGGATGAACGCACGAAGCCACCGGTTTCGAACGCCCACTCGATCGTGCCGTCGACGGCGTCAAGTGCGTACAGCGATCGGTACGAGGGGACGTATACGACCCCGTCTTCGACGGTCGGCGAGCCAACTATCGGGCCGGGGTCGAGCGCCGTCCACCGCTCCGAGCCGTCGGTCGGGTCGAGCGCGTGGAGACCGTCGCCGCCGACATAAAGCGTTCCGTCGACCACGGTCGGCGACGTCGAGACCGCCTCCTCCGTGCCATACTCCCACTCCTGTGTGCCGGTTTCCGCGTCAACCCCGTATACCGCCGCCCCGAACGGTCCCGTTCCGATGAAGACCAGTCCATCGACGACGGTCGGGGACGAGCGGATCCGCGGGAACGATCGGCCGTCGGCCTCGGGCGATGAGTCGGGCTCAAAACGCCATTCCGTAGAGACCACGTCCTCGGACGATCGGTCGGTGGAGAGGCAACCGGCAAGTGGCCCGAGAAGCGTGAGGCCACATGCGGAGAGATACCCCCGTCGAGAGGGAGTGTGGTGCGGGGACATAGGTCGGGCTATCACCCACGAGAACATAAGCGATCGCCGAGGTGCGGCCTCGACAAGGATCGATGACGTCCAACGGTCGAATCGGGTCCCTCCGATTACTCCCCTGTTTCCGTCCCCTCGTGCGCGTGTGGGGCGACCCCGTAGTAGCCCGGCCCGTTCTCCTCGAGTGGCTCCGCGATCACGAGATCCTCGCCGTTCACGATCACCCAGGGGACCGCCCAGTCGATGAGCACCGCCTCGGTGTCGGGGTCGACGGTCGCCTCCGCGTCGAGCCCCTGTAACAGCCGGGCGATCTCGGGGATGGTGTAGAGCAGGTCCGGGTCGAGCAGCTCCGCGGGCGTGTAGAAGTCACAGGGGAACGTCTCCTCGAAGGCCTCCTTTGGTTTCGGCATGGTGAAGACTACGCGGGCCGACGGCTAAGAGGATGTGGGAGTCGGCGCGAACGGTGACCGCGTGGCTCCCTGGATACGGGTTTCAAAAAACGGTCGGGGTTCGACGCGCCCTGAAGGACACGTCCGAGCGACGTTACTCGAACAGCTCGACGGCCTGCTCGTAGCGGGCGGACGGCTCCTCCCAGTCGACGACCTCGAAGAAGTTGTCCATGAATTCGCCGCGGGCCGGACCGTAGTCGTGGTAGTAGGAGTGCTCCCAGACGTCCAGCGCGAGGATCGGGTGGCCGCCCCAGATCGCTCCCTGGTCGTGTTTGTCGACCACGACGTTTCGGAGCTGGTTCGAGAAGGTGTCGTACACCAGAAGCGCCCAGCCACTCGCGGCACCGCCGGCGGCCTTGAACTCGCCCTTCCAGGCCTCATAGGAGCCGAAGTCCTCCTCGATGCGGTCGGCGAGCGCCCCCTCGGGCTCGTCGCCACCCTCGGGCGACATGTTCTGCCAGAACAGGTCGTGGAGGATGTGGCCCGAGGAGTTGTGGGTCACGCTGCGGAGCGCGCCGCCGGAGGAGGAGAAGTCTCCCTCCTCACGGTTCGCGGCGAGCGTCTCCTCGGCGGAGTTCCAGCCGTTGACGTAGCTCTGGTGGTGCGTGTCGTGGTGCCAGGTGAGCACCTGCTCGGAGATGTGCGGTTCAAGTGCGTCGTAATCGTACGGAAGCGGATCGAGTTCGTAGCTCATCGGTTAATCACCCACCTCATAGATCCAACCGAAACCTGTTAAAGATAATGCGTGTCGTGATACCACACACCACCGGACGTGAGCGTTACCGGGGAGCCCGAATCAGTACCGCTGGAGTTGCGGTCCCGCCGGAAAACCGACGAGGAACGTCCCGGACGGGAAATCACCCCGGAGTAACCACTGATAGTTACACGAACGGGGATCGGGGGGCGACGGACTGAGAGAGCGAAAGTGATGGACTGGGAGCGCGGGAGATAAATAAAGAACGGAGCGAGCCCGACGGCTCAGCGGGATACATGCGGTGGGACTGGGATTTGAACCCAGGAAGCCGTGAGGCTACCGGTTTTCAAGACCGGCGCAATGGGCCGCTCTGCCATCCCACCGAGGTGACGATCCGAACTCCACGCCCCGATAAATTGAACCTGTCGCTCCCGGGTCGCCGTCGACATCGAGAGAAAACGGTGAGGAGCTATGACCGGATCAGTCGCGCGTCGCCGTCCTCGGCGACGACATCGAGCCCGTGCTCGTAGACGAACTCGGAGACGTACTTGGGGACGACGCGCTCGGCGGTGAACCGCGCGCGCAACGTGGGGACGACGTCGAGCAGGTCCCGACCCGTCTCCAAGACGGGGTGTGGCTCGATGAACTCGACGTCGAGCCCGGCGTCACGACCGCGCCCTGCAAGCGTCGACAGGCTCGGCCGCTCGAAGGCGTCCTCGAAATCGATCGGCTCGGTGAAGCCCGCGTAGTGGACCCGTCCCTCGGTGGACGGCCCGAGAACGACGCCGTTGGTGCGGAGCTTCATCGCGGCTGCGTCGATGGTCGTCCGCGAGCAGAGCGGGGCCGTCGGCGTCATGACCGCCACGGAGTCGGCCCCCTCCTCGCGGAGCAGGTGGGTGACGGTGTTGCCCGCGCGGGCGCTGAACGTCGAGCCGACCTGCGGTTCGAACCGAACGTCCTCGGTCCCGCCGAGCGTGTCGGCGACGATCGCGCGTAACTCGGCCTCCGGCGACGCATCCGTCCGGAACTCCTCGGGGAGCGCGTCCGGCTCGGGGTAGTTGATCAGGAGGTCGCCCCCGGAGCGGTCGACGGCGAGCACCAGATCCCGGAGCTGGGTTTCGTACAGCTCCGCCGCCTCCGCCGTCGACAGCGGGGTCGAGGCGGCCAGTTCCGTGCCGACGAGTCCCTCACGCGGCGGGTTCGCCAGCGCGACGACGATAGTCATACACGGAGGTGACGCCGGAACGCCCTTGAACTCGCCGCTTCGGAGGCGTGTCGGTGGTAACGTCGTGGATAACCGAATTCGAGACGGCCATTCAAGTACGATGACGGCGAACGGGAGGGTATGAGCCAAGTGACGAGGAGAATCGTACAGGAACTGCACGACGAGCCACATCTCGAAGGTCGGCGCCTCACCTACAGTTCATCAAAACGCAGGTGGAAGACCGGGAGCTGTCTCCGCGGACGGTTGCCGACCGTCACGGGATCGGTGTCGCCGACGTCTACCGCGCGCTCACGCACTACCACGATCACCCCGAAGAGATGCGTGAGATCGAGCGTCGACGTCGGACAGCCACCGAGGCGTATGCACACCTCACGACCGACCCCGATGACGTTCGGCGCTGATGGCGTATCGTCTTCTAGCGGATGAGAACGTCGAGCAGGCAACCGTGAACTACCTCGAAAAACTCGGCCATGATGTGACCCACTCAACGATCACCCTGAGCTCGGGCTTGGGGCTGATGACGAATCGATCGCACGGTATGCCCGGGAAAACGATCGGTTGATCCTCACGCAGGACGACGATTTCTTTACCACACTGGCTATCGAGCAAACAGCAGGGGTTCTGTTCCAGCGCGATCAAAGCCTCTCCGCCCGTGAGGTAGGGGACATCGTTCACGAGCTCTCGGAATATCTCGATCAGTCCGAAATCTCGCTCGAATACGTCAGTACAAACTGGCCGTAAGTGCGGGAGGGAAGATCTATTTTAAGCGAAATCGCGGCGCATCGCGATCTCGAACCACGGGCAGAGACGAAGCTGGCGGTAGAGCGCGGGGTTCTCGTGGAGGTGTTCATAATCCGCCCAGAGCATCCCGCCGATCTCCTCATCGTCGGGATCGAGCGACGTATCCTGAAGCGTGACCTTCAACACCGCACAGACCTCCCACTCGACGCCCTCGTTCGGGTAGTAGCGTTTGTACTCGAACCGGTCGGTCACCCGAAGGTCGTCGTACTGGTCGGGGGTGATACCGAGTTCCTCCTCCAGCCGCTGTTCGGTCGCGTCGACCTGGCTCTGTCCCTCGACGGGGTGGGAGGCGACCGTGCCGTCCCAGTGGCCGTCCCAGAGCCGTTTCGTGGGCGCACGCTGTGCGAGGAGGATGCGGCCGTCCGTATCGAAGACGAGGCAGGTGAACGCGCGGTGGCGGATCCCGTCGCCGGTATGGGCGTCGAGGCGGTTGACGGTTCCCTGTGGGTTGTCCTCGGGATCGACGGCGATGACGTCCTGAAGGGCGTTCTCGTGATCGACGTCCGCATCGTCGGCGCTTCCGGCGGCGTCGACTTCGGGGGCGTCGGCGTCATGTGTGCTCATGAGGGTAGCCTCGTTGAGCGGGACTAATAAGCGTTCGATACGCACCGGGGTCACGTCGCGGCCCACCGGGGGAGGTCACCCGAGCCGCTCTTCGAGGATGAGCCGCGTCTTCGTGGATTTGACCTCGTCCATCTCGCGGGCCTTGGTGATCAGTTCGTTCACCGCGCGGGTGTCGACGGCGTCAACTACGAGCACGACGTCGTCCTCGCCGGAGACCTGCCAGACGAAATCCACCTCCTCCCACTCGATCATCCGCTCGCCGACGGCGGCCGTGTTGACGTTCATCTCCACCGATATCTCGATCATCGCTTTGACGTTTCCCGTGCGGGTGGTGACGGTGAACCGTTCGATAACGCCTTCCTCGGTCATCCGATCGACGCGGTTTCTCACGGTCCCCTCCGAGGTGCCCACGCGCTCGGCGATCTCGGTATAGGGCGTCCGTGCGTCCCGTCGGAGGATCGAGAGGATCCGTCGATCGAGGTCGTCCATATCGCCATGTACGCCGCCTCCGACTTACCCGTTACGAATATCGTAATGAATCTACGAACGACGCATTTATTAGGCAAGCTGCGTACGTATCTCGTAATGTCGGACGCCTACATCGCGCTGGCCGACGGACGCGTGCTCGAAGGACGTGCCCGTGCGCCGGGGCGTACACGTGGTGAATTAGTGTTCACGACCGCGTATACCGGCTACGAGGAATCGCTGACCGATCCCTCCTACGCCGAACAGATCCTGACCTTTGCGTACCCCTTGATCGGGAACTACGGCGTCCGAGAAGAGCGATTCGAGTCCGAGACGGTCCATCCGCGTGCGGCGATCGCCCGCGAGATGACCGACGACGTCGCCGACTGGCTCACCGGCGAGGACGTCCCCGCCGTCGACCACGTCGACACCCGCGAGATCGTCACGACCGTCCGCGAGGAGGGGGCAATGGCCTGCGGGATCGCCGCCGGCGAGGACGTGACCCCGGAGGACGCAATCGAGGAGATGGAGGCCTGCGTCCCGATGAGCGACCACACGGACATCGGCGCGCAGGTCACCATCGCGGAGCCGACCGTCCACGAGGGCGGCGGCGAGGCCGACGTGGCGCTCATCGACTGCGGCGCGAAGGGCTCGATCATCAGTTCGCTGACCGAGCGCGGCGCGGACGTCCACGTCCTCCCGTACGACGCGACCCCTGAGGCGGTTGCGGCGATCGACCCGGACGTGCTCTTCATCTCGAACGGCCCTGGCGACCCCGAGAACTTCGTCGACGCGCAAGCGATCGTCGACGCCTTCGCGGGCGAGATCCCCCTCGCCGGGATCTGCCTCGGCCAGCAGATCGTCGCGAGCGCGCTCGGCGGCACGACGAAGAAGATGTCGTTCGGCCACCGCGGCGTCAACCAGCCCGTGCGCGACCTGCGTACCGGGCAGGTGATCATGACGACGCAGAACCACGGCTACACCGTCGACGACACCGGCCCGCTGGAGGTGACGCAGGTGAACGTCAACGACGACACCGTCGAGGGGCTCGACAGCGAGGAGCTGGAGGTCATCACACGGCAGTACCATCCCGAGGCGAACCCCGGCCCCCACGACTCGCTCGGCTTCTTCGACGACGTGTTGGCGCTGGCGGGAACCCGCCGGCGCATCGCCGCGGACTGACCCGGCGGGCACCCGTCACGCGCCCGACCGACGGCCGGAGCCGCTTTTCGCCGACGTTTTCACCGGTGGCGTCAACGGGAGTCGTATGAGCCTCGATATCCTCCTCACGAACGACGACGGCATCGATGCCGCCGGGCTTCGGGCGCTTCACGACGCGCTCTGCGGTGACCACCACGTGACGGTGGTCGCGCCCGCGACGAACCAGTCCGGCGTGGGCGGCCGGCGGTCCTGGTGGGAGACGACGGTGGAATACGCGGAGAGGCCGTTCGGCTACGCAGTTGAGGGAACCCCAGCCGACTGCGTCGCGGTCGCGGACGTCGCGCTCGACCTCGACCTCGACCTCGTCGTCTCCGGCTGTAATCACGGTCCGAACATCGGCGCGCACATCCTCGGGCAGTCGGGGACCGTGGGTGCGGCGATGGAGGCCGCGTTTCTCGGTACGCCCGGAATCGCCGTCTCGATGTACGACCGGGGGAACCTCCCGGTGTCGCCGACGGCGGGCCGGGACGACTTCGCGCTCGCCGCCCGGGTGACCGCGGCGTTCGTCGATCGATTCGAGCGTGACGGGCTGCCGCTCGGGGCCGACGTGATAAACGTCAACGTCCCGGCCGCGAGCGACGAGAACGCGGACAAACCGACCTATCGACTCACTGAGCCCGCACGCGGTTTCGACGTGATCGAGTTCCGTCCGGGCGAGGCGGGAACCTCGGAGGGGGGCACCGATGGGCGACGTGGCGAGTTGGGCTTGGAGCTTCGGGATCGGTTTTGGCGGGAGTTCCTCCGCGGCGACGTCGCCGACGATCCCGGGTCGGATAGACGCGCGACCGTCGAAGGCGAGGTCAGCGTCTCGCCGCTCGCGACGTCCCGCGCGATCGCCGGCGAGCGCGTCGGGGAGGCGCTCGATCTGAACGCGGGCGGCTGGGCGTCGGTGGACGGCGATGGGTCGTCGGCTGGCACCGCGGGTCGATCCCCGCGTGTGGACCGATGACCGTCGTCGTCGGCGTGCCGGACGTGGACGCACGGGTGGAGCCGATCCGCGAAGCGGCCCGTCTCGCCGACGGCCTCGACGAGCCGCTCCACGTCGTACACGTCCGCAGGGAGGGCGACTTCGAGGGGCTCGACGGCGAGGAGGGAACCCCGACGTTCGGGGCGATCAGGGATGCGGCCGCGGACGTTGCGACGACCGCCTCCGAGCGAGCGTTCGATGGCGGCACCGACGCGAAACCGAGCCCCGTCGAGCACGTCGGGCTCGTCGGCGACCCGGCGGAGACGCTCATCGAACACGCGACACACGTCGACGCGAGCCTGATCGTCGTGGGCGGTACTCGACGATCGCCGGTTGGAAAGGCGGTCTTCGGCGACGTGACGCAGGACGTGTTGTATAAGTCGGCGTGTCCGGTCGTCTCGTGTCTCGCGGACGACGACTGATCGGGGACGCCAAACAGCTAAAGGGGACGGGCCGCGACCTCATTCCTCGTTGGCGATCGGCGTATCGGGCCCGTCCGCACAGTCGAGAGTCCTCTCCGGCGCATCGAACCCGGTCATGGTGAGCGATCCATGATCGAGGCCGACCGTGAGCACCGTGTCGAGCGCCTCCCGATATCGGCCCTGTTCGGCGGCGACCCGCGCCCGATCCGCGACCGACGCCGGGATCCGGTCGTAGCGTTCCAGCTCGTCGATGAGGTCCCCCACGTAGCGGCGCTCCCACGGAGTCATATCTCCATCGAAGACCCCTTGGGACTTCATACGGACCGACCGTCATCCCGGATTAACCGGGATTAAACCACCCGACCGCAACTGAATCCCCCGGTGAGCGCGACCGACCCCCGGTCGGTCGCCGCGTTCCCGATGCCGCCGCCTTTTATTCGATCGCGGCCGCTGGTACGCACATGGACGACCTCGCGTGGGAGACGACCGGGACCGAGATCGACTACCGCTGTCCGGCCTTCGACGTCCGGCGCGACGACGTGCGGTTTCCCGACGGAACCGTCGACGAGTATCATTACGTCGACGAGGCACCGGCGGTGGTGATCCTCCCGTTCACCGCCGAGGGCGACGTCGTCGCCATCGAGGAGTGGCGGCAGGCCGTCGGCCGGGTGAACCACGGCCTCCCGGCCGGGTCGGTCGAGGACGCCGACGGCGACGACCTCGTCGACGCGGCCGCCCGCGAACTCGCCGAGGAGACCGGCTACACGGCTGACTCCTTCGAACACCTGACCACCGTCGAGCCCACGAACGGCATGGCGAACGCCGTCCACCACCACTTCGTCGCCCACGGCTGCCGCCCGACCGGGGAGCGGGACCTCGACGATAACGAGTCGATACGCGTCAGCGTCGTCGGGTATGATCGCCTGCTGAGCGCCGCCATCGACGGCGACCTGCGGGACGGCCGGGCCGTCACCGCGCTGTTGTACTACGAGTTGATTAGCCGGTGAGCGGGCCGGGAAGTCGATGGGTGGGTCGGGAGGTCGATTGGCAGGTCGGGAGGTCGATTGGCAGGTCGGGAGGTCGATTGGCAGGTCGGGAGATCGATGAGCCCGTCCATCCGTCGATAACGGCGTGGTCCGCGCGGAGCGTCGGGACGAACGCGCTTTTTACCCTCCATCGTCTAGGATCGGGTGATGACTGATACCTCCCGCGACGACGGGGAGACCGCCGCGCCGGTCGATGAGCGGGACGGTCCCGAGTCGACGACCGTCGATGGTGGGTCGACGCCGGACGGCGGCGTCGAGACGTCGACGCCCGGCATCGAGGATCCACAGGATCCGACGCCCGACCCCCCCGAGGGGACCGCCGTCGGCGACGAAGGGGACGACGCGGGCGACTCCCCGACGACCGCGATCCTCGTCGCGCTCGGGCTGGGTGTGCTCGGGCCGCTCATCGCGGTGGTCGGGTCGTTCGGGATCTTCGCGCTGGAGTTCGCGACCGGCGGGCTCCCGCAGGTCGTGAGCCTGGCGCTTACGCTGATCGTCGGACAGTACATCGCCTTCGCGGGTCTCGCGCTCGTCTACCTCCGCTGGCGCGGGTTCGACCGCTCCGGGATCATCTCGTATCTCGGAGTACGCTGGCCGACCCCCTTCGAGTTGGGGGTCGTCGTCGTCGGCTGGGTGACGATCCTCGTGACGGTGATCGGCATCTCGTTCGTCGTCCAGCTGCTCGGCGCGGAGCCGGCGGCAAACCAGAGCGCGGAGGTCGCGATGGCGAATCCCGCGCTCATCCCGCTTCTCATCGTCGCGATGTTCCTCGTCGTCGGCCCCTGCGAGGAGATCCTCTATCGCGGCGTCGTGCAGGGCCGGCTCCGGGAGACCCTGCCGGCCGCGCCGTCGATCATCATCGCCTCCGCGGTCTTCGCGCTCATCCACGTGGTCGCGCTCACCGGTGGCATCGAGGGACGGCTCGTCACCGTCGCCGTCCTCTTTTTCCCGAGCCTCGTCTTCGGGATCGTCTACGAGTACACCGAGAACATCGTCGTCCCGTCGCTGTTACACGGCCTGCACAACGCCGTGATATTCACCCTGCTCTACGTCTCCATCGCGTTCGCGGACGAGATCGAGGAGCTCGCGGAGATGCTGGCGCTGCCGCTGCCCTTTTAAACGGGCGGTGGGGCCGGGGGCTGACCGTCGCCGTCGCTACGCGGTCGAACTGGACTGAGGGGAGTAAGCCCCCTTCGGTTCATCCCGACATTCGGCTAAGCGTCCGCGCCGTGGCCGGACTACCTGATGGCACGGACTTGCACCGGCGAGGATTCGCCGTTCCATCCGTTCCCGCCCGTCACCGCGACGTCGCCGTCGCGCGCCCTCGGTGGGTTAACTCCCTCCTCTTACGAGTCGGTTCGCACGCCCGCGGCGGGGCCGCGGACGTCGCCGGTCGCCGGTGGCGACCCGCACACCTCATCGGTCGGGGCGGGGGGTGTCGTTGCTGTTCCAGAGCCAGCCGTCTCCGACTCCGGGCGTGTGCCCGGTCGCCCGTCCGGCCGGTGGGGGGACTTTCCTCATGCTGATGCACGGGAGTCGGGCTCCCTCTGTCCGGTGGGAACTATTCCGCGTGGCAGAATAAGCCGTTCGGTCCCCGGAGTCGTCGACGATTCGGGCATCCGCGAGTCCTTCATGAACCCTCATCGATAAGGGAAGCGTTCAAGTCCACGGCAACATAATACAGGGTATGTCCGAGGCGCAGACCGTTCAACTCTCATACGACGACGGGGCACGAGCGGTCGAACTCGCGCGGGAAGCGGTCGAATCGTTTGTACGGCAGGGACAACGGGAGCAGCCCGGAAGTATGCGGGACGCCTTTTATGCGCGAACCGGCGCGTTCGTCAGGCTGCAATCGACCCGCGGACGCGGACGCCTCCGCGGCTGTGCCGGCGCATGGGATACGACCGATCAGCTCGGACACGCGATCGTCGAGGCCGCGATCCAGGCCGCCTCGGGCGACTCCTGTGGCTCCGAGGTCGAACCGAAGGAACTCGACAATATCGTCGTCTCGGTCTGTATCGTCTCGAACACCGTGATCACGAACGACCCGCTTTCTGACCTCGAACTCGGCACCCACGGAGTCGCCGTCGACGGTGGCAACGCCCACGGGTGGCTCTACCCGACGCTGCCCGTCGAGAACGATTGGTCCGGCGCCGAGTTCCTTTCACGGGCCTGCCGGAAGGCGAAACTGCCCCCGACAGCTTGGCAGGACGACGACACGATGGTGACGCTGATCGAGGGACAGGTGTTCCGCGAGCGCGCCGACGGCGGCGCCGTTGAGGAGCTCTAACCGGCCTCGAACGTCCGTTTATCAGTGTTTCCCGTACCCGACGAGCGACGCGTCCGAGCGTGCCCGCTCGACCCCCGAATCGAGCGCGAACAGGTCGCTCGCGCCGTCAACGAGGATACCGTCACGGAGGACGGGCGTAAACAGCGGTTCGGCGTCGGTGGGGGCCGGATCGTCCGCCGGCAGCACCGCATGGTCGCCGTCGGCGGTCCGATAGACCGCCTTCACGCCCGAGAGCTTCCCGCGTTTCGCGCCCGACACGCCGTCGACGGCGACGAGGTCGAGCGAGAAGTCGACCGGGTCGGCGTTCGAGACGTACCCGCCGACGCCGAACCCCGTANCGACGTCCCGGAGTTCACGNAGGTCGNCCGGGCCGAGCCCGCCGGAGANGTAGATCGGGAGGTCGGGCTTGCCGGCCGCCGCAAGCTCCCAACGTACCTCCCGGATGATGTGCCGGAAGTCCCCGCGTCGCGAGCCCGTGGTGTGTCGATCCGGACGCCGTCGAGCCGGTCCCCGAGCGTCGCGACCGCGCGGAGCGTCTCATCGCGTTCGTCGGTGTAGGTGTCACAGAGGGCGATCCGTTCGACCTCCTCGTCGACCGCCTCGTCGAAGGCCGTCCACGCCGCCTCCTGCTCGCCGGGACCGAAACAGAGGACGAGCGCGTGCGGCATCGTCCCCGACGCCTCCCGGTCGAGGAGGTCGCCGGCGGCGACGTGTGAGAAGCCGTCAAAGCCCGCGAGCAACGCGGACCGTTCCACCGTCGCGGCCATCGCGGGGTGGACGTGGCGAGCGCCGAACGAGAGGATCGTTGAGTCGGGTGCGGCGACCCGGCAGTCGAGCGCGGCAGTCGCGATCCCGGAGGCGTGCGAGAGGAACCCGAGGAGGGCGGTTTCGAGCCGGGCAAACGAGCGATACGGCCCCTCGATCCGCATCACCGGGCCGCCATCGAAGAGGCGTCCCTCGGGGATCGCCTCCACATCGACCGGGTGGCCTTCGAGTAAGGCGATCGCGTCCTTCAGCCCGGCGAACAGTTCGAACTCGCCGTCGGGGAACTGGTCGGCGGTCACCTCCGCGACGACCCGTGGGTTACGACCCGCCTCCCGGAGCGTCGTCTCGGTCCGTTCGAAGTAGGCGTCGGTCGCGCGACCCTCTCGGATCGCTTCGGGCCCGACGATGTCGAACTCGGCCATATACAGGGTAGCCCGGCCGGGATCCTAAAGGGTCCGACTTCTGCGAGCGACGAGCGCGCCCGCCGATAGTAGCGCGGCAAGTGCGGCGAGCGCGACGACGATGCCGAAGCCGGGGGCGTCATCGTTGCCCACCACGTCATCCTCGCCGGTCGGCTCATCGGGGAGGTCGCCAAACTCGTCGCCGACCGGGTCGTCGAAGGNGTCGTCACCCTCGAGCGTCACTGGCGGATCCGTCGGGTCGAGGGCCGGACGAAGCTCGAACACCTCCTCGGGCTCTAACGCGTGGACGATGGTCAGCGTCGTGTCGTCCCGTTCGATCCCGTAGGTCCCCCGGAAGTCGCCCTCGGCGACATCGTATAGGCCGTCCGAGCGATGCTCGGCGTCGTGGGCGTCGAGGATCCGGAGGTAGGCCTCGTGGAACCGCTCGGCGTCGTCGTCGCTGTCCCACTCGATCCGCCAGACGTAGCCGTCCCGCTCCTCGTCGCCTCCGTCGTTGCGGTAGGGGTAGAGGACGTCGTTCGCCCAGCCGTTCGTCGCCGGGTGTGAGTAGTTGTAGAGCTGATACGGGTGGGCGTCATCGGTGTCCGTGATATCGACTGGGTCGCGGAACTGCGCGCCGTGCGTCTCCGATTGATACCACAACGAGACGAACATCGACGCCTCGCCGACCGTGTCGGAGCCGTTGACGCCCTGGTCGGCGTACCGCTCCCAGCCCTCCTCGGCGGTGTCGTTGAGGTCGATGGGCGTGGGCTCGAACGGCTCGCGGTGGATCGTCTCGCGGGTCGTCTCGGGCGGGTCTGCCATGAGTTCGTCGACGGCCTCCCAACCACCATCCTCGATCAGTTCGTCGACGTAAGCCGCCCCGTCGGAGTACGGCTGGAGGACCGTGAACAACACGCCGAGGTTCGGATCGCCGCCGCCCCCGCCCGTGCCGGTCGGCTCGGGCGTGCAGGCCCACTCGTCCGCACAGCGTTCGGCGTAGACCTCCTCCATGTAGACGACCTCGCCCTCGACGGCCCCATCGATGCCGAGATCGCCGTCCTGTGTCGCGCCGGTGTAGCGGGGATCGCTCAGGTCGTCATACTGGTCCTGCATCGCGTGACCGAGCTCGTGTAACAGCGTCGACGGCGAGACCTGGACGGCCTCCTCGTCGTCGACGACGATTACGATCCGGTCATCGGCCGGAGAGTAGAAGCCCGCGACCGCGCCGGAGAACACCTCGTCTATCACCTCGCCGCTCGAATCGTCCTCGCCGATCACGAAGAGCGCCTTCCAGACCTGATCGTTCCAGCGGTCGAACTCCGGATCCCGCTCGGTCGCCGTCTGCCCCTCGGCGAACTCCTCACGCGTGAGCACATCGACGTCCACCGCGGATTTGAAGGGCCGCTCGCGGATCGCCTCCACACGGGCCATCTTGAGGTAGGTGAGGTTCGTGAGCTCCCCGTCGCTCAAGCCGTCGGCCTGATCGATCCCGAGGTCGGCGTCCGGGTCGTCGGTGTGATGGACGCCCTCCCAGCACCCGACGAGGTCGTTCTCGCGCTCGTCGGTACAGTCGGCCGCATCCACGACCGGGGCGGTCGCCGAGGCGGCCCCGACCGAAAAGAACAGCGGGAGCGCGACGGCGACGAGAAGAACCGCGAGGGCGACGGGGAGTACGCCCGGCAGGATGCGAATCCGTCCCATAGAATTCCTAACGGGCCGTCGGGTAAGTAGCTTGCCGGTGATCGAGCCCCGACGTGCACCCGAGGTGAAGTCGTTCGGCGTCTCCCGGACGGGCAGTTCGCGCGGACGTTTATGAGCGCCCGGACACGAATACCGGTCATGTACGACCCGACCCGAACCGCCGTCGTCGTCGTCGACATGCAGAACGGCTTCTGTCATCCCGACGGGAGCCTCCACGCGGAAGCGAGCGAGGCCGCGATCGAACCGGTGGGGACGCTCGTGGACCGAGCACACGAGGCCGGTGCGTCCGTCGTCTTCACCAGGGACGTACACCCACCCGAGCAGTTCGAGGGTAACCACTACTACGACGAGTTCGAACGGTGGGGCGAACACGTCCTCGAAGGCTCCTTCGAGGCGGAGATCGTCGACGACCTCGACGTGCAGCCGGGGGACCACGTCGTGACGAAACACACCTACGACGCCTTCTACCGGACGGACCTCGAGGGACACCTCGATGCCCACGGGATCTGTGACCTCCTGATCTGTGGGACGCTCGCGAACGTCTGTGTGCTGCATACAGCCGGGAGCGCCGGGCTTCGGGATTATCGACCGATCCTCGTTACGGACGCGATGGGATACCTCACCGAGGACCACCACGAATACGCGATCGATCACGCCGACTGGCTCTTCGGGGAGACGACGACGCTCGATGCCGTGACGTTCGATCCGGACCGGTGAACTGGGGGAGGACCAGTTATCAGCGGCGTGAATCGGCGTGAAACCCTTTTAGGTCGGTTGGCCGACCGCTCGAACATGGAACTCTCCCGACGCGGAATGGTCGGCGGGCTCGTGGCCATCGGTGCGGCCGGTGCCGTCGGGTTCGTGGGCGCATCGGCCGTCGACGAGCCAGCAAGGAGCGGGACCGACGAGGACCCGGACGGCTCGAACACGGGATACGTGGAAGCGGACCACTCGGCCCCGTTCATGGCACGGTTACTCGACGGGACGGACGAACACGACCTCTTCACCGCCGAGGACCTCGTTCACGTCGAGGGCGTGCATCCCGACGACGGGGAGCACCTCGTCGTGATAGAACTCTCCGATGCGGGTCGTAAGCGGTTTCAGGAGACGCTTGAGTCCGCGGGAGCGGCGGCCGATCCCGACCCCTTCGAGATCGTCATGGCCCTCGATGGGGCGACCGTTCGGGAGGTCGACTTGGACGAGGCGACCGTCGACGCGCTCGCCGACGATGGTTGGGAGGGGGTGGTGACGCTGCCGTTCGACGACGAGGCGGTCGCGGAGGACGTCTACGAGGCGCTCGCGGCCGAGTGAGTCCACCGAACGGGGATACCTGGATGGCCGCTCTTCGAATCGGCGCGGGAGTTAAGCCGCCGGCGACCCCTCGATAGATCAACCGTGACTGCCGGCGAGGAACCCACCAGCCAAACGGACACCACGACCCCCGAATCGAATACCTCGAAGACCGATACGGGCACCACGGCCCGGAACGGGGGCCGAACCGACGACCGCCGTGGGCGGCCCTGCCCGCTCTGTGAATCGCCGATGTATCACCGACATTGTAAATATATCTGCCCGAGTCACGGGGTCGTCTACGACTGTAGCGACACGTTCTACTGACGGATCCGAGGACACGTCGCGACGCATCAAAACGCGTATCCACGACGCATCGAAGCGCGTATCGATGACGCATCGAGGACGGAGGAGAACCGTCACGGACCCGTCTCGACCGGTGCACGGTACGGCAAAGACGGGCACGTACGAACTGTTATGTCGCTGGAGGCCGAACCGGAAAATATGTTCGGCGACCCGCACGCGATCCTCCATTCGATCGGTTCGAGTACACCATGGTAGACGAGACACAAGTCGCCCAGGGGAAACGGATCCAGCGTCGCACCGGCAAAACGTTTCACGTCGCCACGCGGGTGCTTCCGGAGCGGATACGCCATCCAACGTACGTGCTTTACGGGTTCTTTCGGATCGCCGATGAGGTCGTCGATGCCGAAGAGACCCTGCCGCCGGCGGAGCAGCGCGAGGAGCTCGAACGGCTCCGGCTCGCGGCGCTCGGGGAGGAGCCAACCGACGACCCCGTCCTCGATGCGTTCTCGGCCGTTCGGGAACGACATGCTATCGCCGATGCGGACGTGAACGCGTTCATCGACGCGATGGCGAGCGATATCGACACGGACCGGTATGAGACGTATGCCGAACTCGAGGCATATATGAACGGATCCGCGGCGGCGGTGGGTCGGATGATGACCGCGATCATGGAGATCGAAAATGAGGACGCCGCGCTCCCGCACGCGACGAAACTCGGCGAAGCGTTCCAGATGACGAACTTCCTTCGTGACGTCGGCGAGGACGTCGTGGAACGCCAACGGGTCTACCTCCCGCAGGAGACCCTCCGGGAGCACGGCGTCGACGAACGACAGATCCTCAACCGGGAGTTCGACTCGAACGTCGCCGCCGCCATGCGGGCCGAGCTCGCCCGAACCGAGCGGCTCTATGAGGAGGGCGTCGCGGGGATCAAGTATCTCCCGGATGACTGTCAGTTCGCCGTGCTGCTCGCGGCCGTGCTGTATGCGGACCACCACCGACTCATTCGCCGGCGTGGATACGACACGCTGACCGCTACACCACAGCTCTCGACGCCGCGTAAGCTCTGGTTGCTCGCGTACACGCGCTGGCGCTGGCAGTGGAACCGTGACCCCGAAGCCGTCTTCTACGAGGTGAGCCAGGGGTTCGACGAGGACGCGGGTTCCAGACGGCACAGCCCGCACGACCCGGCGATCCTCCGGACGGACTGATCGCCCCCGACGATGAACCGGGCTCGATTCGTGCAGCTAACGTTCCTCGCGTTCGGGCTGGTCCTCGCCTCGTTCGTCGTCCGCGGGACGACTAGGCTCGTCGCCTCCTACGATCTCGCCGTCCTGCTCTCGGCACCGCTTTTGTTCGCGAGCATGCTGTTGTTCGCCGGGTTGGTCCTGCTCGCGGCGCTCGACGTCACCGGGATCCGGGAGGTCGAGTGATTCGGAGGCGACACGCGCGCAGCAAAGCCGGAACGCCCATTTAATCTCGTCCCCGAGAGTGAGCCATGCAGGTACGAGCCGTCGCCGACCTCTCGCCAGCCGAGCGGCGCGCCCTTTTTGAACGCGACGCCGGCGTCACGGGCGTTCGCGAGGACGTGCAGGCGATCGTCGACCGAGTCCGCGAGGAGGGTGACGTCGCCCTCCGCGAGTTCGCCGAGGAGTTCGACGGAACGACCGTCGGGAACATCGATGTCACCGACGACGCTGCGCGGGCACACGCCGAACTCGCGGACGCGAACGACCCCGTTCTCGATGCGATCCGGGAGGCGGCGGCGAACGTCCGGGCGTTTCACGAGCGGCAGCGACCGGAGGATTGGCGGGCCACGTTCGGCAAACGGGAGCTGGGCCGGCGCTTTCGACCCATCGCCCGCGCGGGCGTCTATGTCCCGGGCGGCGCGGCGGCATACCCATCCAGCGCGCTGATGGGCGTGATCCCGGCGACTGTCGCCGGCGTCGACCACATCGCGGTCGCCACGCCGCCGGCGGACGACCTCGATCCGGTGACCTTGGCGGCGATCCACGAGGCCAGTGCCGACGCCGTCTTCCAGGTCGGCGGCGCACAGGCGATCGCGGCGCTCGCGTACGGCACCGAGACCGTTCCACGCGTCCAGAAGGTTGTCGGGCCCGGCAACAAGTGGGTCACTGCGGCGAAGGCCGCGGTTCAGGGCGACGTCGAAATCGACTTCCTCGCCGGGCCGAGCGAGGTGTTGGTCCTCACCGATGAAACGGCGGAGCCGACGCTCGTCGCCGCGGAGCTCCTCGCACAGGCCGAACACGACCCGAACGCCTCGGTGGTGGCGATCACGGACGATGCGGACCTCGCGGACGCCATCGCCGAGGCGGTCGAAGCCGGCATCGAGGAGCGAGCGCGGAGCGAGACGATACGGGCGGCGCTTGAGAACGACGCCTCCGGGGTGTTGCTCGCCCGATCGATGTCTGAGGCGGTGCTCTTCGCCGAGGAATACGCCGCCGAGCACCTCTCGATCATCGCCGAGGACGACGAGGCGCTCCTCGACCGGATCACGAACGCGGGATCGGTCTTCCTCGGGCCCTACTCCCCGGTCGCGGCCGGCGACTACGCGACCGGGACGAACCACGTGTTGCCGACGAACGGCGGCGCGAAACGATACGGTGGCCTCTCGACCGACACGTTCCTGCGATCCTCGACCGTCCAGCGGCTCGACCGGGACGGCCTCGCGGAGATCGGCGAGACGGTCGTCACGTTGGCGACGGCTGAGGGGTTGGAGGCCCACGCCGAAAGCGTTCGGAAACGGCTCGACGAGTGACTGGCCGAAGGGGCGAACAGGCGGTGCGTGTCTCGATCGACGCCCGGAGAACGACGTCGGCGCGTCCGCACGGGACCGCACCACACACCCGCGTTCCCCCGTGCGGCGGGGTCGGCTGGCACGGGTGGACTGGGGCGGGATCGTATATAAGCCGTGGTCGGACGGAGCGGGCCGATGGAGGGGCGGTGAACGGGTCGATCCGCCGTCAGGGTTTTGCCCTTGGAGTCGAAATCAAGCGGTATGAGTACTGAACCGGCCCGGACAAACGACGAGACGGCGATCGAGGTGACGCCGGACGCCGCCGAGGAGGCGCTCTCGTTGCTTTCGGGTGAAGGCCTCGACACCGACGTCGCGGGGCTGCGGCTGTTCGTCCAGCAGGGGGGCTGTGCGGGCCTCTCCTACGGGATGCGTTTCGACACCGAACCGGAGGACGACGATATGGTCGTGGAGCGACACGGCCTTCGGGTGTTCGTCGACCCCGCGAGCAGGAACTACATCGGCGGGAGCAGGCTCGATTACGAACGCGGGCTCCAAGCCGCGGGCTTCCACGTCGAGAACCCGAACGTCGTCTCGGAGTGTGGCTGTGGCGAATCGTTCCGGACATGACATCCTCCCCGGCGTAAACGCCGGGGTTTCCTCGCGCTGGGGGTCTCGTTTACCGGCCCACGGAGGCAACTTGCGGGTTCGTATGCTCCTCGTTGGGACGGGGAGAGCGTGGTGACTCTGACCAGTTGTGGTCGTCCCACTTGAGGCATACAGGCCGTGCCATCGACCGTGTTACCGTCGTCTGTCGTCTCAAAAACGCCTCTGACGCTGTGAGGTCTGCGTGACCCTCAAAGCCGCACGGACACGTCAACGTATCACGGTGGCGCGTCGTCTCCTCTGTCGAACCGCAGTTCGGACACTCCTGACTCGTCCACGCCTCAGACCGCACTTCCACCGAGATACCGTATTCCTCAGCGGTACACGCCAGTCGATTCACGAACGCTCTAAACGCCCAGAAATTGTGCGTCTTCGCGTTCGTCTTCACCGACCAATGCGTCTCAAGCACGTCAGTCAATGCCCCGACGTACACCGTGGAAACGCCTTCGCCGTACAGACGTTCGATGAGGTCACGCGCGAGCGCGTCTTGAGCGTGGTCACGTCGCTTGGTGCGCCGGTCGTACAGGCGTCGGATTCGGTGACTGCTGTATCGACCGTCCTCCAAGAGCGATTGGAGTCGGGCGATCTCCCGCGTGGTTTCACGGAATCTGTCGAACAGGTCGCGTCCTTCGTACAGGTATTGCTGGCCGGTTGTGGTTGTGCAGGCGACGAGGTTGTTCGCACCAATATCCAGAGCGGCTTCTTCCGAAGCCAGCGGTTGTGCCAGTCGAGAATGGTCTTCACTGATTGTGACTGGCTGAAAGGCCCTGAATGTCTGTGCTTGCTTGTCGTAGAACAACTCCAACCGACCTTGTTTCTCGTACTGCTTCCAATTTGGTTCTCCCCGGACTTCGAGCCGGAGCCGTTCGCGGTGTCCAAGCCCGTACTCGTCTTTCAGGTCTTGCCCAACGAGGATTTCGAGGCGGGAGTATTCGCCCCACTCAACAGTGTACGACGTGTTGCGGATGTACGTGCGGAGTTCACGTCCTTCACGTTCGTTACCCCAGTATCCGGGCTTACGGTTGGCTTCACCCTTCTCTTTGAGGCTGAAAAACGACTTCCACGCTTCGCGGTTCTTCCGTTCGATCTGTTGAACCGTCGACGCCCCGAGTGTCCCGCCGTACCGACCACGGTACTCCTCGATCTCCCACACGTCGGCGTCGGGATCGGCGTAGTTCTGTCGACGTTCGTAGTTGATCTCGTTCCAGAGAGCGGCAGAAGCGTCCAACAGGCGTCGAAGCAACTCCTCGTCCTCGTCGGACAGAGGAACCACCTCGAACGTATTGGCTCGCTTCATCAACTACTGTATATATCGTAACGCACATAATTGTTCCGTTCGTGTGATACTGTATGGTCGCAATTCGCATAGAGTTTGACGACGACGAACAGTACGAACGGCTGAAGCAACTGAAGAAGCACCGTGGATTGACGTGGAAGGGCTTACTCCTCGAAGGGGAGAAGAAAGTCAGAGAGGATATCCCAAAGTAAGTGTCGAACGTGGTTTGTGATGTGGAGTGTCGGATTCACGCCCGCCGTGAACGGCGGGACTCTCTCCTTGAGTCA
>SL_8KL_010_SEDDRAFT_10001339_pt1 | contig 21371 bp, 13 predicted proteins | sample SodLakKL_010_SED_4_FD_11160 | JGI IMG/M metagenome (IMG submission 11160) | reverse complement strand
AGCATTAGAAAGAATAACCATCGAAGATGATGTCATGTTTGCATCCAACGTCTTTGTCGGTGATCATCAACACGGATATCAAAGTGCAGCTACACCATATATGTATCAGAAAATATGAAAAATAGTGATACCATCAAAAAAACTTTTATATAAGTCAGAATATAATTATCATGCCAAAAAAATCATTAGAAATAATTATATTATTGAAGACTAAAGTCAGATCAAAAAATAATATGCCTTTAAGTGAATTGATGTGTGTTCATCCGCTAAAATCAAAAAAATGGGATGATCTATCTCAAATCTGGATTTAATATTATCAATAAATATAAGAAAACATGGGTAAAATTAATATCACAGGTAAAAGTACTTATGTACTGAATTGAATTGATAAAGTTGTTGAATCTCTCACAACATACGTACAAGTAGAAAAAAACTTGAATGAAGTGCTTGATGATAAACGAAAAATCAAAAAAAACAAAATGAAATAGTTATTTTGATCAAAATCAGGAGAATACTTTGAGTCAAATTTACTTATGGCAGTTTAATAGCACATCGCAAGAATCAGCAGCTGCACAATTTAATGATATGCTTGAAAAACTGACTGCTTTCTATAATACAAATTTGACATCAAATTGCGAATTCAGATCTATAGCTATTGGAAATATAATAGTCGGTCAAATCAGCAATAATCTTGGAATACTAAAATGGAATCCCTGGATGCAAGAAGGTTCAAATGGTTGTGCCTGGGCTGGTGTCTGCGAAGATTATCTAGGCATATCAAACACTACACTATGGTTAAACAACCTGGCTAATGATGTGATTGATCATCCAAAGAGGTTAGCTGAATTAACTGGAAGCTTTTCTATATGTGCTTGGAACTCTCATAAAAAACATGTTGCTATAGCTACAGGTGCAACACAACACCAGACCTTGTGGCTGGCTAAAGGTCCGAAAGGATGGGCTATAGGAAGTCGTGCAAGAATAGCCCTGCTTTTGTCAGGTTATCGTCTTGAAATGAACAGTAATGAAGTAAGTTTATTTTTATCATATGGATACCATTTAGGGCAAGAATCTCTTTTTAAAAACATTAAACGTATAAAAGGTCGTAAACATATATTGTTCAGGCAACATGAACCTCCTCAACAAAAAACTTACATAGCATTAAGTGATTACATCGGCAAACCTGAGGCAAAAAATTTTAATGACGCTGTAGATATATGTGTGCATCAACTAAAGAAAAGAGTTAAAAAGCAAGTATATTTTAGTAGAGATCCTTTATTAACGTTGACTGGTGGACGTGATTCTCGCTGCATTGCTGCTGCACTATACAATACAGACTTTAATAGTAATGTTGTATCTTATAACTTAGTAAACAACATAGATTCAAAAATAGCTTTAAAAATCTCTAAAATGCTCTATTTTCAACATAATACTATAGATATTGATCAACTTTATTTATTGTCTAAATACAGGAGTCGTGCACAACTATTTATTAAATCTAGTGAAGGGATTGAGACAATTCGTCATAATTTAATAAATAAAGAATTTTTTGATGACGAAAATTACAAATACGAGCCATTAAAACCAGTATTCATTGGCCTACATGCAGGTTTAAGAAAACCGATTACAAATTCGTATACTTTTTTAAAGCTCAATAATGGAATTGAAAGATTTTTAAAAATTGATAATGATATACCTTATCAATGCCTTGAAATTAAAAAAAATATTGATGTAGAACTTGAATCCCTTGATGTTTCAAACTCACGATGGCCTGAATTATTTTATTGGCAACATAAAGCACTTAAATGGGGCCAAGATAATATGTCCGCCAAAGATTTGTATAAATGGTGGTGGACACCATTATTTGATAGAATACTTATCCAGATTAGCTGGCATCTTCCTGAACAGTACCATGCATCGATGCGATTTATAGAAGCGATTACTGTCAGATTAGCACCACAACTAAAACACTTAAAGTACGACCGTCCTATATATTCTTCTAAATTCATCAATTTTTTTTATAAAAACATATGTAACCACTATAAAAAAATAAATATTTTTTCAAATAAAAGTCTAATAAGACACAGTGAAATCAAAAACAATAAAATTATTATGTGGTACGATATTCTATTTAAAAATCAAGATTGTACATGGAAAGATTGGATTGATGAAAATTATATACTTAATATCATAAAAACAAGTCCTGACAGTGAAATTTTATGGAATGTTATAACTGTACAACTTTTCAAAGAAGCTTTTTTTCCAGAGTAATTTATTTAAGTAATTTATTTTGCGATGACAGCATTTTGATACTTTCAAGATAACTATGATTAGAATTTAATATGTTATTTTTAAAGTCACGACTTAGGAATTCAGAGACATTAACAACAGAGATTTATGTGGATGATTTATTTTTGAATTATTAATTACTGGACTTTTAGAATTTGCCATTTTTTATAATCTTATATCTATTTTTATTTTTAAAATTAATCAATGCAATATATTCTGAAAATTTCTTGCAAGCATCAATATATTATTTATTTCAAATTTTTTAACATAACTTAATTATATTATGGACACAATAAGCAAAATACTTGTTCTTCTTAGTCTAAAAGAACGCCGCCGAGGCGCAATGGTACTTTCCATGGTCATAATTATGGCTCTTTTAGAAGCAGTTGGTGTAGCATCGGTCATACCTTTCTTAAGCGTATTAGGAAACCCTGATACAGTGCACACCAGTCAAATACTCTCTAAACTCTACAATGGGATTGGTTTTGATTCTATTAACTCATTTCTTATGGTCCTGGGTGCTGCAGCATTTCTAGTTATCATATTTTCTGCTTTCTTTCGTATTCTGACATATTATATCTTGAACCGCTTCGTTCAAATGAGGAGGCATTCCATAAGCGAACGTCTACTTGAAACTTACTTGCGCCAACCTTACACCTTCTTTTTAGACAGGCACAGCGGGGACATGGCTAAAAATATCCTTTCTGAAGTTGACCAGGTGATAAGCAATGTGTTTCAGCCATGTATACAGATAATCGCTTACAGCGTGGTAATTTTGAGTATAGTTGGAATGCTCATGTACATAAATCCTTTTTTGACCACATGGGTGATCTTGATTATCGGAGGGATATATTTGGGGATTTTTATCTCTGTGCGAAGTTTTCTGACCAGTCTCGGTCGTGACAGAGTCAAGGCCAATCAAGAACGATTTACAGCAGCATGTGAAGCCTTGGGTGGCATTAAAGATATAAAGCTCTTAGGTCGAGAAACCACCTATTTGTCCAAATTCCATAGACCTTCCATACGTTTAGCCAGGTACCAGGCAACCAACGAGACTATTTCTAAAATTCCAAAGTTTGCTGTAGAAGCAGTGGCTTTTGGTGGTATAATAGCCCTTGTCCTTGTGCTACTGGCATCCCAAGGCGGATTATCCGGTAACGCCTTAGGCGCAATCCTTCCTATGCTTGGGCTCTTTGCCTTTGCTTCTTACAAAATCCTTCCTGCAACCCAGAACATATTCCATGGATTTGCAAGACTACGCTTTGGTATGGGAGCACTGGAAGTAGTGTCTAACGATATTAACCTTCGATCGAACCTTGCTGTTATTTATAAAAAGGTTCCTCAACCATTGGTACCTAGAAAACTCATAACACTGAATAATCTTACATACACTTATCCCAATGCATCCACTTCTGCATTAAAAAACATTAACCTGGAAATCAAAGTAGGTACCTCTGTGGGTCTGGTAGGATCCACAGGAGCAGGGAAAACCACACTGGTTGATGTGATTCTGGGACTTTTAAAACCACAGGAAGGAGAAATATACGTTGACAGCTATCCTGTATTTGGAAACATATACTCTATATATAAAAATGAAAAATATTCATATCATAATAAAAACGCAAAAAAAATAAAAGGATCAACTAGCAAAAAAAATATAATAAATATTAATCCAGATATAATATTCAGATCTTGGCAACAAACATTAGGATATGTACCGCAAAATATTTTTTTAACTGATACTACAGTAGCTGAAAATATTGCACTAGGCGTTCCAATGAAAGATATTGATATGGATCAGGTAAAAAAGTGTGCCAAAATGGCTCATATACATGAATTTATAATCAATGATCTTGACTGGGGATATGATACACTTGTAGGCGAGCGCGGCATACGTTTGTCAGGAGGACAGAGACAACGTATAGGCATTGCACGTGCTCTCTACAACGATCCAAAAGTTATGGTGTTTGACGAAGCAACATCAGCATTAGACACTGTTACAGAAAAAGCAGTTATGCAAGCTATTGAACATATGCATGGAGAACGGACAATTATAATTATAGCCCATCGTTTGAGCACAGTAAAAAAATGTGACAATATATGCTTGCTTAAGAATGGAAAATTAATAGCACAAGGAACTTACGAAGAAATGATTGAAAATAGTAAAGATTTCAATAAAATGACATTAGCAAATTGATTAAGTAAAGAAAATAAATATACGATGCTATTATTGATAAGTATATATATTACAACATCTAGAAAGCATAAAAATAATAATAAATGAATTGAGTGTAATTAAAAAAAATGTAATTCTTAAGGGGGATAAAGTTCAATGTAACCATTCAAGGGGTTTCTCGGGGGTGATTACTTGCACAGGCCCCGGGGACTGTCCCCCGCTAAGTACTAACTGTGCAGGCTCAAAAACTTTGCTCACGTACTTTTTATATTGTGATGAAAAAGATGTCGCGGGGACTGTCACCAGGCCGATTGAGGCATCCCCCTGAATGGTTACAGTTCAATTTGCCTGTCTAACAAGTGTATAATGTCTTGTAGAGAACTATGTTCTTCAAAACCGTATGTAGAGTACCCGTGTGAAGCCTGAAGGCTTCCTGTGTCTAAGAAGAGTATTTGGCACAGGCACTTTGTTGCACAAGGACGACTCTGCCGATCACGGATAGAGATAACGCCACAATTCAATACTCAGTGGGTATTGATGGCACTCCCTGAATGGTTAAAAATATGAATTAAATTTCATGGTACGGTCAATTATAGCAAGCATCTTTTACAAACTATGAACATAAGTAAATAAATAACTGTTACGGATTGTATTTTATCAAATATAAAATAAGTTATGTGAATAATTCATCTAGTACTAACTGTTAAAATAATAACATGAATGTAATTCAAAATAAATATATTTATATTCAATAAAAAGGCACAAAAATGGCGCTAAACTGTTACACACATAAATTCATCAACAAAATCAAAAAAAGTATAAGTTATTTAGAAAAAATATATTTACTATTGAAGACTGGAAGAACAATACAATTTGCAAATAATCCACAAAATCTTATTTTAAAAAAACCGATAAATATTGCTAACTCTGAATGTATTTTTTTAGGAGACAATGTAAACTTTGGTCCAAGATGTTTTCTGTATGCTATAAAAAAATATCCAGATAAAAAAATGAAATCGCAAAAATATTTTATGGATATTCAAATATTTGAACCATCAATAATAATAGGAAATAATGTTACAGCTACGACTAATGTTATAATATCAGCAGTAAAAGAAATTGTTATAGAAGATGATGTTATGCTCGCTTCTAATATATTTATAAGTGACCATCAACATGGATACAATACTGCAAATATTCCATATAAATATCAAGCAATATCTAACATAAAACCAATAAAGATTGGAAAAGGATGCTGGATAGGACAAAATTGCACTATTATGCCAGGAGTTAATATAGGCAACAACACAATAATTGGAGCTAATAGCGTTGTGACTAAAAACATACCTGAACAATGCATAGCAATCGGTAGCCCAGCAAAAATTATAAAAAAATGGAATGATATAAAAAAAAGTTGGAGTTTATATCCATATGCAAAATATTGAACCATTAGTTAGTGTTTTTACACCAGCATATAATGCAGAAAAATATGTATCTGATTGCATAGAAAGTGTCATAAACCAATCATATAAAAATTGGGAATATACTATTATTGATAATTGTAGTTCAGATAATACAAAAAAAATAATTTCAAAATATGCAAAAAACAATTTTAAAATTAAAGTTTATACAAATAAATCTGTATTAGAACAAATAAAAAACTGGAATCATGGGATAAGAAAAATTAACTTTGACAGTAAATATTGCAAAATATTGCATGCAGATGACTGGATATTTCCTGAATGTTTAGAAAAAATGGTAAAAGTAGGTGAAGCTTATCCAAATGTAGGTATTATTGGGTCCTATCGATTAGATGAAGATATAGTAACTCTTGATGGTTTAAAATACGGAAAATCGGTATTCAACGGACATGAAATATGTAGAAATCATTTACTTTCAAAATATTTTGTTTTTGGATCACCAAGTTCACTACTATTAAAAACAGACATAATAAAAAATAATGAATTTTTGTATGACGAGGATGAAATACATGCAGACACCTTCGCATGCTTAAACATTTTAAAAGAATGGGATTTCGGATTTGTACATCAAGTACTTACTTATACTAGAAGACACAATGAATCAGTAAGCAGTTATGTAAAATTATTTGATACTAAAACTATTGAAAGGATAAGAGCACTAGAAAAATATGGTGAATATTATTTAGATCATGATGTTTTACGATATCATAAACGAAAAAGACTTCGCGGATATCACAGACTTCTTTCTAAAAGATTTTTTGAGTTAAGACCGTTAGAGTATTGGAAATATCAGCATAACGAAATCAAAAAACTGGGATTAAGCATAAATTGGATCTTAGTAATTACATTAATAATTTTTCAACTTGCAAGACCAGTTGATACATTACCACATATACGTATAGGATGTCATAAAATATTAGCAAAAATAAAATACATATTAGACTATATAAGCAACTATGACAAGATAAATAAACAAAAATTACAAAATCACAAATAAACCTTAAAAGTGCATCATGAAAACTTCGTTATATAACACAATGCATCATTTGTGCTTATTATTATTTTCATACTTGTTTATGAACTACCTGACTTATTACTAAATTCTTAAAGTCAGTCAAGCACATTACAAATTAATTCTTTTCTCGTATCTGGATAAGTGTTTACTTATGACAATAAGAGTGGCTATACCGTTAAGTCTGACGCGTGAAATTTTTAAAAAACAGACATTTTGGAACGAAATTATAATCAAGCAGACACCGCACCTCTGTAAGCTTGTTTTGTTTAATACAAGAATAAGACAACTGCTTTTTGAGTCATTATTTTAATTTACATAAATATTATAAACAAAATACATATATTATGGTGTTTTTATGCATAACAAAGATATTTTAGTTACCTGTATTATACCAACATATAACAGAGAAAAGCTAGTGGTTAATGCTATAAACAGTGTTATCAATCAAAGTTTTGAATATTGGGAGTTAATTATTATTGATGATCTATCTACTGATAATACTTGGGAAATAATAAATAATTATGCAAAAAAAGACAAACGTATACTCTGCCTAAAAAATTCTGAAAAAGGTGCAAACAATGCTCGTAATCTAGGTATAAAAATGGCAAGAGGTAAATATATTGCTTTTCTTGATGATGACGATATGAGCCTGCCACATAGATTTGAATGTCAGTATAAGGTTATGCACAATAGCGGCGCAAGATTTATTGTGTCATGGTATGAAATCAGAGATAGGTTAAGTGGTAAATTGATTAGAATTGATAAAAAAGCGCATAAAAGTTCAGAAGTTGGATTCCCAAGTCGCTGGATGATTGAAAAAAGTTTGCTTGAGGAGGTTGAAGGCTTTAACCCAAAAATGAAAGCCATGCAGGATGTCGAGCTGAGTTTTCGCTTAGCTCAAAAATATGTATTTGCTCACCATCTAGAGGTTGTAGCTATAATATATAACACACCAGACTCTACAAGCAGCAGCAGTAAAGCGATTATTGGAAAATTGCAATTAATCGATGAGGTTGGTTATATTATGCAACCAGTTGAACTTGCCTATTGGAACTTAATGATTGCTTTAGATTATTATAAAAAAGGAAACCTGGAAAAAGCAAAAAAATATTTTCAAGATGCTTCTAATTTAAGAGCAAACAAAATTATAAGTATTGCATATTATTATTTTATGCTTGTACATCCTAATAGATTTGCATTATTAAGAAAAATAAATCGCTTAATTATCATTATGTGTACTCAAAAATTTACTTTTAGATCAATTAAACATCCTATAGTTTCATGATAATCAAAAGTACAGATAGTCATATGAAACGTAGACAGTCTTATTCAGTTTTATTTTTCTAAGAATTAGATGCTTTTTTTCCCTTCTTTTGCTTTTGTAAGAATATATAAAACTAATATAATTATATTATTACCTTTTCAATCGGCATTTTATACTCTGTTGTATATATTGCACTTTTCATGTAGCACATAACTGGTTCTTACGAGACACACTTCCCCAAAAAATGAGTTTATTATGTACACAATAGTGTTCAAATGAATTTCGGAATTCCAGTTTTCCTACTTTTCTAATTAGCGGAGAACGTAAACTTTAAAAGGGTCAGGTACCGGCCAGGAGAACAGTCCCCCCGACTCTTTTCCTTGACGAATACAAATATACAGACGCGAAATTAAGTGAAGCTGCATAGTCATTACTTAGCGGGGACAGTTCCCTGACCTAATGTCATGAGTCTACACCTAGCCCCCTCTGAATGGTTACCAGAGAACAGATTGGCGCGGTGTAGCTATATATTATTTAATTTTATTTTTTTAATGATGAAAATTATGCAAAATGCGTATACTTCTACAAATCATTACGAGTTGAATACAGTAAACAATAATAATAAAACTTTGATTGTTTTCTTTATATTTTTCTTAATAATTTTTATACCTTTTACATTGTCACCATTAATACCATTACAAGGTTTTTTATTAAGTGAATTATTTCCTCCTTTTTTGTTCATATTTGCTTTCGCAAAACTTTTAAAATATGGTAATAGCCCCATTCCTATAAAAACTTTTTTGCCTGTTTTTGCCATAATCATTTTAATATATATCACAATAATCCATTATATATTTAATCCTGTTCTTGGCAGTACAGTTTTAGGCGGCCAATCGGGTATAAGACAATATTATTTAATTTTTCTTGGAGTTTGTATTTTTTTCTATAGTTTATGGGTTGGTAGATATTTTATTACTATTGGTAATAATTTCTGGAATAAATTCCTTCAGTGGCTGATTATAGCATGTCTATTGCTTGGTACACTTAGAGTATTTTCGCATTTTTTGGGTTTTGACTTACCTTTTTGGGGAGGTCGTTTCGCCTATACAGCAATCAGTGTAGACCCTGGTAGGGGGGGGAGGATAGGCGGCCTGGCAGAAGTAGGAACTGTTGGGTTGGCTGCATTATTAGCAATATATTATAATAAACGTTTAGATTTTAAATTTTTAACACTAATTTTTATTTTTGCTTTATTTATTATTATAAGCGGCGGCAGGGCAACAACTGTTGGCGCCATAACAAGTATCTTATTTTTTTATTTTTTTATACAAAAAAACTTTACTCAAATTACAGCTATGTTGGTTATCGTCTTGTGTTTATTTTTAACTGCAAATTTATTTTCGTCAGTAGAGGCACAATTAAACCGTATATCTAATTTACAAGGAGGGATGGAAGAATTGTCTTCTCATCGTTATGCTTTCCAAAATGCTTTATGGGATAAATTTTTAGAAAAACCTTGGATAGGGCATGGTATTGGTCCCAGGATTCATTTTATTGGCCCTGAAGGTGGATATCTAAGTACTAACATAACATGGGGTCACGGCTCGTATACAAGTATTTTAGCTATTTTTGGTATTTTTGGAGGAATATATTTATTTCTTTTTCTATTTGGATCAGCAATACAAATGTTTATTTTTGTGAAACGACAATTAAAAATCATCAGCACTATCAATGATGGTATTATTATTTTAATATTTTGTATATTAAACCTTGTAATATTATCTGTCAGGTTTATAGCTGAAGGTAATGGATTCAATTTTTTAATATTCTTTTGCATTGTAGGCTTAGGCATAGGCATTATGTCAAAAATGAATCATGCTCTTAAGTATTCGAATCCACCTGATTAATAATAACAATTATCTTATTTGTCATCTATATGTCATCACCATATAAAATAATTATTTCTTTTCCTTGTTTCCATGGTTCTGGTGGAGTAGCCAATTACTACCGCTCTCTTTTACCATATCTAAACAATGATCACGTTGATATAAATTATTTTGAAGCTGGGTCTGTTAAAGGTAACGGTAGACTTGCGCATATTATTACAGATCAGTTAAGATTTAATAAATTAATCAAAAAAGAATATATTCATCTAGTGCACATTAATCCTTCGCTTAACTTAAAAAGCTTCATTCGAGATGGACTTTTCATTTTGCAGGCCAAAAGAAAGAGTTTGCCTGTAATTGTTTTTTTCCGTGGCTGGGATGAATCTTTTGCTCAATATATTTCTTCATATTTCTTAAAATTTTTCAGGTATTCCTATGGAAAGGCAGAAGCTTTCATTGTTTTAGCTTCTGATTTTAAAAAAACGCTCTGTAACTGGGGGATAACCGCTCCTATCTATTTGCAGACCACAGCTGTTGATCCTGCACTTTTAGATGGATTTGATATTGAACATAAAGTGTTAAATCTAAAAAATAATACTTCTTTGAGCATTCTTTTCTTAGCTCGCATTGAAAAAGCCAAAGGAGTTTTTGAAACCGTGGACGCAATAAAATGCCTGATTGGCAAGGGATTACAAATTAAACTTTCAATTGCCGGCGATGGCCCCGCGCTTGAAAAGCTTCAGTCGTATGTTCAGGATCTGGGGCTGCCTTCTGGAACAATCAAATTCCTTGGATATGTTAGAGATAATGACAAGGCTGTGGCTTTTAATGAGCACGACATTTACTGTTTTCCAACCTACTATGGTGAAGGCATGCCAAACTCTGTTCTGGAGGCTCTTGCTTTTGGCATGCCAGTGATAACTTGTCCTGTTGGTGGTCTTGTGGATATATTTCAGGATGGAAAAATGGGTGCGCTAGTTCCGCCCAATAATATTCAAGCAATCACCAAAAAGATCCAGACTTTTGCTTATGACCGGGAGTACCTGGCCAGGGTAGCAAGGTTTAATCATACATATGCTATAGAACACTTTATGGCCCCGAAAGTTGCTAGAAACTTACTTGATATATACCATAAAACGTTGGAGACAAGCAAAAATGGACGATTGCTCAACTGCTAACAGTCCCATTTTCATAGTCGGGACACCCCGCTCCGGTACAACTCTTACCGCCAGGATATTAGACAAACATTCTAGCATTTTTATTCCCGGGGAAACACATTTTTTTGATGATATCTGGGCCAGGAGAAAGGAACTCGGTAGAGAGTTTGACCAATCCTGTCGTTTTAAGATCCTGGAACGGCTCAAAACGTTATACGGCCGTTATAATGAGTCTGATGATCAGGCCCGAGTTGCTTTTTTGCTGGATGATATGCAGGTACGCGATAATCTTAGCAATAACTGGAATTCCTATACCGATGTTTTTTCCTCTTTTATGGAAATGCAAATGCTGCATGAAGGCAAGAAACGCTGGGGGAATAATACTCCCAGGGATATCTTTCATGTTCAGACCATAATGGATTTTTTTCCCCAAGCGAAGATCATAGTCTGCGTGCGCGATGTGCGTGATTTTCTACTTTCTTACCAGGGCAAATGGCGGGCTACAGCCCCGGAAGAGGTGGAAAGGCTGAAAAAACTCTATCATCCGGTGATAACTTCTCTGCTCTGGAAATCCAGCATGAAGCTGCTTCCTGGAATCAAAGAGAGTGTTCCCCGGCAAAACCTGCACATAGTCCGTTATGAGGACTTGGTTACTGATCCTGTGAATACAGTCAAAGAGATATGTGCAAAGATCGGAGAGGATTTTGAACAGGACATGCTCAATGTTGAAACATATGGGAGTTCCCATGGCAATATGGGCCAGGGTATTTTTTCCTCCTCCATAGGGCGCTGGAAAACACAATTAAGCCAGGAAGAAATCTGGATCGCTCAAGAAATATGCCAGACTCAGATGAAAGAGCTCGGTTATGAACTGTATCAGACGAAAAAAGACAGTTTAAAAATACTTGGTCATTTTGCAAACTCTCCACTTGCTCTTTTTAGGGGACTTTATGCCAATCGTCACAAGCGCGGTCCGCTCATGCCTTATCTTTTTTTCCGGTTGGCAGCCATTTTCAAAAAATAATATAGCTGTAAAGTTATGAAAAAATAAATATAATCATCTCTTGTGTAAAATCCATTTCATCTAGTTCTCGAAAAAAAAGGGCTAATATATTTAGACAGCTTTTTTCAATTGATTGTAATTCAAAAATACTGGATTTAGGTTCTGAAGAGGGTACAAATATCAACAGAGTACTAGAAGGGACTGAAGTTGACAACAATAATTTATATATAGCTGATATTAATCCTGCCTATAATGAAGGCCATAGTAAATTCGGATATCAGCCAGTACACCTTCATGAAAATGAAATTTTACCATTCGATAATGGTTTTTTTGATATTGTATTTTGCTCATCAGTAATAGAACATGTCACAGTAACCAAAGATGAAATATGGGAATGCTTTGACGAAGAATTTTTTAAAAAAGAGTAGTTACAAAGACAGAGAGAATTTGCTCAAGAAATCATTAGAGTTGGAAAACAGTATTATGTCCAGACTTTATATAAATATTTTTCTATTGAGAGCCATGCTTGGCTGCCATTTATTGCCTTTTTCCCTAGATCACTTTTAATTCCTTTTCTAAAAATCACTAATAGATATTGGATAAAAAAGACTAGACCAGATTGGAATTTATTAAATAAAACTCAGATGAATATCTTATTTCCAGAATCCAAAATTATTGTTGAAAATTTATTTGGATTAATAAACTCTATTATAGCAATAAAAACTGATGGATATTTATAAAATGTGTGGAATATGTGGATTCATAACTGCTCATGATTTTCGTACTAATTTAGATACATTAAGAAAAATGAACGAAGTACTCTCTCATCGAGGCCCTGATGATGAAGGATACTACCAAGATAAAACATTGTATGGTCATTATCATTTAGCACTAGCTCATAAACGCCTTTCAATTATAGACTTAAATACAGGCCATCAGCCCATGAAGAGCTATGATGAGAGCATTGTAATTGTATTTAATGGAGAAATTTATAATTTTCAGGAGCTAAGAAGTGAGCTTGTTAATAAGGGACACAGTTTTATTACTGAGTCAGATACAGAGGTTATAATAAATGCTTATTTAGAATACGGCGAATATTGCTTGTCTAAATTGCGAGGCATGTTTGCCTTTGCCCTTTGGGATCATAAGAAAAACCAGCTTTTTTTGGCTAGGGATCGTTTCGGTAAAAAGCCACTTTTTGTCCTTGAAAAATCAAAAGGCCTTTTTTTTGCTTCAGAGATAAAGTCCCTTTTACAGCTTCCCGATTTCAAGCCCAGCATTGATTATCAAGGCATTTGTCATTACTTATCTTATCGATATGTCCCTGCCCCGCAAACCCTTTTTCATGATGTCCAAAAGCTTATGCCGGGCTGCTATCTCATGTGGAAGGACGGTAAGATCAGGCAGGAAAGATACTATACTCCCCCGGATGCGTATGAACCAAAACATAGAACAAAATCTAATCCTGCTGAGATTATTCAAGAGTTTAAAGAAATTCTTGATGAAGCAGTCAGGATCAGGATGGTTAGTGATGTACCTTACGGTATGTATTTATCCGGCGGAATCGACTCTTCTGCTGTGCTTGCCCTGATGAGCAGGCACAGTACCAGGCCTGTGAAGACCTTTTCAGTTGGTTTTGACCTTGCTGAATACAGTGAACTCAATTTTGCCGGAGATATAGCCAAGGAGTTTGGTTCTGAGCATCATGAGATTGTAGTTAATGAACAGGAGATGATGGACAAGCTTCCTCTTTTGATTCGTTATCGAGATGCCCCCGTGTCCGAGCCCTCGGACATTCCTATTTATCTTCTTTCCCATGCCGCCTCCCAATCCGTGAAGATGGTCCTGACCGGGGAAGGGAGTGACGAGGTTCTTGGAGGTTATCCTAAGCATGTTTATGACCGACTGGCTCCGTACTATCAAAAAATCCCTGACACTATCAGAGCGAAGTTCTTCGAACCGCTGATCCAGTCCTTGCCCTATAGTTTCAGGCGTGCAAAGATTGCTGCTTTGAATCTGGGCTTAGCAGAAGAAAGAGATAGATTTCCCAGTTGGTTTGGAGCTATGACCCTGTCTGAAAAAGTCAAGTTTCTAAATCCCTCTTTTTTTCCTCCAGAGCCATCAAAAATTGATTACCCCTTTTCTGTTGCCGCAAATAACAGCCAGCTCAGAAAGCTCCTGTTTTTTGATCAAGCTAGCTGGCTGCCGGATAATCTTCTGGAACGGGGAGACAGGATGACCATGGCAGTATCTATTGAGGCCCGCATGCCTTTTATGGATCATAAACTGATCGAATTTGTCTCTACACTGCCGGATCATTGGAGGGTGAGAAATGGAACTACAAAATATCTGCTGAGACAGACCGTCAAGAAGTTGATTCCACAGAAGATTATCAATCGGCCTAAGGTGGGCTTCAGGGTTCCGGTGAATAAATGGTTTCAAGGACCTTTGTATGAATATATACGGGAGCACCTCCTGGGAATTGATGCACGAACCAAAGACTATTACAGGAAAGATCGCCTTGAAAAGATAATTTTGGAGCATAAGCAGGGTAGGCAAAATCACGAGAAACTGCTCTGGACTCTTCTCAACCTGGAAATCTGGCAAAGGGAGTTTTTGTGAGACAGCGGTTGCAGTGGACCTATAATAGACTCAAATTGATGAATGTTTTGGAAATTGTCTTTCGCGTGAACAGATATTTAGGGCAAATCTATGAAAAAAACCGCATCAGCAAAGGCTGGAGACCTAAGCCCAGAGAAAGTATAAGATTTGCAGGACCACTCTTTCCCTTCGACAAAGAATGGACTCAGCATCGGCATTCAATCAAAGCTCAGGAAAGATATGCTCTGGATAGGCTGTTACATGGCTCGATAGATCTCTTGGGAGTATCGGGTCTATCAATCGGTCGGCCGACCAATTGGCATAGAGAACCATTTTCAGGTAAATTACTTCCAAAAATCTATGGCAAATCGATTGACTATCGAAATCCGGAACAAGTTGGAAATATAAAGTTTATTTGGGAACTTGGACGTCACCAGCATCTTGTGCCTGTTGCTTTAGCCTATGCTGTAAGTGGCCAAACCAAAGATTTAGATTATTGCCTGAAAGAGATTGAAAATTTTATTGAACAAAACCCTTTTGGGCTAGGAGTCCATTGGTGCAGTGCCCTTGAAGTGGGCCTTAGGGTATTGAGCTGGTGTTTTGTATATAGCTTTATTGCATTAAGGCAGGGACGTGATGAGTTAAATAATCCTCAGCTCTTGCCAGCAAAAGCTAAACAAAGCATTTTTGAGCATGTCTGGTTTATAAGAAATTTTTTATCTAGATACTCTTCGGCTAATAATCATCTTATTGGGGAGCTTACTTGTATCTGGGTGGCTTGCAATGTATTTGACTTAGGAAAAGATGGTCTAAAGTGGAAATTATTTGCCCATGAACAACTTGAAATGGAAGCCAGCAAGCAGAATTTTGTGGATGGGGTAAATAAAGAGCAATCAACTTATTATCATTATTGGGTTTTAGAGTATTTATTTCTTGCATACTTAGTGAGTGTAGGCAGTGGGACACCGTTTACCGATGAATTTTATCAACGCATCATAAAGATGAGTTTTTTTTTAGAAGCTATTCAGGATAGATGTGGCAATATGCCACAATTCGGAGATTCTGATGATGGTGTAGCAAGTGTCTTTGCTTTATGTCAAAAAAACAATCCAATCGACCATATAGTTCGTGCTGTAAGGATCTTTCATGAAGGTTCTGAAGAGGATAGTGACCACAAAGCATATTGGTACACTTCGATTGCTAAAAAAAAAATAAATTACAACTATCCAGTTTATGAAGAAAATAAATTATATCCATTATCATTCAATCATGGCGGATATTTTATTTTAGGAACACAAGAATGCCATATTGTGTTTAAATGTGGTCCTTTCGGCCATCTCTCCATTGCAGCACATGCTCATGCCGACGCACATTCTGTATACGTAAGCATTCACTGTCGAGAATTTTTGATAGATCCTGGCACTTATGCCTACCATACCAAGCAGAAATGGAGAAATTATTTTCGGGGCACTTCTGCACACAATACAGTCCGAGTGGACTGTCTAGATCAGTCCGTCATAGGTGGCAACTTTATGTGGCTCAAAAAGGCAAATGCCTGGTGCGAGGGCATTAAGTCTGACATGGAAAAGGATAGTGTGTCTGGAATGCATGACGGCTATCTGAGGCTGAAAGACCCTGTCTTGCATAAAAGGAACTTGGAGCTGGATAAAAATAAGGGCACTTTGATTATAGAGGACCACCTGGAATGCAAAGATAGGCATGATATTGAGAGGTTCTGGCACTTTTCCGAAGACTGCCTGGTCTGGCAGGTAAAAGATTCCATCTGGGCAGAGAATAATGGGGTCAAGATCTGCCTGCAGTGCTCAGATGCAGAGCTGGAGCTGGTCCGGGGCCAAGAAGATCCTCCTTTGGGTTGGGTGTCCAGACGGTTTGACTATAAAGTTCCCTCTTGGACCGGGGTAGCAAGAAATAATATCCATGGTGATGCTAAGCTTAGAACATTGCTGCAATGGGATATATGATAGTGACATCTTTTCCACTTCGCAACATTTGTTTCTCTGTTTGCAGGTAATAATGAAATACGGTCATAAAAATTCTGGCAAATCCAGTTAAATAATTTTTACTCTTTCACAGCTAGATTGGAAACCGTCTTCTGGAACTTAGCGTCTAGGTCACAAGGTCAGCCAAGCATGATGCTTATCTTAAATCAGGTTCTTAGGCCATAGTGTCATGACAGATTGTCTAGGACATAAACAGCAGGTCCTTCACTATTACCAACCATATTACCGCCAGAACTTATTTTTTATTGTTTTTTTTTCACTGTCATCCCCAATGTAACTTTACAGCAACTGAAAATGGGGTTGCCATTGCCAGAGGTGAAATCGGGATAGAACTCTTTAGCGATCCTGCTATGGAGGTCCAGGTTTTGCAAGGATCACTTAATCCCATTGCTGGTTGGTATTCACCTGGTTATAATGAAATAATGGAGTGTGTAACTATACGCTTTTATGGGTTATTAGCGGCGGAGGCAAATATTTTGACCCACATCATTATAAACAAAAGAATATAAACAAAAGAATAATTGAGCTGAAAAGGGGCACCAAAAAATGAAGATCAGCATTTTCGGACTCGGCTATGTAGGGGCGGTTTCCATCGGTTGCCTAGCCAAAGACGGTCACACCATTATCGGGGTGGACCCAGTCGAAACCAAGGTGGATCTGATAAATGCCGGGCAGACTCCGGTCATTGAGAAGGATATCGGGGACCTGATCCATGATGGGGTGCAGACAGGCCTGATCCTGGCCACTCAAGACTCAGCCCAGGCTGTGATGGAATCCGAGATATCCCTTATCTGCGTAGGCACTCCCAGCCAGCTCAACGGCAGCCTGGACCTGAAATTTGTGCGCCGGGTATGCGAGGATATAGGCTCGACCCTGAAAAATAAGGACGACAGCCACGTGGTGGTGGTCCGCAGCACCATGCTGCCGGGATCCATGCGGGACGTGGTCATCCCCGTTCTGGAGGAGCACTCCGGAAAAAAAGCTGGACAGGAATTCGGGGTCTGCATCAACCCGGAGTTTTTGCGCGAGGGCAGCGCAGTATATGACTTTTTTAACCCCCCCAAGACAGTGATAGGTCAGAGCGACTCCTGGAGCGGGAACCTGGTGGCTGAACTCTACAGGGATTTACAAGCCCCCTTGATAAAGACCAGTATCGAGACCGCTGAAATGGTCAAGTACACGGACAATGTCTGGCACGCCCTTAAAGTAGCCTTCAGTAACGAGATCGGCAACATCTGTAAAGAACTGAGGCTGGACAGCCACGAGGTCATGGACATTTTCTGCCAGGACAGAAAGCTCAATATTTCGTCAGCCTATCTCAAGCCTGGCTTTGCCTTTGGAGGCTCCTGCCTGCCCAAAGACGTGCGTGCTTTGAATTACAAGGCCAAAACCCTTGATCTGGAACTGCCCATCATTAATAATATCCTGCCAAGCAACAATCTGCATGTGGAAAAGGGCCTGAACCGGATCATGGCCCTGGACAATAAAAAGGTGGGCATCCTGGGGTTCAGCTTCAAGTCCGGTACAGATGACCTGCGCGAAAGTCCCATAGTGGAAATTATAGAACGTTTGATCGGTAAGGGATATGATCTGAAGCTTTATGATAACAACGTGAACATCGCCAGTCTGGTGGGGGCCAACAGGGATTATATCCTGAACAAGATCCCGCATATTTCCAGGCTTATGGTCCGGAGTATGGACGAAGTCCTGGAGCATGCACAGACCATTGTCATCGGCAATAGAGACCCTGATTTCTGCACTGTTTTCGAGAAGTTGCGTCAGGGGCAGTCTGTTATTGATTTTGTCAGGATCAGTAATAATATCTCAACCGACTGTGAATACCAGGGGATATGCTGGTAGGTGGAAATGAAGAAAAGCCAGGGTAAAAAATCAGTCTTGATCATTGTTGAAAACCTGCCCCTGCCCTTTGACCGCAGGGTGTGGCAGGAATGCATGTCCCTCAGTGAGGCCGGATACACGGTCAGCGTAATCTGCCCCAAAGGCAAAGGGTATGAAAAGAGCTACCAAGAGCTTGAAGGAGTGCATATTTACCGCCACCCGCTGCCTCATGAAGGCTCCGGAGCTCTGGGCTACCTGGTGGAGTATTCATCAGCCCTTTTCTGGGAGTTTTTCCTGTCTTTAAGGGTCTGGCGCAGGCACGGCTTTGACGTCATCCAGGCCTGCAACCCCCCGGACCTGATTTTTATTATCGGGCTTTTTTATAAGATTTTTATGGGCAAAAAATTTGTCTTTGACCATCACGACATCAATCCTGAGCTGTATATCGCCAAGTTCGGACGCAGAGATGCCTTATACCGGCTTATGCTCCTGCTGGAGAGATTGACCTTTATGAGTGCGGACATGTCCTTTGCCACCAACGAGTCATATCGTAGCATTGCCATTGAGCGCGGTCGCATGGATCCGGAAAAGGTCTTTGTTGTCCGCAGCGGTCCCAGCCTGGAGCGGCTCAAAGATACACCCCCTAATCCTGAATGGAAGAATGGACGTAAATTCATGGTAGGTTACGTGGGCGTCATGGGTGCCCAGGAAGGCCTTGACCATCTGCTTGAAGCGGCAAGGATAATGATCAGGGAGAAGCAGCGCCAGGACGTGCAGTTTGTGTTAGTGGGCGGGGGCACCGAGCTGGAAAAGTTGAAGGAAATTAGTGCCAGACTGGGTCTTTCCGATTACGTGACTTTCACCGGCAGGGTACCTGATGAAGTCCTGCTTGAGGTCCTTTGCACCGCGGATGTGTGCGTGAACCCTGACGTGGCCAACGAGATGAACGACAAGTCCACTATGAACAAAATCATGGAATATATGGCCCTGGGCAGGCCCATAGTCCAGTATAACCTGACAGAAGGCAGGTTTTCTGCACAGGAAGCGTCAGTTTATGCAAGGCCTAACGATGTTGCTGATTTTACAGAAAAAATTGAGTACCTTCTGAATAATCCGGACAAGCGAAAGAAAATGAGCATTTTTGGTAAAAAAAGAGTACACAAAGATCTGCATTGGGGAATAGAGTCTAAAAAGTATCAAGGTGCTTATGAATGGCTACTAATGAAATAAAAATAAACAATAAATCAAGGTTGGATACATCGTTTATCTGATTGATAATTCACTAAGGTGAAATAGATAATAATTTTAAGTAACTTTTAGCAATATACTCAACAGAAAATTCATTTGCGCGTAAGCGAAGAATATGAGGATCAATTGGATTAGCAAGCGTGGAAAGAATCGCATCAGCTAAAGCATTTGGGGCAGATATCGGAACAAGTTTGCCATATTTGCCATTGTCTAATATCTCTTTGGGGCCACCAGGACAATTAGTAGATACCACTGGTATGCCAAGAGACATGGCTTCAATCAAGACGTTACCAAAACCTTCAGATATAGATGAAAGAACAAACAAATCAGCGCCTTGATAGATTGGAAAAGGATTTTCAAGGTAGCCAGGGAGATGTACGCGTCCACACAAACCCAGATCGCGTGCTAGATTTTCTATTTCTTTGCGCTTGGGACCTTCGCCTAATATAACAAGATGAAAGTTTAATTTCTTGGAAAGCAGAGAAAATGCTCTGATTAAAGTGACATGATCTTTCTGATAAATCATACGGCCAGCTGATAATATATATTTCTTATTATTCAACCATAGAGGTTTATCAGCTAAAGCCTGTGATCTTATAAGCTCTAAATTTACAGGGTTATGTAATACATATATTCTGTTTATACTTGCTTTGAAACGACTTACTATTTCATATTTAACATCCTCGGATACAGCTATCGTCGCTCCTGCAATTCTAGTCAATAAAAAAGAGAACATATATGCTAGCCTTCCACCAGTCTTGGCTACTGGATCATATAAACTCTCATAAGAAATGACTATATTTTTCCATGGAATTGTGAGAAAAGTTGCTAACAAAGCCTTAATATTTGAAAGGCCAACTCGAGAAAAAACTATATTAGGTTTAAAAATTTTAATGTATTTTCGTAGAGATAAAATGTGAGCTAAATGTGTATTTCCATAAAGTTCTCTTTTTTGTACGTCATCTGATAATATTTTTATATTAGGTCCAGCAAGATTATCAACTACAATTGATACTGAATATCCAAGACGAGTTAATTCATTAGCAATCAAGACGCTATTACGTTCAGCACCGCCTCCTGAAAAGGAGGGCATATAAAATAATATTCTTGGACTAATCATAAAATTTATTAAAAAGAGTAAGTATAATAATGTATTATAAAAAATAATAATAAAAATAATAACATAAAAAAAAGTAAAAGTTAAAGCCCGTTGCAGAGGTATCAAGAAACAAAAAAACTGCATGTATATTTATGCATGAATATTGACATAATATAAAAAATGCGTATGTGTCTGTTTAGCGCTTTGCATGTGGCATGGGGACTGGCTCTTCCGGGACCCACTTGTCCCAAAAAATGAGATATTTTAAGCACAAAATGATGCTCAAGTGGGT
>SL_8KL_010_SEDDRAFT_10001337_pt1 | contig 21387 bp, 16 predicted proteins | sample SodLakKL_010_SED_4_FD_11160 | JGI IMG/M metagenome (IMG submission 11160) | reverse complement strand
TGCAAATCGCATTTGCAGCGCAGCGTGCGCTGAGAAAGCCAGGATGGCTTTATTCAGCGCTTCCCTAGGGTGCGTGGTGCTGGAATGTGCGACCTGATCCCGCGTGCTCTTGCGTGAAGGAGGCGAGGCCTCTCGCGGATCGCTCGCCGGAAAACCCTTGGTCAGGGGCTGGCCTCCTCCAGCTGCGGCCCTTCCAGACCACGCGGCACGGCACCGGCGGAGCTTTCGTGCCAATCAGGATTCGCGATGTTCCGTGGTGGGCCATCCAACCGGGTCTTGCTGGGAGACTCCCCAAAGAGCCTGGCGTAGTCGATGGCGAACTGTCCCGGGTGCCAGAAGCCGAGGCCAAAGGCAACTTGCTGAACGCAGCGCTCATCCTTCCTGGCCAGGATGCGGCGCCGGGCAGCGTGCAACCGCAGTATCTTGGAGTGAGCGGCGGGCGACCGCCCCAGCAGTTCGTTGAAGGCATAGAACAGCAGGCGCCGGCTTGTGTGAGTGGCCTCGCAGAGTTCGGTCACGCTTGGCGGATTGTCCAGTCGATCCCGTATCACGTCTTCGGCCCGTCTCACGATGCGCCTGCGCTGTGCCAGGCTTGACCGGGTCTGTGGGACCTGACGGGCCTCCTGAACCAGCGCGATCATCCTTCCGGCCATATCCATTCCGGCGCGCACCTCGGTGCTGCGCAGCCGCTGTGCGTGCATGAGCCGTTCGACCGTCCGTGCCACCTCGTCCGTGATGCCCGGATCGGATTTGAGGCACCAGCGCTCCCACAGCGCCTCCGCGGAGGTCTGGTGCTCCGCCTGAGCGATCCTCTCGGCAAGATCGCGGGGGATCGAGATCGCCTGCTGGCGGTGGCCCGCAGCGATCTGTTGATAGACTTCTCCCCCGGGATCCAGCACGAGAATTTGCCCTGTCTCCAGTTCCTGCCCGCGAAACCGACCGCCAGCACAACCATATGTGATGGGGGAGATCGTCCAGAAATCCTCGGAACGCCGTCCCGAGCACAGCATTGCCCGATTGGAACTGCTCGAGTAGATGTGGCATTCACCGACCTGCGTGGCGCTGAATGTCGCTTCGATCGATCCGGGCTCGGATTGGGTGATCTCGACATCCCAGAAGTGTCCGAGGACCTCCTGCAGTTGTTCCGCCGACTGGCAACGGATCGTTTTGAGTTCATTCGTCACGTGCTTTCTCGCCGCATTTTGCGTCTATTATCGAGCATTCTATTCAGTTATGTGGGCCGCGGTCATCCCCACGGGATATCGGGGGGGTGTGTAAAGGCCGAGACGGATCTGCGGCGTGCACTTTTTTGACTGGCCCGTGCAACACGCCTTTCTATACTGAAGGACCTTACGTATCGCTGAATCACACGGGCTCCAGGTTCGATGAAACCCTTCCGGCAGGCGCCAGAACCGGCTTCCCGGGTACTTCCGCGTATTGGCCAATCAGGAGGTGGCGGCGCATCATGCATCGATGGCTGGGTGTACTGGTCCTGACGGCCATGGCGGGCATGATGGCCGCACAGGCGTCTGCAGAAAATGACGTTGCGGAGGTCTCGGGCGTCGCCGAGCTTGAGGAACGCATCGAGTACCTCAAGGAGATGCGGGCGGCCGCGGACGAGGCACAGGAATGGGATCGTGACGGATTCCATTTCCGTCTGGATCAGTTGATGCTGGCTGCCCTCGGGAGGGCAGAAACGGCGTCGCGATCGACATTGGAAATGGAGGTCGGCGACGGGATTCCGGATGTCGGGGAACGTCTCCAGGTCGCCACCGACTGGTTGCTCAAGAGCTCCATTGCCCGCCTCGAGGAGCTCTACGCGCGAACGAGCCAGGAGCGTCGGAAGCACGACGAGTTCGATCGCGGCATGCAGGCGAACGTTTCCCGCGCCTTCGTCCAGGATCTGCAGTGGCTGATGTTCGACTACCTGCGTGGGCTCGCGGCTCTCCTGGAGGTGAGGGAGAACCTGGGTTTGAGCGTTGAAGACGAGCGCAGTGCGTTCCAGGAATTCGTGACCCGGAACGTGGAGCGCCTGCACGGCCAGATTCGGCTCGACGCACAGACGCTCACGGAATTGCGGCGGGTGCTCAGAACCGACCCTTCGAACACAGACATCGAATCGGCTCTGCGTGCCGTGGATCAGAAGCAGGCCCGTAACCTCGCGAACATGGCCGCCTGGCTCGAGATGCTTCAGCAGCAGGGAGTCGATATCGCCGACCACCGCGCGCTGCTGATCCAGCAGGAGGGGCGCCTCGGCGCCGAGATCCTGCAGCGGGACGTGCTTGCGAGCATCTGGCGCGATCAGACCGAGAGACTCTGGCGTAACGTGACCCGTAACGGGCCGACCCTTCTGCTTCGGGTCTTCACGTTTCTGGCCGTCCTGGTTTTGGCCTGGATGGTGGCCCATGTGGTTCGCCGTTTGATCGAGGCGGTCATGGATCTATCGTTCATCCGGCCCAGCGAATTGATGAAGGAGAGGCTGCTGACCCTTTCGTTCGGAATCACCTTTCTTGGGGGGCTTGTCCTCGCGCTGACGACCATCGGGTGGTCGGTGATGCCGATGCTTGCGGGGTTGGGTGTTGCCGGAATCATCATCGGGTTTGCATTGCAGGATTCCCTGAAGAGTTTTGTCGCGGGCTGGATGATCCTTCTCTACCGCGCCTACGACGTGGGCGATTACGTGCAGGTGTCCGGTGCCGAGGGCCGAGTCCGGAGGATGACGCTGAACAGCACTCGGATCGCCACCTCGGACAACACGATCAAGCTGGTGCCCAACCGCAAGATCTGGGAGGAAACGATCGTGAACCTGACGGCGAGCAGGGCCCGCCGCGTGGAACTGGAGATCGCCTGCGGCCCGGATAACGACATCGACCGGGTGGAGAACTGTATCCGGGAGCTTCTTTCGGAGCACCCGAAGGTTCTGAATAAACCGCCGCCCGAGGTTCACCTTGCCCGATTCGGATCCTCGGAGATGGTCTTCGCGGTTCGGCCATGGGTGCGAACCGAGAATTACTGGCTGATCCAAAGGTCCCTGCTGAAGGAAATCAGGCAGCGCTTCGAACGCGACGGAATCACCTGAACCCCGATTTTTGGCACTCGACCAGGTGTGCCTGCAGGGCTCCGATCTCGTGGCCGAAGAGGCCGATGCCCGGGCCCCGTTCAGAAGCTCAGAACCAGCGTCCGAGACTCACGCCAGTGCGGACAGACACGGGCCCGACGTCAATGCTCGGCCCGGAGATGCCGACATTGGCGTAGATCCCGCCCCCGGAGCAGCCGACGAGCGGGAGCGCCAGTGCCAGGCAGGTGGCCGCGAGAAGCGTGCGTCGAAATGCCCGCGTCTTGATGCGGCGCAGATCGCAGTGCGTGGGAACGGATCGCATGGTCGGGTTCTCCGTGGGCTCAGGGGGCGTCGGTATGCTCCGGCTCGGGCTCCCAGCTCTGGACCAGGAAGCCCGCGCCGGAGGGATCGTTCAGGATGGCGATCTCGCCGCCGCGCGGATCCCCCTGGGCGTGCAGCAGGATCTCGCCCCCGAGTGCCTCGGCGGCGGCGGCTGCGGCCGCGGGATTCGGGACCCTTACGTACGCCATCCAGGTGTCCGCGATGCCGGCGACCGGGTTCGGCAACACGCCGACGCGCGGTACGCCGTTGGCGGTTAGATAACGGTATTTGCCGCCGCGGGCGTCGTCGGCATCGGCGATCTCGTAAGCCGGCACGAGAGAGCGGTAAAAGGCCAGCGTCGCGTCCGGGTCGGAGCTCCAGATCTCGTTCCACAACCAGTCGCCCGTCTCCGGGACGCGATCCACCGGGTCCCCATCACGGGACTCGAACAATGTCAGAACGGCTCCCTGCGGGTCGGCGATTACGGCNACGGTGCCGCGTTGCGGGATATCCAGCGGGGCCTGGAAGACCGTGCCTCCGGCCGCATGTGTCTCGGCGATGGCCGCGGCCATGTCCGCAACGGACAGCACCGGAATCCAGCGTGACACATTGACGTCGCGATTGATGCGGCGGCCGTCGACGAGTCCGCCGATCACCCGGCCGTTGTGCTCGATGACCGTGTAGTTCTGCCCGAGGCCGAGGCCCACCTGACGGAATTTCCAGCCGAACAGGCCGCCATAGAAGCGACGCGCCGCGACGGGATCCTCGCTCAGAAGGTCATGCCAGACCACCTTGCCCGGCATGGGTTGCGTGCCGGCGGTATCGACAGGCGGAATTCGGGCGGGGTCGAGCCCGGCGCAGCCGGCGACAGCGACGAACGCGAGTACGAAAAGAGCAAAACGCGCACCGCTGCGGGGAAATCGGAACACTGCGGACCTCCATTGATGGGTCGCCGTACCGGGGCGTCGAGGCGCAAGCTTCGTCGGTACCGAGTGGCGGGACGAGTCCGTTCTAACAGCTTTGAGATCCGCTGTCACCGCGCTCGTTTCCGTGCACTCCTTCGACTGTTATGCCCGGAACGCCGTGCTTATATTGCTTGGTTATTGAAGACGACCGACGGCCATCCGCGGGACGTGGTGACCGGGCGGCAGACACTCGATCAATGCAACGGAGTACAGAAAATGGATCGCAGATTCCTGCTCAAGCTGCTGGCCTCTGGCACCGCGCTTACGGCCGCACCGGCCACCCTTTTGGCGCAGATGAAGGGCGCAAAGCCGTCATGGGCAGCTCTTCCTGCTGAACAAGCTTCCACCACAGATATTCCGCCGCTGCAAGGCCCCGGGATCGAGACGGAGTCGGCCCAGGCCCTCTACAGCCTGCCGCGCGACCACGCCTGGCATGGTGGCAAGTTCTACCAGACCAACGACTTCAACGAGTGGCATTACATCACCGTTCTCGGACGTGACCTGGAAACCAACGAGCGCATCTCGGTGTTCTGGGTGCCGCTCAGCCAGGGCTGGGTGGCGAGAGAGGGCCGGCCGTTGCACAACGTGCTCTTCGCCTTCCACAACCTCGACACCGGCGAGTTCCATACCGCGCTGCTCTACATCACGGGGCCGATGACAACCGACGGATCGGGCCCGGACGCGGAGGACTTCCACTTCCGCTACGAGATCGACGACGGCGAGAGTGCATTCGCGACCGCATATACGCACGCCACCGAGACATGGGAGTTTTCGGGCTATAGCACAAAGAAAGACGAGTGGAATGAACCCTTCCGGCTGTCCATGACGTCGAAGGCCCAGGCGCCGGGCTATGCGCCGATGGCCTACTGGGGTCTGGAAAGCATCGGGGTCGATCCGCAGAAGCGCCAGAACCCGGAAACGATGTACGGCCTGACCCTCTATTACACGGCGCCGGACATGGCCACGACAGGTGAACTCGAAGTGGCCGGCCGCACGGTCCGCTTCGAGGGCACTGGCTGGTTCGAGCACCAGTGGGGCAACTTCCGCAACACCTACCAGTATCGCTATTTCTGGGCGTGGTTCCGGTTCGAGGAGAGCGGCGACCTGATGACCTTCCGCCAGTACTACGCAGGCGAGGACTTCCGGAACCCCAATTACAACGTGAACCGCTACTTCTACATGGACGGCGAGACCTTCGAACGGAACTACGCCTTCGGCCCGGCCTTCAAGCTCATCCCCGAGCGCATGTGGACCTCGGAGAAGTCCGGCATTGTTTACCCTTGGTATGGCCGGATCGAGACGCCGCAAGGCACCTACTGGTACGAGCCGACCCTCGAGGAGCAGGAGGGCCTCGGGTTCGCCGGCCCCTACATCGAGGGGGTGATCCAGCTCCGAGAAGGCGGGCCGGACGGGCCGATCGTGGCGACCGGCTTTTGCGAGATGATTATGTTCACAGGGACCTATGACGACGGCACCGACCATTCGATGGGTCCGCCGCTGTCGCGCGGCCTGCCCGAAGACCCGGACGGCCCCTGGACGCCCTGGCCGCGTGGGTAACGGGATTGCATCGCGCGTTACCGGAGCCTGACCGGGTTCGGGATGAGCTCAGCCGCAGCCGGTTCGGGGTGAAGGGTTTTATCAGCCGCGCAGTTCGCAAGGGTATTTCAGTCGGGATGCTGGCGCTCGCCGCTGGGGGCGCCGCTCCCGCTGCTGTTGGTGACGATACCGACGACTTGGCCAGAAAGGCAGCTGACCCGACCGCTTCGCTGATGTCGCTCGACCTGCGCGACCTCGACGGTCTGCCGGAATGGAGCGTTCGCCTCGGTCTGTCGCTGCTCGTTCCGGGCAACTGATCCGACCGTCTGCNAAGGTGATCACTGNTTGCAATATGCCGCGCGCAATCCGATGGAACAAAGGGGTAATCNAGTCCTGATGAAAGCAGTACCCCTTTGCAGCGGTTCCAAAGCCGGCGGGCTCTTTCGGCCCGATGGCTGGTTCGGCGCGCCGGCTGTGGTCATTGTGCTTCTGGCGCTCCTGGCATCCCCTGCGCTTTCCGGGCCCCGCGACTGGACGGGCGTGTGGGACACGCAGTGGCGGGGTGGCGGCGCGGTGGTGAATCTGCAGCAGGACGGAAACCGGGTCATCGGGAGCTATCCCGGATTCGAAGGCCTGATTCAGGGTCAGGTCGACGGCAACCAGTTCTCCGGCACCTGGACCGATGCCGCCGGTTCAGGCGTGTTCACGTTTTCGCTCGCTCCGGATGGACAGACCTTCATGGGTCGTTTTGGTACCGGGGAGTGGTGGACCGGCGCGCGTACGGACAGGGAATTGGCCCGGGCCTTTCTCGACGTTCCGGACCTTTCCAGTCCGGAACGGACGCTGGAACTGTTCCTGAGGGCGGGTAACGAGTCGGGGGAGGGGCGCAGCGATCGCCTGGGAGTGGTCCTTCCAATGCTCGATTTCAGCGCCTTTGACGAACCGATGACGGTCTACGACCGGATCGGTCTTGCGCGGATGCTGTTTCAGATCGTCGACCGGCTTACCTTCCGGGTCTGGGAGATCCGGCCCACCAGCGGGTTCTCCGGGCTCGCGGAATATTCGGTCGACCTCACGCAGGCGGGTACCGGCGTCGGATATACCCTCAGGTTTCGGGCCGACGAGAGCCGGGAAGCCGTGGACGAGGTGGCCTGGCGGCTGGTGGTTCCCCCGGAGGAGGAGATGCGGCAGGCGCTGGACGAGTTGCTCGAGGTCCATGATGGCCAGATACCGCATTCGCGGCAGCACCATGAGCTCGGTTCGCCGCGCGATACCATGCGCACCTTTGTCGAGCAGTGGGACAACGCGCGCATCGGCAAAAGCGAACTCTTTCTGGAGACGATGGATCTCTCGCAGATTGCCGCGGCGGTGCGCGAGGACGAGGGCGCGCTGCTGGGGGAATACCTGATCCAGGTGATTTCCCGCATCGGTCTGCCGCTGCGCCAGGAAATCCCGGATTATTCAAACCGGCGCGGTCCCTACACGCACTTCGTGCACCCGGTCGGTTCGGTGGAGCTTCATCCGTTCGAGCAGGAGGACGGTTCGAGAGTCTGGCGTTTCAGCGCGGAAACCATGGCCAGCGCCCGCGCGCTGTTCATGGCGCTGGAGGACATGCCCCTGGCCGAAGGCACAGTGGTCGTTGAGCCCACCCCGTTCTTCATGATCCGCGATCAGGTGCGTTCGGTCCACCGCGAACTGCTCAGCGAGGGCGGCCGTGGCATGGAGTTGTGGCAGTGGCTGGCGCTGGCACTGTGGCTGGTGGTCAGCATTCCGTTGAGCTGGCTTCTGAGCTGGCTGGTGGTCCGCCTGTTCCGGCTGCACCGGACCGAAGGGGAGGACCACCTGCTGGCACCGGAGACCCGTTTCCTGTGGCCGTTGCGGCTGATCTTCGTCGCCGGCATCGGTCTGTTTGCGCTCCGGGTCCTGGGGCTTCCGCAGGCGGTGGACATGCCACTGCGGATCCTGATCGGCGTGACGCTGTCGCTGGCCGGTGGCTGGCTCGCCTACCACCTGGTGGACAAGATCAGCCGGCTTCTGGAATCCCATTCCCAGCGCTACCGATTCCGGGACGAGGTGCTGCGCTCGCTGGCAACCTCGATTGCCAAGCTGGCGGTGATCATTGGCGCGGTGCTGTTTCTGGCCGAGATCCTGTCGCTGCCCTACCAGGGCGTGCTGGCCGGTCTGGGTATCGGCGGCCTGGCGGTGGCGCTGGCCGCGCGCAGCACGCTGGAGAACTTCATTGGCGGCATCACGCTGTTCGCGGACAAGCCGATCGAGGTCGGCGACTTCTGCCGGCTGGGCGACCACCTGGGCGTGATCGAGGCGATCGGGTTGCGCTCGGTGAAGGTGCGCTCGCTGGACCGCACGATCGTGACGATCCCCAACGCGGAGTTCGTGAACCTGTACATCGAGAACTTTGCCCGCCGCGACCGGGTGCTGCTGCGCACGACGATCGGCCTGCGCTACGAGACCACGCCGGACCAGTTGCGCTGGGTGCTGGCGGAGATCCGCAAGCTGCTGCTGCAGCATCCGATGGTGACCCCGGAACCGGCGCGGGCGCGTTTCTCGGGTTTTGGCGATCACTCGGTGGACATCGAGATCTTCGCCTACGTGGGGACCAACGACTTCAACGAGTTTCTGGCGGTGCAGGAGGATATCTTCCTGCGCCTGATCGACATCGTCGACGAATCCGGCACCGGCTTTGCCTTCCCGTCCACCGTCAATTACCTCGCGCGCGACAGCGGCGTGGACGCGGAGCGCACCGAGCGTGCCGAGGCGATCATGCGCGAACTGCGCAAGGACAACGCGCTGCCGTTCCCGGAATTCGACCTGCAGCAGCGTGGCGAACTCAGAAACACGCTCGATTATCCTCCGCAAGGCTCGGTGGATTCCGGCCCACGGGCCGATGCCAAGAACTGACTGGTCAGAGGTGAGCAACGGACATGAGAATTCTACTGAGTGCACTGATCCTGCTGGTGTTGTCGAGCGGCGCAACGACGGCGAGTGAGTCCGAGATGGCCGAGGTCACCGGGGAAGCGCTTTATTTTGAACGGGTCGCGGCGCCGCCGAATGCCCGGCTGGAAGTGGTCCTGCAGGACATCAGCCGCCCGGGGATGGCGGCCGAGCGTCTGGGCGAGATGATCGTCGAGAACGCGGGGCAACCGCCATACGCTTTTCGGATCGAGTACGACCCCGCAGAAATTGATCCGCGACACACCTACAGCGTCGCGGCCCGTCTGTACGACGGCGACCGGCTGCTGTTCGTGACCGACCAGGTCCACCAGGTCATCACACGGGGCTTCCCGTCGACGGCCACCTTGCGGATGCGCCGGGTCAGCAGCGTCCCCGCGCACCCATTCGGAGAACTCCCGGCGACCTTCAAGGGAACGCTGCCCTGCGCGGACTGCCCGGGTATCGATTACCACCTGAATCTGCTGGATGACGGGGTATACTTCCTGCGGCAGACCTACCAGGATCGCGATGGCGGCCCGTTTGACGACATCGGGCGTTACCTGCTGTCATCGGATCGCGAGCAGCTCACGCTCTACGGTGGCCGGGAGGCACCGCTGCGCTTTGCCATCCTGGCGCCGGATACGCTGCGCCTGCTGGACCGCGATGGCGGGCATATCGAGTCCGAACTGAACTACAACCTCGAACGGCAGCCGGAGTTTGAGCCGCTCGAGCCGCAGTTGCTGCTGCGGGGCATGTACCGGTATTTCGCCGACGCGGGGCGCTTCCGGGAATGCCTGACCGGGCTGGACATGCCGGTCGCCCAGGAGGCCGACAACCGTGCACTGGAGGAGGCCTACCTCGCGGCCAGGGAGAGTCCCGGCGCGGAAATGATGGCGAGTCTCGAAGGCCGGATCGCGCAGCGCATGCCGATGGAGGGGCCGGGACCCGTACCGACGCTCGTGCCGGAGCGATTCATCGGCGTCTCGCCCGAGCTGAGTTGCCCCCCGCCGATGAAGCTCGCGGACCTCAGGAACACCTACTGGCGCTTGAGCCTCCTGGATTCCGAGGGCGTGCGGCGTGCACCGGATCAGCGCGAGCCGCATCTGGTGTTCCACGAAGAGGATCGCCTGGCGGGTTCCGACGGCTGCAATCGAGTTATCGGCGCCTATGAGCTGGAAGACGCGTCGATCGAGTTCTCCAGGCTCGCCACCACCCGGATGGCCTGTCCCGAAGGCATGGAACAGGCCAGCCGGTTCCTGCAGGTGCTGGAGGAGGTGAAGCAGTACCGGATCATCGGTCGGCATCTCGAAATGCTGGATGAGGCCGGGAATCTGCGGCTGCGATTCGAGGCGGTTGCACTTTACTGAAGCGCCGGAGCAGGCCCGGGAGGACGCTCATCCGCTGGACACGGCAAAGAGCGGTTTCCTCGGTCGAACCGCTCGCTTGCCAGCGGAATGAGGAGAGGCCATGTCACGACCCGCCGAACAACACCGCTTCGCCCTGAACCGGGTGTTCGTGGTTTCGCTGATCCTGGTCGCCGCCTTCGGTGCCTGGGGGCTGATCGATCCCGAGGGCATGAGCGGTACTTCCCTGGGTTTCACCACCTTCATGCTCACGAGCATCGGGTGGTACTGGCTGCTGGTCACCACCGGTTTCCTGATCCTCGCGGGATTTCTCGCCTTCGGACCCTACGGCCGGGTGAAGCTGGGCGACGACGACGAGGAGCCCGAGTTCTCGACCGTCTCCTGGATTGCGATGCTGTTCGCCGGCGGGATGGGCGCAGGTCTGATCTTCTGGGGCGTCGCGGAACCGCTGTACCACTTCCGTGAGCCGCCCGGAATGCCGGGCGAGACCGCCGAGGCTGCCCGGGTCGCGTTCACCCTGACGAACCTGCACTGGGGGCTGCACGCCTGGTCGATCTATGGGATCTGCGCGATGGTGATCGCCTATTTCACCTTCCGCAAGAAGAAAAAGCCGCTGATTTCGACCCCGATCGAAGCGCTTTTTCCGGGAGTTGGCGGCCAGCGTGTGGGTCAGGTGGCGAACATCCTCGGGGTCTTCGCCGTGGTATTCGGTCTGGCCGGCTCGCTGACGCTGGGCGTTCTGCAGATTCGGGCAGGCCTGGGCGAGCTCATGGGTACGCCGCTGAGCATCGGCATGTCGATGGGGATCATCGCGGTGATGTACGCTACCTACATGACCTCGACCGCCGTCGGGGTGGATCGTGGCATCAAGCTGCTGTCGAACATCAACATGGCGGTCGCCGTGCTGATGGTGATCTTTATCGCGGTCTTCGGGCCAACAGCCTTCATCTTCGAGACGGTGGTCGATTCGTTCGGCAGCTATGTCACGCAGCTGCCGGGCCTCGCATTTCATCTGCTGCCGTTCGAGGGGCTGCAGGGCTGGACCGCGAGCTGGACCCTGACCTACCTGATCTGGTGGCTCGCCTGGGGACCCTTCGTCGGCATCTTCATCGCCCGCATCAGCCGCGGCCGGACGATTCGTGAGTTCTGCGCCGGGGTCATCATCGTCCCCACCGTGTTCTCGCTGTTCTGGTTTGCGGTGCTCGGCGGCGCGGGCGTCTTCATTGAACTCTTCGGGGGCGGGGGAATCGCCGAACTGGTGTCGCAGGACGTCAGCCGCGCGTTCTTCGTCTTTCTGGACTTCTTTCCACTCGGGCAGCTGCTGGGCTTCGTCGCCCTGTTCCTGATCTTCATCTTTCTGGTGACCTCCGCAGATTCCGGGAGCTTCGTGCTGTCGATGATGACCAGCGAAGGCAAGCTGAACCCGCCGCTGCCCTACAAGCTGGTGTGGGGCACCCTCGTCGCGGTGCTCACCGTTGCCACCCTCTTCAGCGGCTCGGTGGAGGTCGCCAAGGCGATGGCGGTCACCGGTGCCATCCCGTTTTCCGTGGTGCTGCTGCTCCAGGTGGTGGGCTTTCTGAGGACGATTCGAGGTGAGCGCGGGGGCCTCCGAGTGCAAACCCCGGTCGCGACGGCGCGACCGATCAACGAATGAGGAGCCCCTTGTGACCGGTATCCGCAGCATCCTTTCGGTCCTGGCACTGGTCTTCATCCTTGTTGGATGTGGCAGCGATCGGCAGCCATTGCAGATCGGCGGCAAGCAGTCCCCGGAAAACCAGATCGTTGCCGAGCTGGTAGCGGAGCTGGCCGAGGCTGCCGGTATTCCGGTGCAGCGGCGGATCGGCCTGGGCGGCAGTCGGCTCACGCTCGAGGCCCTGAAACGCGGCGAGATCGACCTCTATCCCGAGCACACGGGTACGGGTCTGGCACTGCTGGGGCTGGTGCAGGACCCCGATACCGATACGGAGACGACCATTGCCCTTTTGCGTGAGCGCTACGCTCCGCTCGGGCTGGGCTGGAGTGAAGCGTTGGGCTTCGAGAACCGGCCAGGCTTCGCGATGCTGCACGACCGCGCGCTGGCGTTCGGTATCCGCAGCTACTCGGACCTTGCGCGCCACGCGGACCGGATCGTGCTCGGGATCGACAGTGAGTTCCGGGCGCGCCCCATCGACGGCCTTGCACCGCTCGAGCGGCGGTATGGCATGAAGTTTCATCGGGTTCGGGAGGTCGAGCCGCGTGACAGAGCCGACCTCTACGATTACCTGATGGACGGCGACATTGATGTCGCACTGGTCCGTTCGGCTGATCCCCAGATCGAAATGTTTGATCTTCGCGTGCTCGCGGACGACCTCGGGTTCTTTCCGCGCCACGACGGCGCCCTGGTTTACCGGCAGGCCGCCCTGGAACGCTTTCCCGCGTTGGAGGATGTTCTCGGGCAACTGGCCGGTGCGATCGAGAACCCCCAGATGCGAGCCCTCAACCGGAGGGTCACTGTGCGCGGCGAGGATCCGAGGGAGGTGGTGCGGGATGAACTGATTCGGCTCGGTCTGATTGATGGCGAGATTGGCGAGCGGGATCGGCAGGCCCTGAACCTTGCGGTCTCCCTTTCGGCAAACGCCGATGGCGAGGCAGGAGCAATCCTTCGCCAGCTGCGTCGATCGTTTCCGACCAGCACCGTGAATCTGGTCCGCTCCAACGATCCGCTGGGCGCGATCGACGACGCGAGTGCGCGGATGGCGCTGGTCAGTGCGCCGGCATTCTTTGCACCCGGTTCGGTCGATCCGGCCACCGGGCAGCCGCCGTTGCGTCCTGGCATCGAGGCTGTGGCTCTGGTCGGGACCAGCTATCTGCAGGCCTTTGCATTGAAACCGGAGGTCAAACGCCTCGAGGACACGACCGTGATCGCGACCGGTCCCCGGGGCTCGAGTGGTTTTCGTGCGGCGCAGTCGATCATCGACGGTCTGCAACTGACCGCTACACTTCAACCGGTGGAAGGCGATACGCCCGGGAGGCTGGCCGATGCCCTGGTCGGAACCGGCGCGGACGCCGCGATCCTGATGCAGCCGGTCGGCAATTCGACGGCCCTGGCACTTCTGCAGCGTGGCCTTCCGCTGCTCGAAGTCGACAACTGGACCCAGCGTAACAACCGGATCGTTTTCCCCTTCCTCCAGCCGGCGCAGCTTGCCCCGTCGGACTATGAGCGGTTTCTGACTCCTGGCCAGGGCCATGGCGCACGGATGCCCGGATTCAGCGAGCCCGTAGAGACGCTGGTGACGCAACTGGTGCTGGCAGGACCCGCTCCGCCGGATGATCTCAGGCTCGCCAGCCAGGGGCCTGGAGCGAGTTTTGTTCCCCGCGCTCTTCCATTGACCGATCAGGCGGTTGAGCGCGTAAACGCTGCCATCGGGATGACCGAGGGCATCTACCCGGTTTTACCGCAGGCGCGCGCATTGGCGCCGCGGTTGCCACACCCGCCAGAGCCCCTGAACCCCTCGCCGGCCGCATCTCTACTATCGGTGCTCGCGGTGACGATGCTGGTCTGGATCGCCTGGCTGATGCTCCGCCCGATGCGCCCGAGTTGAACGGAAGGCCTGAATGGGCCCCTCCGGCCGTGTGCGCTGATGGAACTTCGCGTCTGACAATGGTCGCAAGAAGTGCAGGATCCTGAACGACGGTTTCATTCATACAGTCGATACAGGAGGGATGCACCATGGTTCAAGGCATAAAGAAGGGCGCTGCTCTCGCCATCAACAAGGCAGCGATCGTCAACGACCCGTCGAGCTTCGAGAAGATGTCCCACATCGGACCGAAGGTCTGTCTGACGACGGCAAACGAACCCGGCTTTCTCGGTTTTCACGCGTTCATCCAGACGGGTGTGCATCCGCTGGGGGGGCGTTACGGTGCCGCCCAGGTGATCACAGCGGACAGTCTCCAGGCGGTGATGGAGTCACCCACCAACCTGAAGCTCAACCCCCTGAATCTCTGGCAGTACACGGTCTGGGAGGATGCGGAATCACACGAGCGGATGCATTACGAGCAATACGACCGCATCTTCGAGCTCTGTGCCGGCTGTCTGGATATGGTCGTTGAGGGGCCATCGGAACCGGTCTACACGATCGTCGAGGCGGACATGCCGCCGCTGGTGGGCATGACCGATGTGCCCCGGGTGATGGGCACGGCCTTCGCCCAGCAGGAGCCGCCGCCGAAAGTTCGCCTGGCCATGCAGCGGCTGGTCGCCCTTGGCGAGCACCACGTTCAGGAAGGCAAGGAGCAGGCCTTCCTCGAGGGCGCAGTGGAGACGCTCGAAAAGCTCAAGGAGAGCGCTCCGGGCATGATCGGCTGGATGATTCTGGAGAAGCAGGGCGAGGCCGCGCTGAGCACGTTCCAGCTGGAGCCGCCGGCGTTCTGGGAGTCGCTGCAGACACTCGGTGCGAACCCCCCGAAATCGCGCCGTACCAATTACGGGGAATTCGGCAAGGACTATCAGGGACCCCCGATCCCGATCGGCGGGCCGCGTGAATATGTGGTCCACATGGAGTGGGAAAGCCCCGACACGCTGACCTTCGGTCTTGCCCTGACCGGCGTCAATCCGGAGTTGCGCAAGATTCACGACGAAGGCGTGCTCGCCCATCTGGCGCGACTGCCGCCCTATTACCGGGTGTTCGCGCCAGCGATGGAGGACATGATCTTCTTCCATTGATGTCCGAAGGCCTGCCTGCAGGGGCAGAGCCTTCTGACGGGTCTTGTGCGCGGATCGCAAGGGGCAATATCCAGGTACCAAGCGCCTTCCCTTGCAGCCAGCGTCCATCTGGTCTACGTTGCGCCGCTGATGGCCTCTACGGGAGGCCTTTTTTTTGACGGCGCTCCTGAGCGAGGAGTGCAAAATGCCAGCAGGTCAGCGCATGCAAGATGAAACCCGCACAACCGGCCAAATGCTCCCCCGGGGCGTGATGCTCAATGCCTACCCGGACAGCATCGGCGGCAGGATGTCCGGCCTGGTGGCACTGCTCAAGCGCCCGGAATTCGAGGATACGTTCTCGCTCCTCTACGTCCTGCCGACATTCTTCAACAGCGATCTCGACCGCGGCTTCTCGATCATCGACTACGGGCTGAACCTGGAACTGGTTTCACCCGGCGATCTGGACGATCTCGACCGGCTCGGGATCACCTTCAAGTTCGACCTGATCCTGAACCACCTCTCGGTCGCGTCACCGCAGTTCCGGGACCTGCTCGAACGCGGTGACGAGTCCGAGTACAAGGACTTCTTTCTCGACTGGAATGCCTTCTGGGAATGCCACGGCACACCGGGTGAAGAGGGCTACGTGGTGCCGCACGACGAGCATTTGCAGAAACTGTTTCTGCGCAAGCCCGGGCTCCCGATCCTGAAGGTCGGCTTTCCTGATGGTTCGGAACGGCCGTACTGGAACACCTTCTACCAGCAGATCACCTACCGACCCGTGGAGGCCGAGGTGTTGCACGGGCTGAGCGGTGTTACGCCCGAGACCGCCGAGCAGATCGCCTCCCGACTGAATACGGCGATCGAGACGGAAGGCGACATCGAGAAGGTCTATCTCGACGGTCACGACTATTTGCGCGACGAGATCCGCGCAATCCTCCGCGGGCGCCGCTGCTACCTCGGGCAGATGGATCTCAACGCCCGGTCCGAGAAGGTCTGGGAGTTCTATGACGAGACATTGCGGCGTCTGCGGGACTACGGAGCCCGAATCATCCGGCTGGACGCCTTCGCCTATCTGCACAAGGAACCCGGCCAGGTCAACTTCTTCAACAAGCCGGGGACCTGGGATTACCTCNCGCGGCTGCGGGATATAGCTCGAGTGTACGGGCTCGTTGTCTTCCCTGAAGTGCANGCCGAATACGGCAAGGGTTTGCACCGCGAGGTCGCGCAGGAAGGGTACCCCATTTACGACTTCTTCCTTCCGGGTCTGCTGATCCACGCGCTGGATCGCGGCACGAGCGTCCATCTTCTGCACTGGATCGAGGAGATCCGGAACGAGGGTCTGCAGACCATCAACATGCTCGGTTGCCACGACGGCATCCCGGTTCTCGATCTGCGCGGCGCCGAGCGGGACGGCGTCTACCATCCCGGGCTGCTCGAAGACGACGAGATCGAGGCGGTCGTGGATCGCATTCTCGAACGCGGCGGGCGGGTAAAGAATCTCTACGGTCCGGACGGCAGAAAGATCGCGTACTACCAGGTCAACGCGACGTACTACAGCGCCCTTGGCGAGGACGATCGCAAGCTGTTGCTCGCCCGGGCCATCCAGATGTTCATGCCGGGGATCCCGCAGATCTGGTATCTGGATCTGTTCGCCGGTCGCAACGACTATGAGGCGGCGGACAAGGGCGGGCCCGCGGGTCACAAGGAGATCAATCGCACAAATCTCGGTCCGGACGAGATCGAGCGACGGCTGGAGTGGCCCGTGGTACAGGATCAGCTCGCGCTGATCCGGCTGCGCAATACCTCCGGCGCGTTCAACGGTGAACTTGTCGTCCACCCGAGTGCACCGCATCGCCTGCACCTGTCCTGGCACGGCGACGGCCGCACCGCGAGCCTGCAGGCGGATCTCGTGACCTTCGACTTCACCGTGAGCGAATGCGATGCCTCGGGGGTCGAAAGGCTGGTACTCGAGTCGCGCGGTGAAGCAATCCCGGATGATCTGCGGCCGCGCGCTGCCCACGGCGACCTCCGCCTGTAATCCCGAAGCCGCCCGGCAGTTGGGCGCGTCCGTGAAGAAGGCCGGGGACAAGGGACGCGTAAGCGTTTCAGTCGAGACCTGCGCGGCGGAGGCGGGCGCGCATCGCCTCCATCTCCTCCAGCAGATCGGCCACCAGGGCGGCCAGTTCGGGTTCGGCGTCGAAGACCCGTTCCATCTCGCGCATGCGGCGGGCGCGGCGCAGGTGCTCTCCGGTAAAGCGCCAGGTGTCGGCAACGCACTCGGTGCGCGGAAACAGGCCTTCCTCGAGGTGATGCCTCAGCCACTGTGGCTCGACCGTGCAGATTTTGGCCATCTGCTCCACGGTCAGCCAGGTCTCCTCGATTACGGCACCGGTCAGGACGTCGTCGTCGCGCATCGTTCAGGCCCTCTCGTCGCGGCGCGGGTCGAACGGCAGTTCTCGCGCCATCGTTTCGTAAATCTCCCGCGCCCTGGGGTCCCGGGCGGATGGCAGCACCACCTGGATTTCCAGCAGCAGGTCCCCGGGCGGGCTCCCGGGAATCCCCTTGCCGCGCACGCGCAGCTGGCGACCACTCTGGGCGCCCTCGGGAATGCGAACCTTCTGGCTGCCACCCGGAAGCTCAACGGACAGCACCGCACCCAGCGCCGCCTCCCAGGGGGTGACCGGCAGCGTGACCCGGATGTCCCGGCCATCAGGACGGTAGCGGGGATGCGGCCGGAAATGCACTTCCAGCAGCAGATCGCCTGCGGGCCCGCCACCGATTCCGGGGGAGCCCTGGCCAGAGAGCCGGATCACCTGGCCCTCGCGCACGCCCTTCGGGATGCGGACATTCAGGGTTCGCGTATCCACCGTGACCCGGCCCTCGGCGTCGAGCCGGGGGGCGCGCAGCGAGATCTGCCGTGTGGCGCCTTCGAAGGCATCCTCGATGTCCAGAAGCACCTTGGCGTGATGATCCTCGCCGCGAGCCCGGAACTCGCCGCCGCCCGTGTGGTAGCGGGCACGGCCGCCGCCCATCTGCCCGAACAGTTCAGAGAAGAAGTCGCTGAACGCGGCTTCCTCGGACGGCGAGAAGCCCCTGCTGGAGAATTCGAAGCCAGCGTCCCAGTCGGGCGGTGGACGGAACTCCTCTCCGGGCTGGTGTCCGCGGCCGATCTGATCGTAGGCGGCGCGTTTTTCCGGGTCGGAGAGTACCGCGTAGGCTTCATTGACCTCCTGCATGCGCGCCTCCGCGTCCGGTTCGCTGGAGACATCGGGATGGAACTTGCGGGCCAGCTTGCGGTAGGCCTTCTTGATGTCGTCCACGGTGGCGTCACGCGGGACGTCGAGGGTCTTGTAGTAGTCCTTGAATTCCATGCGGGCTCCTGGGCCGTCGTGGCAGATAGGTAGCTCCACCCATTGAATTAACTCCTCCAGCCCCTATTTTCAAGGGCATCGGAAGAACTCCGTGCATTCCCGGATTCCCACGTCGGCGCGCCTGGGACCGCGCGTCGCCACGACCAATGGAGGCTGCCATTATGTACCGTTCGCTGTTTGCCAACGACATGTACGCGGAACTGGACCGCTTGCAGCGGGAAATGAGCCGCGCCTTTGAATATTCACCCAGCATACGCGGTGCCGTGCGGGGCGGCTTCCCGGCGATGAACGTCGGCGGCACACCGCAGTCGGTGGAGATCTATGCCTTCGCACCCGGCATCGACCCGGCGACCATCGAGGTTCAGATCGAAAAGGGCGTTTTGACGGTCGCCGGGGAGCGTTCCAGCTCGCTGCCGGCGGGCGAAAGCAAGGCCAGTGTCCACATCGCCGAGCGCTTTGCCGGCTCGTTCCGCCGGGTCGTTACCCTGCCGGACGATGCCGACCCCGAAAAGGTGACCGCCCGGTACCGCGACGGCGTGCTGCATATCAGCATCCAGCGTCGCGAGACCTCGTTGCCGCGGCGTATCAGCATCCAGTGAAGGAGGGCCTTGAGATGAACGATCAGACCGACGTTGCACGCAATAAGGAAGAGTCCAGAGCCGCTGCACAGGCTGCGCTGACGCCACCGGTAGACGTGTTCGAGGACGCGACGGGGATCACGCTGCTGGCCGATCTGCCCGGCGTGCCGAAAGACGATCTGCACCTGCAGGTGGAGGCCGAGACCCTCACGATCGAGGGCGAGGTACGGCTCGAGGTGCCCGAGGGCATGGAGGCCACCCACGCGGAGGTGAGTCTGCCCCGGTATCGCCGCGTGTTTACCCTCTCCAGGGAGCTCGATACCGACAAGGTCAGCGCTGAATTTCGCAACGGCGTACTGACGCTGCGGATCCCGAAGGCGGAACACGCGCAGCCACGGCGGATCGACGTGGAGGTGGCATAGGCAGGTAACGCAATACGGGGACAGATTCAAAGCTGTCCCCGTAACGCCGAAGGCCTACGACGCCAGCCGCTTGTACTTCAGCCGGTGGGGCTGGTCGGCAGCGTCGCCGAGGCGCTCGTGGCGGTCCGCCTCGTACTCCTCGTAGTTTCCGTCGAAGAACACCACGCTGCCGTCCTCTTCGAAGGCCAGGATGTGCGTGGCCACGCGATCCAGAAACCAGCGGTCGTGCGAGATCACGATCGCGGAACCCGGAAAGTCGAGCAAGGACTCCTCCAGCGCCCGGAGCGTTTCGACGTCCAGGTCATTGGTCGGTTCGTCCAGCAGCAGCAGATTTCCGCCGCTCTTCAGCACCTTGGCCAGGTGCACCCGGTTGCGTTCGCCGCCAGACAGGTCCTTCATCCGCTTCTGCTGATCGGAACCCTTGAAATTGAAGCGACCGACATAGGCGCGCGAGGGCATCTGGAAGTTGCCGACCTGCACCACGTCCTGACCGTTGGAGATCTCCTCCCAGACGCTCTTCTCATCCGCCAGCGCGTCGCGGCTCTGGTCGACGTAGGCGATCTGGACGGTCTCGCCCAGGTTGATATGGCCTCCGTCGGGATGTTCTTGCCCGGTGATCATGCGGAACAGCGTGGTCTTGCCGACCCCGTTCGGACCGATCACGCCGACGATTCCGCCGCGCGGCACGGTGAAGGACAGCCCCTGGTACAGCACGCGGTCGCCATAGGTCTTGGTGAGGTTCTCGGCCTCGAGCACCACGTCGCCAAGACGGGGACCCGGCGGGATGTAGAGTTCCTTGGTTTCCGAGCGGCGCTGGTAGTCGCTGGAGGCCAGTTCCTCGAAGCGCTTCAGGCGCGCCTTGCTCTTTGCGGTGCGACCCTTCGGGTTGCTGCGCACCCACTCGAGTTCCGACTCCATCGCCCGTACGCGAGCCTGTTCGGCCTTTTCCTCCTGCGCCAGCCGCTTCTCCTTCTGCTCCAGCCACGACGAATAATTGCCCTGCCACGGAATGCCCTGACCGCGGTCGAGCTCGAGGATCCACCCGGCCACGTTGTCGAGGAAATAGCGGTCGTGGGTCACCGCGACGACGGTACCCGGGAACTCCTTGAGGAAGCGTTCCAGCCAGGCGACACTCTCGGCGTCCAGGTGGTTGGTCGGTTCGTCCAGGATCAGCATGTCGGGACTCGAGAGCAGGAGCCGGCAGAGCGCGACGCGGCGCCGCTCGCCACCGGAGAGATTGTTCACGTCCGCATCCCAGGGCGGCAGACGCAGCGCGTCGGCGGCGACCCCAAGCCTGCGCTCGAGGTTGTGTCCGTCGCTGGCCTGGATCAGGGACTCCAGTTCCGCCTGCTCGGCGGCGAGCTTGTCGAAGTCGGCATCGGGCTCGGCGTAGGCCGCATAAACTTCATCGAGCCGCGCGAGGGCCTGCTTGATCGGTTCCACGGCTTCTTCGACGTTGCCGCGAACGTCCTTGCCGTCGTCGAGGTGCGGCTCCTGCGGCAGGAAACCGATGTGGATTCCCGGCTGGGGGCGTGCGTCTCCGACGATGTCGTTGTCCAGCCCCGCCATGATCCGGAGCAGGGTCGACTTCCCGGCACCGTTGTAGCCGAGCACGCCGATCTTGGCTCCCGGGAAGAAGTTGAGATAGATATCCTTCAGGATCTGCTTCTTCGGCGGGACGATCTTGCCTACGCCGTTCATGGTATAGATGTACTGCGCCATGGAACCTCTTTCTTTTTTGCCGGTAACGGATTGTCTGGACGCGAGACTCTACCATGAGTTCCCGACGAAATTATCCGGGGGCTGAAACGTCTAGAGGGCCATGTGGGAAGTTCGGTAACTATTCTGGCGAAGCGATCTGATACCGAACTTTCCACATGGCCCTCTAGGGAAGCGCTGAATAAAGCCATCCTGGCTTTCTCAGCGCACGCTTCGCTGCAAATGTGATTTGCAGCTTGCTTCAGAATCAACCACCTACGGTGGTCGATTCTGGTGGCACTTCCGTGTGCCGCAGGGAAACGCCGATAAATCAGCGTTTCCCCAGAAGGGGCTTTTCGTCCGCAACCAAGGAGGATTCGCATGTATTGCCACCAAAAACTGGTTCGTCCCTGGATCCTTGCCCTGCTGCTCTGTCTGCCGCTG
>SL_8KL_010_SEDDRAFT_10001336_pt1 | contig 21394 bp, 22 predicted proteins | sample SodLakKL_010_SED_4_FD_11160 | JGI IMG/M metagenome (IMG submission 11160) | reverse complement strand
TTCCGTCCCCGCCCACAACGACAAGCGCGTCAACATTTTCCTTTTTCATATTCTCTATTGCGACGTCACTGACATCCTTGTACTCGGCATTACCGTCTTCATCGACAAAACGATAATTGAAAAGATTGTCTTTGTTGGACGCTTTCAAGATGGTGCCGCCCTCATGCATAATCCCCGAAACCTTATCCAGATCCAGTTTGATGAAGTTGTTGTGGTATAGACCGAAGTAACCCTTCAGATAGCCGATAACTTCGATGTCATATTTCATGATGGCGGTTTTCGTGACTGCACTGATGACCGCATTCAGACCACTACAATCTCCACCTCCTGTGATGATTCCTATTTTCTTGATTGGTTTCATTGTTTTTCCTCCGTTTAAATCTTTAATCGTATCCATTATACTGTTTATTGTATCAACTCTCAATAGATATACAGCTATGAAAACGTTTTTTATCATACATCTGACCTTTCATCTGTGTTAAAATGAAGTGATAAACAGCGATGTATTAAAATAGGATTTTCCACCCCTATTTGCTATAATCAAAGCGAGGTGATACAAACATGATCACAATGAAAGACATCATAAGGGAGGGCCACCCCACCCTTGAGAAGAAAGCCGAGCCCGTGCCCCTACCGCCGGCGCCGGAAATCAGACAGACACTGCTTAAGATGCGGGAGTTTCTGATCAACTCTCAGGATCCCGAGACCCGGGAGAAACACAGTCTCAGAGAAGGTGTCGGTCTGGCTGCACCGCAGATCAATCTCTCCCTGCGGATGCTTGCCATCCATACCTACGATGAGAAGCTCGAGAACCACCACGATTATATGATGATCAACCCGCGAATCGTTTCGCACTCCGAACAGCTAACCTATATGCCCGGTGGTGAAGGCTGTCTGAGCATCGACCGCGAAGTCGAAGGACTCGTGCCGCGCTATAAGAAAGTGACCGTGAAAACCCATCTTTACGACCATGTAAGCGACGAAGTCCAGGAGACCACCCTGAGACTCAGGAACTTCCCCGCCATCGTCTTCCAGCATGAACTAGACCATCTCAACGGCGTACTGTTCACCGAACGCGTCAAACCGTCTTTAGAAGATGTAAAACCCATAGAATTCAAAGATCAAAACGAGACCCTTAAGGAGGAAAACCTATGAAACTATTCATCGACAGCGCAAACATCGAACACATCAAGGACATCGCTTCTCTCGGCATCATCAGCGGCGTGACCACCAACCCCACCCTGATCGCGAGAGAAGGCCGTGACTTCGAAGAAGTCATCAAGGAAATCACCAGTATCGTCAACGGACCGATCAGCGGCGAAGTCATCAGCCTCGACGCTGACGGCATGGTCGAAGAAGGCAGACGGATCGCCAAGATCCACGAGAACATGGTAGTCAAGATCCCAATGACCAAGGAAGGCCTCAAGGCCGTCAAGACACTCGCAAAGGAAAACATCAAGACCAATGTCACCCTGGTCTTCAGTGCCAACCAGGCACTTTTCGCCGCCATCGCCGGCGCAACCTACGTCAGCCCCTTTGTCGGAAGACTCGACGACACCCTGCACGACGGCATCCAGGTCGTCGAAGACATCCGTGATATCTTCGACACCTACGGCTTGGACACCGAAATTATCTCCGCAAGCATCAGAAGCCCCCGTCACCTTGCCGATTCGGCTTTGGCGGGCGCCCATATCGCCACCGTACCCTACGCCGTTTTCGAAAGTGCCGTCAAACACCCACTGACCGACAAGGGCATCGACGCCTTCTTAAAAGATTGGGAAGCGGCTTTCGGAAAGAAATAAGATAACACCCACCCCAAACCAAGTTAGATAGGTGATTTCATGTCTGTATACCGCTTCGAAGCGAAAAAACTAAACGGCCGGACCGTCAGCCTCAGTGATTACGAAGGCAAAGTCATCCTCATCGTCAACACGGCGAGCAAGTGCGGTTTCGCCCCCCAGCTGAAAGCACTCGAACAGCTCTATCAGGATTACAAAAGCGAAGAATTCGTCGTCCTCGGTTTTCCGAGCGACAATTTCAGAAACCAGGAACACGATGACAACAAAGACATCGAGGAGGCTTGCCGGGTCAACTACGGTGTCACCTTTCCCATGTTCGAGAAAATCGATGTCAACGGCCCGAAAGCCCATCCCCTTTTCAAGTGGCTGAAGAACCAGAAGCCGGGACTCTTCGGCAGAAAGATCAAGTGGAACTTCACCAAGTTCCTGATTGACAGAAACGGCCGTGTCATCAAACGCTATGGACCGCTCAAGGACCCCGAAAAGATGCGTGTCACCATCGCGAAAAACCTCTAGATGAAAAAAGCCGATTTGTCGGCTTCTTTTGGTCTTGAACCTTTCTTTCACATAAAAAGTCCACCTGAAAAGGTGGACTTTGTGCGTTACTGCATACCCCGCATCAAAGCGTGCCGCGTCGTTCCTTCTTGACCCAGTTGCGGACCCTCGAGAGCGACACCGTTTCCTCGCGGACGATATCGCGGTAGGAACGTCTGCCTTCGATGATGTCACGGGCGATGGTTCTTTTCTTATCACGTGCAAACTTCGAGGCGGCCAGTTCCTTCGCTTTCGACCGGGTCAGTCCCTCGCGGCCGAAAAGCTGATAAAGGGTGTACCAGTCCTTGATGGTCTCGTGATAGACACCGAATTCCTTGGAAAGATACTTGTAGGTCGCGCCCTTTTCTTTCATCCTGCAGATCTTGTACTTGAAGTTGAAATGGTACGGTTCGTTTTTGATTCTTATCTCGCTAGGTTTTTCCTCCAGGAAATCAACCTTGTAGTAGGCACTTTCATCTTCAAGAAGCCCCTCGAAGTTGAGACTCGTCTTGGTGCTCGAATCGAGTGTGGCCTTGATGAGCTTCAGAATGCTGAATCGCTCGCCGGCGATTTCAAAGCGCTCGCCGATCTCGAAGAAAAGCACATTTGAAAGCCGCTTGTGATGCGGTACCTTGAACTGTTCGTCATAGATGATCTCGTGCACGGTGTTATCGTTTTTCAAAAGATTCAAATCCCTGCCGCCGAGAAGACTCATGGTGATGATGTCATTTTCCGAGAATCCGTGCAACACATTCTGTTCCGAATGCGCCTTGAAGATGAAATGATTCTTACTGATCGGTGTCAGACTCATCCTCGTTTTCATTAACGGTTTTTTCGACTCGAACCCCTTATGCCCGATCATCGCAACTGGTAACGCAAAAGACCGGGTTAAATCCTTAACCACTTTCTGCATACTACCCCTCCATAGATATTATATCTTCATTATACCTTTCGTCTGAAAAAAAACAATAGATTTAACTCTCATACCCATCCAAAAACCGTAAAGATTATTTCCCCATCTGCCTATCAATCGCTTTTATTCTTGTCCGGATGGTCGGATGCGAACGATGAAAATAAGCGAAGCGCTGGTGGAACTCATCGTCATTGACGTAGACGGCAATACCCTGAAGACCGTGTTTAAGGCTTGCTCCATAGCCCTTCTTTACTGCGAATCGGTCCGCCTCGTATTCCTGTTGGTGCAATATCCTCAAAATGAGAAACTTCAGAAATCTCATCAGCGCATAATTGAACAGGAATGCCGTGGTATAAAGACCGACAAGACTTTCAGGATAGACCCCTGTGCGTACAAGAAAAATATTCAAGACGAAAAACACGATCACACAAAGCAGGAAAGCCGCCGCCCTGATGAGAATATGCTTGCGCACCGCATGACCGACTTCATGGGCCATGATGCCCGCGAGGTGCGCCGATCTGAGTCGGACGATCAGTTTTCTTGAGATGAAAAGCTGTTTCCTGTTGCCTGCGTCAAGCAACATCGCGTTCGGACCGAGACGGATTTTTTCAGAATCAATCATATAGACACTCTCTTTGATCGACGTACCGCCAAAAAGGTCGTCTTCAATTCCGTGGTCGAAGGGCACAAGTCGGAAACGCTTGCGGATGAAACGCCCATGGCTTCTGCCGTAGAACATGAACACCAACCACAAGAACAGACCGCTCGAAATAAACAAGGTGAGCGGTTCCATGATCAGGAAGAAAAGTGTGAAGGCGACCAGGAAAAAAAGCAGCGATGAAACGTTGGCGAGCACTTTCATGAAGCCGGTTCCTATCGGGTTCTTTCCAGAATCGGGAAACACGATCTGTAGCATGAGGTAAGCGAACAAAACGACGGTAACGAAAGTGATTATCTCCATAAAACCCAAAGCTTCAAGCATGATGAAGACCCAGAACCAAAGACCAAAAATCAACAGCACACGTTCACCAACCATTCGGTAGAGCAACCCACTGTCCCTTCTTTTCGGCATCTTGCGGTTGAGCAGTATCAAATAGACATCCAAAATCGTAAGCAACGTAATGATGAGCAGTAATATCGAGTTCAGCATCGTTATCTTCCTTCCGGCATCATTCGCCGATAATCTTGATCAGGACCCTTTTTTTACGCTTACCGTCGAACTCACCGTAGAAGATTTCTTCCCAGGGTCCGAAGTCGAGCCCGCCGTTTGTGACGGCGACCATGACTTCACGGCCCATGAATTCACGCTTGAGATGCGCATCCGCGTTATCTTCGCCTGTCATGTTGTTGTGGCTGTATTGATCATGGGGTTTTTCCGGGATGAGCCTTTCCAGAAAATTCTCAAAATCACGAAGAAGTCCGGATTCATTGTCATTGATGAAGACGCTCGCGGTAATGTGCATCGCGTTGACGAGGATGACGCCTTCTTTGATTCCGCTTTCTTCGAGCGCTTGTTCCACATTTTCTGTAATGTTGATGAAGGCCCTTCTGGTATCGGTGTTGAAATAAAGCTCCTTGCGGTAGTGTTTCACAATATCCCTCCTGAAATATGATTGATCTTATAAAGGACGTCGAGGTATTTTTCCGCATAAAGATACGCTTCCTTATACATCCTTTTTTCTTCGAGTATCTCGGTATACAGTACCGTTCCCACTTGGATCATGACGAAATCCCGTTGCGCATGCGCACTGTCGCAGAAAGCTTTAAGCTTGCGCAAATAGCTATCATCAGAACCTTTGGTAAGCGCATGATTGAATATATCAAATGCCATCGTCTCAAGGTCCGTCACAAACATACGAGTCTGTTTCTTGAAATTCTGTGCCAGCCTGAGGGCTTCAATATTGTTTTTCAGCCTGAAATGCGATAGTGATTTGAAAAAATAATAGGGGCCTTCGTTCATGGTGAACTTGTCCAAAACGCGAAGCGCTTCCTCATAATCCTCGACCATGATATAATAACGTGCTCTGTTGACACTCACGAGGAAGTAGAGATTCGTCGCACCATAAGCGAGTGCGAACTCGGCGGTTTCCTTCGCGAATCGCTCGAAATCGTCATACCGCTGCAGGTGGATATAAATGGTCTGCGACATCGCCTTGGCGCGATTGGCCCTGTCGAAGTTCATGTATTCATCGAATATCGTGCGTGCCTTGTCAAAATAATCGAGCGCTTCGTAATAATAGCGGTAATCGTTGGTGATGATGACGCCCAGAAGGTAATATCCCCGTCCCCGCAGATGATTATCGCTGAGATTGGGAAGCATAGAATTGAGATAATCCCAGGCCGCATCATGCTGGGACCGCAACAACATGTAGATGGCTTTGTTAATAACCATAAGGTCCTTTTCAGCCTTTGACATATAAGGTTCTAACACCAACACGGTTTTGTAGATCTCATCCAGGGTTTCGAAGTCTATCCTGGTATTGAGGACCGTGGTCAGGGTGATAAGGTAAAAACGCCTGAAAACAACACTTCTGGTATAATAATTCCGCTCAGCGACAAGTTTTCGGTACTGATCTTTCGCCTTTTCATATTCGCCGTACATGAGAAGGGACCAGAGTTTTTCATAAATGGTCTCGAAGGCTTTGTTCTTAGCCACATCGTGCCGCATCCTGATGTTGACAGCGTTCAAGATCCGTTCGATCGAATCATCCTTGGGCCTCACTAGCCCCTGTTCGATTCTGTTGAGATAACTATATGAGAACCCCGTCTTCACCGACAAATCACGCAAAGACATCCCTGCTTGGTGCCTTGAAAGATTGATTCTGCTTCCGATGATTTCCATATCCATGATCGAATAAGACATTGACCGGCACCTCCTTCTCAGTTGAAGACGTTCGTTTCTTTATATTTAGTACGTGTGGCGAATAAAACAAAAAGCGCCATTCGGGATTTTCAGGGAAACTGTGATAAAATAGGTTGCGAGGTGATATGATGCTCACAATGGTGTTCGAGAAACAAAAGGAAAAGAAAAACTTGATCCTATTTGCCAGCATTTTCATATTCATCTATGGACTCTATTTCTTCCTGGATTGGTTGGCTCACGGGTCTTTCAGTGCGCTTTTCGAAGCCATGTCCCCGGGACTGTTCACACTTCATCAGGTGTTCAACATCGTCATGGCCTTTATGGCCGCACTGATGATATCGCTCAGTCAGATCAAACTGACCCTGACAAGCACCGAACCGCTCGGCGCGACCGGGATTCCTTTCTTTTCCTTCATATTCGGCCTGCTCACATTCGGTTGCGCACCCTGTGTCGTCGCCTTCTTGTCGGCCGTGGGCATCGCGTTCACACCCATCGTCTTCCCGATGGGCAATCTCCTTTGGAAAGTGATCTTGCTCACTTTGATGATCCTAGGGTTCATCTATATCCTCAAAAGCATCAACAAAGGCGTCTGTAAACCGAAAAAAATCAAAGATTGAATATCTCAAAGATGTCTGCGGACATCTTTTTTTATTCAATAGCTCTGCTTGTTCGGAATCACACCACGCACGCCGCCGCGGGGTGCCTTCACATCTCCGAGGTATCTCGGAATGAGATGGATGTGAAGGTGAAAGACCGTCTGCCCCGCCGCTTCGCCAACATTGACGCCGATATTGTATCCGTCGGGGGCATGGTTTTTGTCAATTTCTGTTTTCATCACCTGAAGCGCATCATGGAAATCCATCATTTCTTCTTCCGTGGCTGCAAAAAAATCTTCGATATGGCGTTTCGGTATGATGAGCGCATGGCCCTTGGCCACCGGGTAGTTATCGTAAATCACAAAAGCGGTCCGGTTTTCATAGACGATGTTTTTGTCTTTATCACAAAACACACAGTTTTCCATCATACACTCCTAATTATACGCCTTTTTCGTCAGGTCTATCATGGTCTTGGTGAGATCGTAAACATCCTTGTAGCGCCTTTTCGACACGAGGTAATCACGGTAATTGAGATAGGCGATATCGATTTCGAAATACGCTTCATTATGCAAAGCCTCCCGGTAGAAACTGCGAAGCGTTTCACTGTAGGCTTTCTCGTCATTTTCCATATGACATTCGATAAACCGCAGACCATAGTCATAAATGAGTTCTTTGGGTTTGTTCGAGGTGGACATCTTGTCTTTCTGGTGAAGAATCGCTTCCACCTGTTTCTTGTCGCCCATTCCAAGGTAACTGTAAGCCCTATAAAAGAAATGACGGGGTTCTTTATCAGAAATGCGGTCCAGAATCTCCACCGCTCTGGCAAATTTCTTTTTCTTCATATTGAAAATCGCATAAGCGTAATGCAGTCGCTTCTCAAGAATTGACAGACCATATTGTCTGGTGAAATCGACACCGTCCTCATACGCCTGGTCAACGCCTTTTTCATGTCCCATGACCATATTGTTCATCGCCATGAAAAGATGGGAGGCGACCACACGCATGTCGTTTCCTTGTCTTTCAAACATTGTCATCGCTTCCTTCAAAAGCCTGTTCGACCTTTGGCGCTGAAACGTGTTTGCGTAAGTAAGACCGAGCAGGTATTTGGTGAGTGCCGCGAAATGATCGGAAGGATTGATATCATCCGCCATTTCGAATGCCTCCTTCGACCGTTTCAAATCGCCCATATGATAGAAATAGTTGCCTCGGTAGATAAGATAGCGTTGACGCTGCTTGTCATCCATCAGATTCTCAATAGCGCCCAGTTCATTGTTTAAAAAGGAAAGTTTCTGAGCATCCGGAGCAAACAATGTGCTGTAGTAGCAGAACAAAGTCAGATAATAATCGACCAACCAAAGTGCATTGGCATGGTAATCATGCGAATCCTCCAAGCTCTTAAGTGTCGCATCTGCGCCATCCTTATCGAGAAAAATGATATCCTGATGCAGCTTTTCACTACGTTCATAGAAATCCTTTTCTCTGGCTTCATCATAGACAAGTTCAAGGTTAAGATTCGACATCAGGTAGTCGAAAATCCGGCGGGTGATCGGTGTCTCACCCAGTTCTATCTTACGGAGGTGCGCATGTGAAAAATTCACCTGCTCGGCAAGCGAGCGGAGAGTGTGGCGGCTTCGGTACCTGAGCAACCTGACAATCATTCCGAAGCGCCTTTTATTGACATGTTCATTGACAATCTTCAAAACATCCATACGACACCGCCTTTTCGTATCCCTATTATAGCGTATTTTTTCACACAATGCACCCGATAAAAAAAGCCGACTCTCGTCAGCTTTCTTGTTGTTGCTTCCGGTTGAAAAAGTAGGAAAGACCGCTTCTAAGACCGTTCACAGAAAGAACACTGGCAAAAGCGATGGTTCCGAGCTTACCACCAGCACCGCCGAAATAAGGAGCGGAGAAGATGAAAATCAGGCCGAAAAGCAATCCCGCGAAAACAATCGCGGATTCTTCGGGCATCTTTCCCTTCGCACTCATACCGACAAAAGAGGCACCGAAAGCGACAATCGCAAGGGTCACCCCGAAAACAGGCAAGACCGCCGGCAGAATCAGACCGGCGATGAGGCCGACCAGGCCGCTGGCCAGAACGGGACCCATTTCAAAACGGATGCTGATGACATAGGTCAAAAGCGCGGCACCCATACTCGTGAACACAATCATGATCATCCCGAAATCATCGAAAATGGGCGCGTCCAGATAGGTCCGGCTCGTCAAAAAAGATATCACAAGCGCACTCGAAAGCGCAATGGTTCCGAGTTTGCCCCCGTAACCGTTGAAGACATCCTTCGCCAGCACGAAAATAAGACTGACGAGAAAGGCGGTCGGGATGAACAAAGACATATCAAGAAGCTGTGGCGAGGTCATCCCCAGGAACGAACCGCAAAAAAGCGGAACGGCGTAGGGTTTGATGAAAAGCGCACCGACGACGCCGATCAGACCTGAAGCGACAACGGCACCAAGGCCGGCGTTCACGCTGAGCAGATAAGTAAGAAGTGCACCGACAAGGGTCGCAAGGAAATCAAAGCCCATCTTCTTGGATAGGATGTCATAAGAACGTGGCGTGGTCCTGACCGAAAGCAGATGCTGCCACATCGCAAGACCCGCGAAAACCACAATCACGAAGAATGCGACGAAAAGCGCTAGGTTGATCTGAAATAGATTGATCAGTGAGGAGACGAAAAGAAGGACTGTGAAAAAGACCAGGGTGCCATAACCGAGATATCTACGCATGATGAGACCGGGCATCAGATGACACCCAGTGTTCTCCCCACTTGCTCAAACGCACTGATGGCCTTGTCAAGGTCTTCTTTTGTATGGCTTGCACTGATCATCGCTCGACACCGCCCCTTGCCCTTGGGGACCGTCGGAAAAACAATACCGGAGACGAAGACCCCTTCATCAAGAAGGGCCTTGGAAAATTCCATGGTCCTCGCATCATCGCCGATCATCACCGGAGTAATGGGCGTTTCACTGATACCGATATCAAAGCCGAGCTTCTCAAGGGCGGCTTTGAAATAACGAGCGTTCTCCCACAATTTCTTCGTATGTTCTTCGCTTTCCATCAGCATTCTCACCGACTCGATGGTCGCCGCCGTCGCCGCCGGGGGAAGCGCGGTCGAAAATAGAAGGGGACGGGCCCGATGAAGCAGCCAATCCTTGACATTTTGCTTGGTCGCCACATAACCACCGACCACACCGATGGCCTTGCTGAGCGTTCCGACAATGAAGTCGACTTCGCCATGAAGATTGAAATGATCGACCGTTCCGCGGCCGCTTCTGCCGAGGACGCCACTCCCGTGCGCATCGTCGACATACGTGAGACTGTCGTATTTTCTTGCCAATTCGACAATCTTATCAAGCGGTGCGAGATCGCCGTCCATCGAGAAAACTCCGTCTGTGATGATCAGGACATTCTCATAGTCTCCGCGTCTTTCTTTCAGGATATTCTCCAAATCTTCCATGTCGGAATGCTTGTAAACCGCCTTGTCGGCGCGCGAAAGGCGGACGCCGTCGATGATCGAGGCGTGATTGAGTTCGTCACTGATGATCAGGTCGCCTTTTTGTGTGATGGCCTGGATGGTTCCGGCGTTGCAGTTGAAACCGGACTGATAGCAAATCACGGCTTCTTCTTGCTTGAATTCGGCCAGCAGATCCTCAAGTTCTTCAAGAAGGTCCTGGTTACCAACGATTGTGCGAACGCTTCCAGCCCCTGCTCCGTACTTGTCAACCGCATCCTTCGCCGCCTTCATCAGGCGCGGGTGAGTGGCGAAACCAAGATAGTTGTTGCTTGAGAGGTTGACCACCTCGCGGCCGTTCAGATTGACCACATGGTCGCAAGCGCTATGAACAACAGGAAGGCGCCTGTACACACCGTCTTTTTTCAGCATAGTCACTTTCTCATCGATATAATCAAGCTTACTCATAATCATCATCCTCCGGAATAAGTACAATCTTGCCGCTATCTCCCGATTTCATAATCTCCGCAGCTTCATTCACATCCTTAAGAGACATCTGGTGGGTGATTATCTTGTCAAGATTGAGACGGTTCTCATCAATCAGTCTTTTCACTTCATGCCATGTCTCATAAATCTTCCTGCCGACCACGCCGTAGATTTCAATCCCCTTGAAGACGATATCGTTCGCAAGATCGAGGGTGATCTTGTCAGCCGGAATTCCGAGCAGGCTGACACCGCCGCCAGGCTTGATGTATTTGAACAATTGTTCGATGGCGGTCTTGTTGCCGCTGAACTCACCGATCACGTCCACGCCGCGTCCATGCGTCTCTTCAAGGACGCGTTCAATGACGTCTTCCTCCTTGGGGTTGATGACCACATCCGCGCCTAGTTCACCGGCGAGCTTGCGCCGGTAGGCATTGATCTCGATCGCGATAATTTTCTTCGCGCCATAGGCCTTCGCGACATCGACGCCCATAAGTCCGAGCGGACCGCATCCCACAACCGCGACATCCTTGCCTTCGATGGCAAAATGCCCCATCGTGTGAACGGCGTTTCCGAGCGGTTCCTGGACCGAAAGGTGCAGGGGATCGGCATCCTTGCTATTCACAAAACAGTTCGCAGCGGGAATCTTCACATAACCGGCGAAGCATCCGTCCGTATCCACGCCGATGATGGCCGTGTTCTCACAGATGTGACCTTCTTCACGCAGACAGAATTCACATTCTCCGCAGATGATATGAGTCTCGGCACTGACAATATCACCGATTTTCACCTGATCGACAGCTTCACCGGTCTTGATGATTTCTCCGCTGAACTCATGGCCTACTGTCAGTGGCAAATTTAAACGGTTCTTCGCCCAATCATCATAGGCATAGATATGATAATCCGTTCCACAAAAAGATGCGGTCTTGACTTTGATCAGGACCTCATCCTTGTTCANGGACGTCGAGATTTGCTTCTTGGTGACCTTGAAACCCTTCTCGGGCTCATCCTTGATCACCGCCGTCATATTGATCATTTTGTCATTCATTGTCTTTGCCCCTTATCTAAGTTTTAATAACGCTTACATCAATTTGTATTATAACATAAATCAGCGTTCCGATGGGAACTTCTTGGCAAATAAAAAAACCACCAAGGAACAATTCCTCGGTGACAAAAAAATATAAAGGTTTATTTTTTTGATTGGTGCATGACAACGTCCCATTTCCTTAATCCACCGTGTTACATTTATCATTATGCAACATCACGAACAAAAAGTAAAGTAAGCGCTGTCAGTTTACAAACGTTCATTATCATGACTTTAAGCGAGAATATATGGTTGGTGTTGCATAGAAATCACGATCCTTGGTTATCACGAGCCATATTTTTGCGACCTCTAGCGCCTTTTTGTGTTTTTTGCGCTGTTCATAGTAGTTGATAATCATATCCAGCACAAAGTAATGCAGACGGATATTGACAAATCCATAAGGATCTTTCAGGAGTTTGTCGATACTTTCCTCGAGCTTTTTCTCATCCACTGTTTCACCGCTATAGTCTAGCAGTAAGTATGCGCTTGACACAAACTGGCTTTCCGGATGGTCCTTTTCCAAAGCGACCGTCTTCAACAGGTATTTCTTTCCACTCTCAGCCTCATCCAGCACGAAGTAGATGACCGCCTTCAAAAAGTGATAGACAGGCTTTTTGACATTGATCTGCTCCAAGAACGCAAGGGCGCTCTGATAACGTTTCTCGCTGTAGGCAAGGTAAGCTTTGAGCACTTTGATTCTCACGTTGAATGTGGGTTGATCTTCGTGGAGTCGTGCGATATTTTCCAGGTTCCTAAGTGTCTGTGCCGCCGTCTCGAGATCGGAGACATCGATGAATTTTTTTGCCTTCAGACTTTCCATCTCCATCTTTCTCAACGTGTTGTTGTGTTTCGTGAAGAACTTTGAAGCCTCATTGGCACGTTGGATGCAAAGATGGTTCCTAAAAAGCTTATCGTTTATCAAGGCGACAAAATATAGCGTCAGCACATGAAATCGCTCATCGGCTTTCGCCTCGAGATTGGCCCACAGATAATCAAGCCCTTCGTGGTAGGCACGGTTTCGGTATGCTCGGATACCCCTTGTGAGATTGTAAAGTTGACGCTGTTTTTTCGACATGCACTCATGAAAACCCTCGAGCTGTTCCAACGATTCACGGCCATCTTTCTTATTCACCATGGTCTCGTAGATCGAAACCGTCAAAAGATAATCAATCCGCAGGGGTGAATGAAGCAGCCGTTTCTTATTGGAACGCAAGCGCTCGTAGGCCTCTTTCGCATTCTCATAGTCCATGTGATAAAGCGCGATATCGAACGCATCCAGCACCGCCTTCATCTCCAGAAGAAACGCCTCATCCAGATAAACCGGAACGGACAATGTGTCGAAAAGTTCCTTCAAAGTTTCGGTGTTGGGGTGATTCTTACCGTTTTCGATATCCGATATCACCGTATGGGCAAGATTATTGCTGCGGGCGATTCCCCTCAGGGAGTATCCCATTTCTTCACGATATTGCTTGAAAAGCGTGCCTAGAACCTTCAGGTTGTCCTTATGGTAGATTTCGTCTCGCATTTTTTATCCCCCTCCATCATGCGATATCAATCACGTTCAATCCAATCCAAGAGATAATTGAATGTCTCCAGCCGGTTCTTCTCGTTCAAGACTTCATGACGGGCATCACTGATCAGCTTCATTTCCCCTTTGAAATGTTCGATCTCTTGCTCATGGATTCTGAGAAGTTCCTCGATCGGCTTGCCGTTTTTTCCGGCAAGCGGATCGTCTTCGCCTGAGATATAAAGGTGTGCTACATTCATTGTGCGGGCGATATTAAGAGGCATGTTCACATCCTGAAGCCCCTTGAAGAAGTGTTTATAGAACCAGGTGTTGTAGGCGAAGCCGCAACGCGGGTCTGCGATATAATTTTCCACCACCGTTTCACTGTTCGAAAGCCAGTCATATTTGGTTTTCGAAGCATTGATGTGCTTGTTGATGCTTTTGTTCAGTAGATTCGCCATGAAATGATTGCGGTCCGTTTCTTTTTTGAAAACACCGGAAAGCTTTGCAAGCATCCGCGGCGCAACCGTATCCGTGCGTCTATAGTTAGGCAAGGTTCCCATGATGATGGCCTTGTCCACATCATCAGAATACATCTGAAGGTAACGGCGCAGGACGACCGAACCCATGCTGTGGCCGAGCATGCTCATCTTCAGCTTGCCGTCGGTCTTTCGGATATAACGCTGGACAACCGCGACATCCTCCGAAAGCTTGTCAAAGGTTTCATTTTTTCCGAACACACCGAGTTCATCCTCATCACGGAGACTCAATCCATGTTTGCGGTGGTCGTGAGTGTAGACGACAAAACCATTTTTGGAAAGAAACACCGCGAACTCCTCATAGCGTGAGGCATGTTCACCCATTCCATGCAAAATATGCACAATCCCCACCGCTTTTTTCGGCGGGCTTACACGGTTCACCGATAGCGTCATGCCATCCGGTGTATTCACCCTGATATCCCTCTTTATATCACTTACCCCCTTGTCTTCTCTTTATCGAGACACGATAACGCTTTCATTATAACATTATCATTATATTGTATCAAATACAATCACACTGACAACCAACTCGTTTTATTGTTTTAAAAAAATTATGATGGCTATATGCTGTGTGTTTTTTAAAGATAATTTGTCAAATAGAAAACACGGCTCCAATTCGCCATTGAAACCATGTCTGATTTTACTTTTTATCTAGGGGAACGGTCTTCCCATTCCCTAAAATCATGGTGCGTCTTCATTACAGATTTCTACAAAATTTTGATGCATATCTTAGGGCGTTTAAACCATGAATATTGCGTGTTGCTTCTTTCCTTTGGTTATCTTCCTTCATTTGACATTGTCCATCATGTATTAATTCCATACTGTTTGCATCATTTTTGATTTGACTTATCATTACTACTTACCGAAACAAAAAAGATGCTTTTAAAAAGCATCTTTGTAATTTCAACTATGGAGGTCCCGGCCGGATTTGAACCGGCGATCACGGAGTTGCAGTCCATTGCCTTAGCCACTTGGCTACGGGACCATTTTTGCGCTATTATATATTAACATATCCACGGTCTTTGTCAAGGGGTTTGTGGCGGGTTGACCTCATGAAAAAGCCCGGCATTGGGCCTTGATTGTTACTGGAGGTCCCGACCGGATTCGAACCGGCGGTCACGGAGTTGCAGTCCGTTGCCTTAGGCCACTTGGCTACGGGACCAAAGTCGAAGCAAAAAGGACTCAGCTCTCCTTTTTCTTTTCCGCGCGTTCAAGAATTTTTTTCTGGATGAACATCATCAGCAGGGAGATACTGACACCGATCAAACCGAGCCAGAATACAATCCAGCCCAAGGAGATGTCCTCATCGGCCAGAGCTGCGAGCGAAATCATATAGGCAGTGATGGAGAAGCGGATACCTCTGGACAAGAAAGCTGCGAGCACATAGGGAAGAAACCGCATCTTCGCGATGGCGGCGGTGAAGACAATCACAAAGAAAGGCAGCGGGGTCATCGCAAAAATGAAAATGGCCCAAAAACCATAGCGGTCAAACATCTCTTTCCCCCGCTTTTGTTGTTTCTTACTGACAAAACGATTGTAGATCTTGTTATCCTCTTTGGCCATGAAGAAATAAACGAAAATCGCACCGATGGTGTTGGCGGACACCAGGTTGATCGTGAGTATCCACCATCTTTCAGGATTGGCGCCGACAAGTGTGAGCAAGACGACTTCGACCCCAGCGATGGGTGTGATGGTTTCGATGATTGAATATATGAACAAGCCAATCTCACCGTAACGAATGAAAAATTCAATCAGCGGTGTGAACAGTTGACGAATGGTGGAAAGCACATTGGCGCTTTCAGTTGTAAGTAAGAGAAATTCAACTATTTTCACCACCCCCGCTTCCAATGAATATCTTTCATATTATAGCACAGTTTCAGCGATGCGACAATTTAATAGAGCTCAATTTTATTGAAATCATTCATCGCGAAAGTCCACTGTCGCATTTCTTTAGATACACACACTTAGGCGTCCGTTGATTGATAAGCAATAGATTTTCAGTCATCAAACATCACTCGATCCATCCTTCTGGTTGTCGATTGAATGAACTGAGTCACCGGTAAATTCTCAATTAAAAAAACGTCTAAATTTCAGACGTTGGAATTGTTCATAGTGGTCGGGAAGACAGGATTTGAACCTGCGACCTCTTGGTCCCAAACCAAGCGCTCTACCAAGCTAAGCTACTTCCCGAAGTGGCGCGCCCAAGAGGACTTGAACCCCTAACCTTTTGATCCGTAGTCAAACGCTCTATCCAATTGAGCTATGGGCGCATTTCAAAGGCTTTTTTAAATCAGCAAAGAGATTATAACACAATCGCTGGTGCTTTGCAACCTACTTAGTTGCCGAGAACTATCTTACCAAACTTATCGCATAAAAGCAAGCAGGAAATCGCATTTTTTGCAGCGTTGGCGTGCGTGGTCGCTTCGGAAGCCGAACCACGCACTCAAGATGCTCAGAGTACACTCATGATGGCGGTGAAGATAAGCACGGCGGTGATGAACCACGTATAAATCAGCGCGTCACTGCGGATGATCGTCGCTTCGTAACGTCTGCTGAAGATGTTCGCCATGATCACGAACCGTTCGAGAAAGCCGATATCGGGATTTTGTTTGACCGCCATTTTCGCCATTGTTTCTTCATCCAAAGGACATTGTGCCCCTTCCATGTGTTTGCATGCTTGTTTCAGTAACGCGTTCACCGGCCAGAAGAGGAGATAGTCGATTCTGAACCAACCGGGAAGACGCAGATGGAACAGATGCCATTTCGTCCCGAGGATGAAGATCATGAAGCCCGCGCCGATGACGAAAGCCATGGTAAGGAGTTCCTCTCCTATGAAAAACCGGAGCGGCACGACGTAGCTTTCGATGAAATAGGGGTCATAGTTCATCTGATTAAGCTGCGGTATGATGAACCCGTCGAGGATGAAGCGCGGATTCAAACCGATGGCAAGAATCAGTACCGCGACACCAGCCATGGCGGTATCGAGGCAGTAGAATTTGGATTTTATCGATTGGAACCTTTCAGGCAACTTGCGCAGGAAGACATAATAGAACATCTTTATGAATGAGGCGACCGTGCCCGCTGAGACGATCATGAAAACCACCTCGGCGTAGAAAAAGGACCGGTGACCGTATTCATAAGCCTCCACGATGCCGTGGTGGAGGATCGATTTGGAGATGAATCCGTTGAAAAGCGGCATACCGCTGATACCGAGCGCCGCAATCAGACAGACCGTGGCCGTCAGCGGCAGTTTCCGCCAAAGCCCGCCGAGTTTGTACATATCATTCTCTCGGGTATGGAAATAGACCACGCCGGCCACCATGAACAGCAGCGACTTGAAAAGGGCGTGATTGATGATATGGTAGATCGCGCCCGCATAACCCATCGCGCCACTGGCACCGAGATACAAGGCGACACCGATACCCATGACGATATAGCCCATCTGGCTGACCGAATGGTAGGCGAGCATTCTTTTCATGTGGGATTGCTGAAGCGCCATGAACACACCGATGCTCATCGTGATGATGCCGAACCAAATCACCGCCGCGCCGATATTGTGGGCGCTCAGCCACGCATCTCCGCCGGTCTGGCCGGGACCCGGGAAGAAATAACTCGTCATGACCCTGAGAATCCCGTAGGCGCCGATTTTGATCATGATACCCGATAAGAGCGCGCTCGCCGGTGTCGGCGCCACAGGGTGCGCCCTGGGCAGCCAGAGGTGGACAGGTGCCATCCCCGCCTTGATGCCGAAACCACCGATCAACAATAAGGCGATCAGGTATTTCGACCCTCCGGAAGCGGCCAGGTCCGCGGCGGTGTCGATGAATGAAAGCGTGCCGGTATGGTAATAGATGAGCACCAGGGCGACAAGAATCGCGAACCCGCCGATCAATCCCATGAAGATATAATTGTAACCCGCGGAATAGGACTCTTCCTTCTGACCGTGGGTGACAAGCATATAGGACGCGATGGTCATGACTTCGAAAAACAGAAAGATGGTCAGTAGGTCGCCGGCGACAACCGCACCGAGCACCGCACTGTAGGTCAGGGCCATGAAAAAGAAGAAACGGTTGCAGGAACGCTCCCTTTTCATATACTCGTGCGCATAGATCATGACCAAGAACCAAAGAACGGTCGTGATCATGAGCATGGTGAAACCGAGCATGTCGACATAGAATGAAAGCCCGAGCGAAAGCAGTCCCGGAATATGGAGCGTGATGCCTTCGCCGATGGCCGCGGGATACATCATCATGGTCAGGATGATGGTCAAAAAGGCGCCGATAATCACAATCCAGTCGCGGGTGAAACAGGTCCGCCGGCTGAAAAAAAGTTGAATGAATCCACCTGTGAAAGGAACAAGGACAACCAGAACCGGAAGCATACCGGAGTGACTGATCTCGAGCATCAGTCCGTGCAATGTCCCGAACTGTCTCAGCCATGTTGAAAGGAAGAACCAATCCTGGACCAAAGCGATGAAGAACGCGAGTATCACAAAGGCGAAAAGCACGAGCAGCGAGGACTGAAATGTGAAATTCCCCCATAACTTCGAGGGGGCGGGCTGCCAGTATGTGTTTGTGTCTGTTTGATTTGTCTGATTTTCGTTCATGGGTAGGACCCCTATCTTTGATCTATAATTATTCGTTGTTCATGAAATCCGATTACTGCAGACTCAGCACCGCCGATTCCAAAAGTCCCCAGATGAGATCGGGATAGATGCCGAGTGCGAGGATGAGTATTCCGAGGACAACCACCGGGACAAGCATCGTTCGCGGAGCCTTTTCGAAAGTGATATGGCGTTGTTTCTCGGGATTGTCCCTTAAGAAGGCGCTGATGAGAACGGGCATGTAGTATAGGGCGTTGAGCAGGCCGCTGATAACGATGATGACGATGAAGATGCCTCGTCCCGCGTCCAGGGTTGCGAATGCGAGATTGAATTTCGCGATGAAGCCGGTGGTGATCGGAATGCCGATCATACCAAGCGCGGCGATGCCGAAGACGAACATCGACACCGGAAACTGAAATCCGAGACCGTCGAAAAGATTCACACGGCGGATTTTCCTGTCGTAGATGATGATTCCGGCAGCGAGGAAAAGCGCCGCTTTCATCAGGCCGTGCGAGACAATATGGAAGAAAGCCGCACTGAGCCCCGCCACGCTCATGAGAGAAATCCCCATGACAATATAACCGATCTGGGCGACGGACGAATAACCGAGCATCCGTTTGATGTCTTTTTGCGCGATGGCGAACACCGATCCCATCACCATACCGACAGCCGCGATCAGTCCGATGATGAGCGGCATGTTGAGCGCGGTCATGATCGTCACGCCATAGACACTGTAGATCACCTTGACAAGAATCAGAAGGTAGACCTTGACGACAATGGCCGAGAGAATCGCACTCGAAGAATTGGGTGCCGCGGCGTGGGCATCCGGCAACCAGATATGAAACGGGAAGATCGCCGCCTTGAAGCCGATACCGACAACCATGAAGGCAACCGCCGTCACGACGTTGGCCGAATAAAGGGGCCAGCTCTGCTGGATCGCTCCATGGACAAGTTCGATGTTGGTATAGCCCGTAATCATATATAGCAGGGCCACACCGAACAGATAGGAAAGCGACCCGATTTCATTAAGCATCACATACCGGAACGCGGATGTGTAGTTTTCCTTTTTGCGTTTGATCGAGATGATGGAACAGGTTGTGATCGACAGGATCTCCATGAACACATAGGTGTTGAAGAGGTCATTTGTGTAGATGATGCCGAACATCGAAAAAAGAAGGATGAAAAGAAGGATATAATAGCGTCCGTATTCGTTTTCACCGATGCCTTCGGTCGCATCACCGGTTGAATAGACATAGACCAACGTGACAAGCGCGATGATCAGCATGGTGAAAAGCGCGGAAAATTCATTGATCAAAAGCTCGATGCCAAAGACCGGTGAATGACCGCCGAAATGATAGTAGAAGGCGCCTTCTGTGTGGACGTGATACAGGATGAGTATCGAGGACAAAAGCACGCCTAAGAGCACACATAACCCGAGAATAAGCGTTGTTTTGAAGGAACGCCCCCTAAGAAGTGGAACGAGCAATGCCATTGCAAGCAACGCAAGCAGGTTGATTACCGGTAGTTGTTCAATCATTGTCATTTTCCTCACGTATCATTTTGGCGATTTCATCCTGATCGGTTGTGCCATAGGTCTCATAGATCCTGACCACGAGACTGAGTGAATAGACTGTGATCGAAACCACGACCACGATGCCGGTCAAGATAAGCACAGAGGGCAGTGGATTGATGAAGGTCCCGCCTTCCTCTGCGGGATCGATGATCGGTGGAAGGCCACCCGTCACATTCCCGATTGCCACAAAAAACAAAAAAATGCCGGTCCCCATGATATTGATGCCCATGATACGCTTGATGAGATTGCCGTGGGTGACGACCGTGAAGAGTCCGATGACAAAAAGCGCAACAGCCCCAAGATAATTGATATGATCGAGCAAACTCTGGAAAAAACTCATGATGTCTCCTCCTCGATCAGCGTATGAAACAGCGTGACCATGGTCGACGCCACCTTGATACCGATACCGATCATCAGCAAAGGAATCATCCCGCCACTCAGAAGCGATCCGGCCTCGCCCAAGGGGAAGCCTGCCTCGGCATTCGTGAGGAAGCTTCCGGCGACAACCATCCCGACGACCCCGATGGCCAGATAAAGGATGATGCCCCCGCTCTCGGCAAACTCCGACATCCGGTGTGAGAATTTCTTCTTGGCCGGACCGATGCCGAAAACAAGGGTATAGAGGATAAAGCTTGTCCCAATCAGGGTTCCGCCGGCGAACCCACCGCCAGGAGAGACATGACCATGAAGGATGATATAGATGCCGAAAAGCTGCACAAAAGGAATGATGATTCTCACAACCGTCTTAACGATAAGATCATCCATTGCGATCACCCACCGGATCTTTCTTCTTCGCAAACGGTCGTAAAATTGACACCACGGCGACAATCGCCGTAAAAAGCACGATGGTCTCACCCAGTGTGTCAAAAGCACGGTAATCGGTCAAGACAGCCGCGATGACGTTGACCGCGCCGGTCTCCTCCACGCTTTGCTCAAGATAATGCCGCGTCGCCTCATTGTATGCGGGCGCGGTCTCATCGAAAATACCGGGCATCCGCATGATATTGATCGACAAGATTGCAAACAGTGCCACAAAAACAAAACCTGTCAGTTTTTTTCTCATTTTTCGTAACGCTCCGTCCTGCTTATCACCGCAACAAAAAAGATTGTGGTGACCCCGGCGCCGATGGCCGCTTCAGTAAGAGCGACATCGGGTGTCTTCAGAATCAGCCACAATACCGACATCATCAATGAATAAGCCGATAATATGACCGCGGCGCTCAGCAAATCCTTGGTCCGTTCGACCGCCAGCGCACAAAGGACGAGAAACACAATCAAAATGACATTAAGTGCGACCATGACCGGTTTCCTCCTTCTTATCTTCGTTACTTATGCGTTCGTACTCACTCTTGGCGATATAATGCGCGGCTGTCGGGTTGGTGAGCCAGATGAAAACAAGGATGACAAGAATATTGAGTGAGACAAATGAA
>SL_8KL_010_SEDDRAFT_10001335_pt1 | contig 21399 bp, 24 predicted proteins | sample SodLakKL_010_SED_4_FD_11160 | JGI IMG/M metagenome (IMG submission 11160) | reverse complement strand
TTTTATCTAAAATATTAGATTGGTCAGATCGAAACACTTGTGTGCTTTTTGGGGACGGCGCTGGAGCGGCTGTTTTAGGCCCTGTAAGGAAGCAAAAAGGAATACTGCATTCAAAGCTTAGGTCTGATGGTTCTGGAGGAGAACTTCTTATGCTTCCGGGAGGAGGTTCGAGAATTCCACCCAGCAATTATTCCATAGAGAATAAACTCCATTACTTGAAAATGTCCGGAAGCGATATCTTTAAATTTGCCACAAAAATAATTGAGGAGGCAACTTTGGAAGCTCTTGAACATTGTGATTTAAAAGTTGATAATATTGATTTATTAATCCCCCACCAGGCTAATTCACGTATAATTAATTCAGCAGCTAAAAGATTAAAGTTACCTCTGGAAAAAGTATGGATGAATATAAGTAAATATGGTAACATGTCTGCAGCCTCTATACCGGTGGCTCTTGATGAAGCTTTAGCTGAAAGAAAAATTAAAGATGATAGCTTGGTTTTATTAGTTGGCTTTGGAGGTGGCTTAACCTGGGGGGTTACCGTAATTCAATGGTAACAATAAATGCTTAAAGGAGGTAAATATGCTCAAGAATAATTTATGTCAGTTATTGAATATAAAATATCCCATTCTTCAGGGCGGAATGGCCTGGGTTGCTACTGGAGAATTAGCTGCAGCAGTTTCTAATGCAGGTGGTTTAGGAATAATTGGTGCTGGCCATGCTCCACCTCAAATTGTAGAGAAAGACATTAAAAAGGTAAAAAGCCTTACCAGCAAACCTTTTGGGGTTAATATAATGCTCCTTTCAACTTATGTTGAGGAGGTAATTGATCTGGTATTATCAGAGGGTGTTCCGGTGGTTACTACAGGGGCGGGAAATCCAGGAAAATACATGGAGGATTTTAAAAAGAAAGGAATCAAGGTGATTCCGGTAATTGCTTCAGTAGCACTGGCCAAGAGACTGGTAAGACAGGGAGTAGATGCTGTTATTGCTGAAGGCATGGAGGGAGGAGGTCATATAGGGGAAATAACCAGTATGGTTTTAATTCCACAGGTTGTAGAAGCAGTTGATGTTCCGGTTATAGGTGCCGGAGGCATTGCTGACGGAAGAGGTTTAGTGGCAGCCTTGGCCTTGGGAGCGGAAGGTGTCCAGATGGGTACCAGGTTTATCTGTGCTCAGGAATGTCAAGCACACTCCAATTATAAACAGGCTGTTTTAAATGCAAAGGACAGAGATACTACTGTTAGCGGGAGATCTACAGGTCACCCGGTAAGAGTAATTAAGAATAAATTGACACGTCATTTTGAAAAACTAGAAAAAGAAGGAGTGCCCAAAAAAGAACTGGAAGAGTTCGGTGTAGGCAAACTGCAGTCTTCAGTAGTAGAAGGAGATATAAATATGGGCTCCATCATGGCTGGTCAGTCTGCGGGCATGGTTAATAAAATTGAACCGGCCAAGGATATTATTGATCAGGTTATATCAGAAGCACAAAAAATAATGAGCAGCGTATTTAATGAAAATATGATTGTTTCTAAGGAGAAATCATAAATGCAAAAAATTGTCTTTCTTTTTCCTGGGCAGGGTTCACAATATCCAGGAATGGGTAAGGAATTATATGATAATTATGCTGAAGCTAAAGAAGTTTTTAAAATTGCTGATGAGGCTTTGGGGTTTGATCTCACCTCCCTTGTATTTGAAGGATCTAAAGAAGATCTACAAAAAACTGAAATAACCCAGCCAGCAGTGTTGGTTACCAGTATGGCTATTTTTAATGTCTTAAAAAAATGTTATAAAATATATCCTGATGCTGTTGCCGGCTTAAGCTTGGGGGAATATTCAGCACTAACAGCTTCCGGAGCTTTGAAATTAAAGGATGCTGTAAGGCTGGTGCAGAAAAGGGCAAAATTCATGCAGGAAGCGGTACCTGAAGGAAGAGGAAGTATGGCAGCAATTTTAGGGTTGCCGGAAGAAAAAGTTCTACAGGTATGTAGTGAAGGAGAATCTTTTGGAATTGTTAGTCCGGCTAATTATAACTGCCCTGGGCAGGTGGTTATTTCTGGTGAAAGAGAAGCAGTGGAAAAAACTGTTGTTAGGGCTAAAGAAGAAGGAGCTAAAAGGGCAGTAGTTCTTCCCATGAGCGTTCCTTCCCATTGTAAGCTTCTCAAGTCGGCAGGAGAGAAGTTAGCTGAGACTATGGAAAACCTACAGGTAGGAGAGTTAAAAATACCTTTAGTGGCAAACGTAGATGCAAGATATTATAAAAATACTGAAGACATTAAGGACTTACTGGTTTCCCAGTTAAGCAATCCCGTTCTATGGCAGAGTTCTATGGAGTTGTTAATACGGGAAGGTTGTAGCGTTTTTGTTGAAGTTGGCCCTGGCAAGACACTTACAGGATTTTTGAAAAAAATTAACCGTACAGTTAACGGTTATTCCGTTGAAGATAAATCATCTTTGGAAAAGCTACTAAATGTTTTGGAGGTTTGTTGAAATGAGTAAAACAGCTATTGTCACAGGAGGATCTAGAGGTATTGGTAAGGCTACCGCCATAGCTTTAGCTAAAGAGGGCTGCGACATAGTAATTAATTATGCTAACCAAGAGTCTCAGGCCCTTGAGGTTGTGGAAGAAATCAAATCCTTGGGTAGAGAAGCTGATGCTGTAAAAGCAGATGTTTCAATTTTAGCTGAATCTGAAGAAATGGTAAACATTTGTCTTGATAAATACGGTAAGGTTGATATACTAATAAATAATGCCGGCATAACTCGTGATTCCTTGATTATGCGTATGAAAGAAGATGATTGGGATAAGGTAATTAATACTAATCTAAAGGGAACATTTAATTGTACAAAATCAGTTATCCGGCCTATGGTTAAGCAAAAAATGGGAAGAATAATAAATATTGCTTCTGTAATAGGGTTGTCCGGTAACCCAGGGCAGGCTAATTATGCAGCAGCTAAAGCTGGAGTTATAGGGTTTACTAAATCTATAGCCAAGGAAGTGGCATCCCGGGGGATAATGGTCAATGCTGTAGCGCCAGGGTATATTCAAACTGAAATGACAGACGTACTTTCTACAGAAGCCAGGGAAAAAATAATGTCTCACATTCCCCTTGAGAGACTGGGAAATCCCGGAGACATTGCTGAAGCAGTGAAATTTTTAGCCTTGTATGCCAGCTATATTACAGGTCAGGTTATAGTAGTAGATGGTGGTATGGCCATGTAACAAAGTTATGTTAGTATTTATTATTATAAAAGATCTTGGTTATAGATTAAAGGAGGTGAATTTAGTGGATATATTTGAAAAGATTAAGGGAATGGTTGTAGAGCAGCTAGGTGTTGAGGAAGAAGAAGTGAAAATGAGTGCAACTTTTAAGGATTTAAACGCTGATTCTTTGGATATAGTTGAGTTAGTAATGGCTATGGAAGAAGAGTTTGATCTAGAAATATCAGATGAGGAAGTAGAAAATATAAGATCGGTTGAAGATGTTGTAAAATATATTGAAGGAAAAGNATAAAATGTTTACATAAGTTTCATATAACCATTCTGACAGGCTATCCATATTAGTGTAGGGAGGTGAGAACTTGGAAAAAAGAGTAGTAGTTACAGGATTAGGTGTTATTACACCTATTGGTACAGGAAAAGAAAAATTTTGGGAAGCCATACAAGCTGGTAAGTCAGGAGCAGACAAGATAGATTACTTTGATGTATCGGATTATTCTACTCAGATTGCGGCACAGGTTAAGGACTTTGAAGCCGCAGATTATATTGATCGCAAGGAATTAAGGAGAATGGATCCCTTTGTCCAGTTTGCTGTAGGTTGTACCCAGCTGGCCTTAGAAGATTCGGAGTTAGAACTTGAGAAAATAGACTTAACGAAACTGGGGGTTTCTGTTGGATCAGGCATAGGCGGAATAGGTACTATGGAACAACAGCATACTACACTTTTAAAGAAAGGTCCCAGGCGAACAACTCCATTTTTGGTGCCCATGATGATAGCTAACATGGCTTCGGGATGTATTTCCATTGCTACTGGAGCTAAAGGTCCTAATTCTACCCTGGTAACAGCTTGTGCTACAGCCACCCACTCTATTGGAGATGCCTATAGGATTTTACAAAGAGGAGAAGCTGACGTTATGCTGGCTGGCGGTGCAGAAGCCGCTATAACTCCTCTTTCCCTGGCGGGATTTTGTGCAGCCAGGGCTCTATCTATCAGGAATAATGAGCCTCTTGAAGCCAGCAGACCCTTTGATAAGGAAAGAGATGGTTTTGTTATGGGAGAAGGGGCAGCAGTTTTAGTTTTAGAAAGTCTGGAGCATGCTCTTGCTAGAGGAGCTAAAATCTATGCAGAAGTCCTGGGCTTTGGCATGTCTGCTGATGCTTATCATGTAACAGCACCTGATCCTGAAGGAGACGGAGCGACCAGGTGTATGGTTAATGCTATTTCCGATTCTGGGTTGGAAGTGGGAGATATAGACTATATAAATGCTCACGGAACTTCCACTCCTTTAAACGATAAACTTGAAACTATGGCTATTAAAAAGGTATTTGGTGAATATGCTTACAAAATACCTATTAGCTCCACCAAGTCAATGATTGGACATTTACTAGGAGCTGCTGGAGGAGCTGAGTTGGTGGCAACTATATTGTCTATGCAAAACAATATAATTCCCCCGACAATTAATTATGAAAACCCCGATCCTGATTGTGACTTAGACTATGTTCCCAATATATCAAGGGAGGGGGAAGTTAGGGCTGCTCTATCCAATTCTTTTGGCTTTGGCGGCACAAATGCTGCTTTGGTGGTAAAGAAATACCAGGATGAAGAGTAAACAAATTATGTTTTATTTTGAAAAAAAGTTAAATCTAAATTTTATTAAAAAGGAATATTTAAGACAAGCCTTGACCCATTCCTCTTATGCTCATGAAAATTCAAGAGAAAAGATAAGCCATAATGAGAGACTAGAGTTTTTAGGGGATGCTGTTTTAGAGTTAATAATCAGCGAGTATCTATACAATAACCATCCTAATTTGCCTGAGGGAGAATTAACTAAGTTAAGAGCTAGAATAGTATGCGAGCCATCATTGTTTACCATTGCTAAAAATTTAAATCTTGGTGATATTATTCTTTTAGGTAAAGGCGAGATGGCTGGCGGTGGGCAGAGTCGTCCCTCTATACTTGCTGATTGTCTAGAGGCACTAATAGGGGCTATTTATCTTGATAGAGGTTATGAAACAGCAAAAGTCAAAGTATTAGAACTATTCAAGCCTGTTATAGACGAAATTAAAGAAGGTACAGTTTTTAAGGATTATAAAACTATGGTTCAGGAATATACCCAAAGCAAGTTTGCTTTGACTCCGGAGTATAGAATTGTTAAAGAAGCAGGTCCTGACCATGATAAGGTTTTTGTGGCACAGATGTTATTAGAAAATAAAGTTATCGGAGAAGGAAAAGGCAAAAATAAGAAGGAAGCTGAACAAGCTGCAGCCTGTACGGCCTGGGAAAAATTGAAAGGATAATATTTCGGTTAAAGCAGGAATTTCTAAATAATAGAAAGAATATAATAAATAGTCAAAAACTAATATTGAACATTTAACACAATAATACGTTGAAGAAATTAAAAACAAAAGGAGGACTATGCTAATGGAAGTACTAAAAGTTTCTGCTCAATCTAAACCAAAGTCTGTTGCCGGTGCTTTAGCTGCAGTTATCAGAGATAAAGGTATGGCTGAGGTGCAAGCAGTAGGAGCGGGTGCGGTCAATCAGGCTATTAAAGCTATTGCCATTACTAGAGGTTTTGTAGCGCCCAATGGTATTGACTTGATTGCAATTCCAGCTTTTGCCGAAATTCTTATTGACAACGAAGAGAGGACAGCAATAAAATTTATTGTAGAACCTCGATGATAAATTAAATTTTGGCCTGCTTGTAAAATCAAGCAGGCATTTTATTGTTGAATTCCTTTATTTTTAAGGGGGATTTTTATGTATTTGAAAAAGATTGAAATGTTTGGCTTTAAATCTTTTCCTCAAAAAACAGAGTTAGAACTATCTCCAGGAGTAACTGCAATAATAGGTCCAAATGGTTGCGGAAAAAGCAATGTAGCTGATGCAGTAAAGTGGGCGTTAGGGGAACAAAGCACAAAGAATTTAAGGGGAAAAAACATGGAAGACGTTATATTTAACGGTACCCAGGAGATGGAACCCTTAAGTTTTGCAGAAGTTTCTCTTGTTTTTGACAATACAAAATCTAATATCAAGCTGGATTTTACGGAAATAAGAATTACCAGGCGACTTTTTAGGTCGGGGGAGAGCCAGTATTTTATAAATAAATCCCCTTGCCGACTAAAAGAAATCATAGAATTGTTTCATGATACAGGAATAGGGAAGGAGGCCTATTCTATAATAAGTCAGGGTAAAATTGAGCAGGTGTTGAGTGCTAGGCCTGAAGAAAGAAGAATGATATTTGAAGAAGCAGCTGGCGTTTATAAATACAAAAACCGAAAAAAAGAAGCAGCTAGACGCTTAAAAGAAACAGCTGACAATCTTTTAAGGGTTAGCGACTTGATTGAGGAACTTAATCAGCAGCTAAGACCTTTGGAAGGACAGGCAGTTTTAGCTAGAGAATACCTGGCCTGTCGAGAAGAACTAAAAGAGTTGGAAGTAGGTATGTTAGTAAATGAAATCTATAAGAACCAGGAGAATAAAGAAAAAGCACAGGAAAAACTAGATGATTTATCTGTGAAAAATTTTGAAAAATATACTTTGCTCAACCAGTTAGATTCCCAGTTGACAAAGAAAAAATTAAAATGCAGCACCGGAGAAGAAGAAATTTCTAAGTTAAGGGAAAAATTACAAGAAATACAAGATAGAAAGAACAAAAATCTAGCGGATAAACAGTTATTTACGGAAAAAATAAAAAGTTTTGAAAATCAGATACAGCAGTTGCAAGAAACTGATAAAGATCATAAAGAAAAAATACAACAGTTTGACCAAAAGATTTCAGGGCTTTTAAGCAACCGGGAAAATCTCAATAGTTCTGTTGGTAGTATAAAAGAAAAAATAAATAAGGAAGAACAGGAATTAAAAAAAATCGAGGATGTGATAAATAGTTTCAAGAAGGAAACAGAAGATAAATTGAGTAGGCTTATCAAGGAAATAGAAGAATACTCATTTAACTTGAAAAATAATGAACTAGAAGAGGGATATTTACAAAAAAGGCTTGAAGAAATTAATAGAGAGATTAATGATAAGGAAAAAGATTGTCAGCAGATAGTAAATAGAGAAACACAAAGAAAGAAAATAATAAAACAAAGAGAAGGCTATATTAAAGAACAAAAAATAGAACTGGAAAAGCTTAATGAATCATTTAAAAAGAAAGAGGAAAATTTAAAAGATTTAAAAAATGAATTGCAAAAGAACAACTCGGAATGGGAAAGAGTAAAAACACAGCTAGATGTATTAAGTTCAATGGAACAAAGGCATGAAGGTTTTAATAAGGCAGTAAAAGAAGTTTTAACAGCAAAGGAAAAGGGACATTCTTTTAGCAGAGGGATAGAAGGTGTGGTAGTAGATCTTCTACAGGTTCCGGTTGCGTTTGAAAAAGCTATAGATGCTGCACTGGGCTTTGCGTCACAGCAGATAGTTACTAAAGATGAGGTAACGGCTAAAGAAATAATAAATTATCTAAAAAAGATAAAAAAAGGGAGAGCTACTTTTTTGCCCTTATCTCTTATCACAGAGAGAGATAATAAGTCCCATATTAAAGAAAGTGGAGTTATAGGATGGGCTAAAGAGCTGGTTACCTATAATAAAAAATATGAAAAAGTATTTAACAAGCTTTTAGGAAGGGTTCTGGTAGCCCAGGATTTGGACTCAGCTATTTACACGTCACGTAAAACGAACCTTAAATTTAAAATTGTTACTTTAGGTGGAGAAGTTATATTTCCAGGAGGCGCTATAACCGGTGGCAGTGAAATTCAAACAAAGCATAGTTTTATTGGAAGGAAAAATGCTCTCAAGAAATTAATGGAAGACCTGGGCTATTTAGAAAAAAATATTAAAGAAATTCAGGATTGCTATAGTGATAAAGAGGCAGAAAAAGAAAATTTAAATAAATCCATAAATGAAGTATTATCTATAGGGGATAACCTTTATAAACAAGTTGACAGTGAAAAAGATAGTTTAAAAAAACTTGATATGGAAAAAAAATCAGTTCATTCTAGTTTAAAAAGATTAAAAGAAGAAAAGATAGAAGCAGAAGAAAAGTTAGTTGGGATCTCTGCCGATAATAATATTAAAAAAGATAAAATAGAAAAGCTTAAAAAACAAAAGATGGTTCTTGAATCCAACCTGGAAAAAGAAAAGTATAATCTGGATCAGTGTTTTCAGCAAAAAAGTGAAATAGAAAAAAGAACTACTGATTTAAAAATTGAATTATCTTCAACAGAAAAGGAAATAAATATAATCTGTAAAAACCTAAAAGATCTTAAAATGGAAAGATCATCTGAAGAATTAAAATATTCTAAATTAGCCCATAGAATAGAAGAATGTAAGAATAGTAAAAAGGATCTGGAGGAATCTTTAAATAATGCTCTAGAAGAAATTGATAGATTGATAGAGAAAGAAGAGTTTACACTGGAGAGAATAAATAAATTAACAGATGTAAACAAAAAATTAGCAGCAGAAATTACAGATAAAGAAAACCAGGCAAGAAATTTGCGAAAATTTTTACAGTCAAGTGAAAAAAAGAAACATGAATCTGAACTAGAGATTACCCGCTTGGATACGGAACTTAAAAACTATTATCGTAGATTAAGAGATGAGTATAATCTTAACTTTAAAAAAGCTTCTTCCTATTTTATAGAAGTAGGGGAAAAAAAGGCCCTGGAAGAGATCGCCAGGCTAAAAGAGAGATTAAATGAATTAGGAACTGTAAATACTGGAGCTATTAAAGAATTTGACAGATTAAAGGAACGGGTAGAATTTTTAAAAAAACAGAGAGAAGATCTGAGGGAAGCCAAGAATACTTTGCATCAGGTCATAAGTGAAATAGATGATAAAATGAAAAAAAATTTTATGGAAACTTTTAATAGCATAAAATCAAGTTTTTCTGCTGTGTTCCGAGATTTTTTTGAGGGAGGCAGAGCTTATTTAAAGCTAAGTGATTCTAATGATGTACTGGAATCAGGCATAGAGATTATTGCCCAACCTCCAGGGAAAAAATTACAGAACTTATCACTCCTTTCTGGTGGGGAAAAAGCCTTAACTGCTATTGCCCTTCTATTCGCATTTATAAAAACAAAGCCAACTCCTTTTTGTATTTTAGATGAAATTGAGGTTTCATTGGATAACCTGAATTTAAATAGATTCATTAATTATTTAAAAGTTCTTTCCGACAGTACACAGTTTATAGTAATAACTCACCGCAGAAAATCCATGGAAACAGCAGCCTTTTTATATGGCGTTACCATGGAGGAATCCGGTGTATCGAAAGTGCTTTCTATGAAATTACCATCAAAAGAAGATCAACAAGTAAGTTAGGAGTGTTAAAATGGGGTTATTTGATAAATTTAAAAATGCTTTTAAAAAATCCAGGGAAAATTTTGTTGACAAAATTGACGATCTTGTTGGAAGACAAAAAATCAGTGATGAATTCTATGAAGAATTGGAAGAAATATTAATTGAGGCTGACATAGGAGTGGAGGCCACTTTAGATTTAGTTGAAGAACTAAAATTAAAAGTCAAAGAAGGAAAAGTGAAAGATACGCTGGAAGTTAAAGGGCTTCTCAAAAATATAATTATTGAAAAATTGGGAAATGAAAAAATGCCTCTGAATTTTGCCAAAGATAAACCTACGGTTATTATGGTTATGGGAGTAAATGGTGTAGGAAAAACTACAAGCATTGCTAAGCTAGCTCACATATTACAGCAAGACGGAAAACATGTAATTTTAGCTGCCGGAGATACTTTTCGAGCTGCTGCTATTGAGCAGCTGGAAATATGGGCAAAGCGGGCAGACGTGGATATTATTAAACATCAAATAGGGTCTGATCCTGCAGCTGTAATTTTTGACTCTATTTCTGCGGCCAAGGCCAGGAAAATGGATGCAGTTATTTGTGATACGGCCGGCAGGCTTCACAATAAATCAAATTTAATGGATGAACTAAAAAAGATTTATAGGGTTTCCAGTAAAGCTATTCCTGAATCTCCCCATGAAGTTTTGCTAGTTTTAGATGCTACTACCGGGCAAAATGCNTTAGCCCAGGCCAAGCTATTTGGAGAATTATCAAAAATAGATGGTATAATTCTTACTAANCTGGACGGCACCGCCAAGGGAGGNATAGTTGTAGCAATTAAACAAACACTAGATATACCTGTCAAATACATTGGAGTGGGAGAGTCTTTGGAGGATCTTCATGAATTTGATCCCGAGGAATTTGTAGAAGCTCTTTTTGATTAGAAAAGCAGTCTAATAGAGACTGCTTTTCATTCCAGCGGAGTCCGGTGCTTAATATTAACAATCTCCGTCCCTGTTCTGACTGTTTACTGGTCATTATCACTATTGTTTTTATTCTTTTTTTTAAGCTTCTTTTTTACTTTTTTGTTTTTCTTATCTTCTTTTAATTTTTTTGATTCATCCAGGAGTTCACTAAATTCTACAGAAGAATCTGAGCAGGTGCTTTTACATGGATATGATATTTCCTTTTTAGGCACCATTTTGCCTCCTTTACTTTATTAACTCTATTTTATTTTTACCATTATTAATTTTAAAAAACGTGCAATTTATGGATTTTACTTTCTTAAAACTTGACAATGCAAGTAGCTTAAGTTAATATTGTCATGTAAAGCAAAAAGGCTTAACAGGTTGCTGGAAGGTGATAAATTTTGCTGGAAAAAACTACGAGAGTGAATTTGCTGTACGATTTTTACGGTAATCTTTTAACCAAAAAACAGCAGCTTTTTATAGAATTGTATTATGAAAATAATTTTTCCTTAAGGGAAATTGCTGATGAATATAACATAAGCCGCCAGGCGGTTTTTGATTTAATTAATAGAGCAGTGGAAACACTAGAACAATTCGAAAGAAAATTACAACTTTATAAAAAACATATCACCCATAAAGAAAAGTGTTTTGAAGTATTGTCTCACCTGGAAGAAAATGAAAAAATTGACAAGAATAAAATAAAGAATATAATAGTGGAAATACTGCAATTGTAATTACTGGGAGGGCTATTATGGTTTTTGAGAATCTGTCCACTAAGCTTCAAGAAACCTTTAAAAAACTTAAAGGTAAGGGAAAACTTACGGAGAAGGATGTTGATGTGGCCTTAAGAGAAGTCAGGCTTGCTCTTTTAGAGGCAGATGTTAATTTTAAAGTAGTAAAAAATTTCATCAACACCGTTAAAGAGCGCTGTATAGGGCAAGAGGTTTTTAAAAGTCTTACCCCGGGACAGCAGGTAATTAAAATTGTTAACGAAGAGCTTACCACGCTTATGGGAAAGACACAAAGTAAGATTGATTTTAATCCCTCGGGGGCCACTATAATTATGCTTGTAGGGTTACAGGGCTCAGGAAAGACTACTACGGCAGCCAAGTTGGCCAACTTTCTGCGGAAAGAAAACTACAGCCCAATGATGGTGGCTGCTGATGTTTACCGTCCTGCGGCTATTCAACAGCTTGAATTTTTAGGTGAACAGCTGGATATACCGGTTTTTTCTATGGGCCAAAGGGATCCAATTGAAATAGTAGAGAACTCACTGGAAGAGGCTACTAAGCAAAATTGTAATGTTCTTATTTTAGATACTGCTGGAAGGCTCCATATTAATGAAGAGCTTATGGAAGAGCTTCAAAGCATTAAATCGGCAGCCAGGCCTTCGGAAATTATGCTGGTAGTGGATGCCATGACCGGGCAGGATGCGGTTACTGTTTCTGAAAGTTTTCATCAGCAGCTTGGACTTACAGGAGTGGTATTAACTAAATTAGACGGTGATACCCGGGGGGGAGCAGCGCTTTCGGTTAAAGCTGTAACGGATTGCCCTATTAAGTTTGTAGGCCTGGGAGAAAAGCCAGATGCACTGGAGCCCTTTCATCCCGAGAGGATGGCTTCCCGTATTCTAGGAATGGGAGATGTGCTTTCTCTAATAGAAAAAGCACAGACTAGCGTAGACCAGGAAAAAGCAAAAGACTGGGAGGAAAAAATTAAAACTCAGCAGTTTACTTTTGAAGATTTCCTGGAACAACTGCAGCAGGTAAAAAACATGGGTCCTATTGACCAGATAATGGAAATGATCCCCGGTTATGGTGGAATGAATAAGAAGCTTAAGAATATGAGTTTGGATGAAAATCAATTAGCTCAGGTTGAAGCTATTATAAAATCCATGACTAAAGAAGAAAGAACTTATCCGGAAGTAATAAACAGCAGCCGGCGGCGTAGAATTGCTCAGGGCAGCGGTACAAAGGTTCAAGATGTTAATAAACTTTTAAAGCAATTTGAACAGATGAAAAAGATGATGAAACAGATGACTAAGATGGAGAAAGGTAAAAAGAAAGGGAAAAATATGTTTCCTTTTATGCCAAATTAGAAATATTATTATAATTACAGTAATTGGAGGTGAAAAAATGGCAGTAAGAATAAGGCTAAAGAGAATGGGGGCAAAAAAAAGTCCCTTTTACCGAATAGTAGTAGCTGATTCCCGCTCTCCCAGAGACGGAAGATTTATTGAAGAAATTGGCTTTTATAATCCTACTACCGAGCCGATAACTCTTAAGATTAATGAAGAAAAAGCTCAGCAGTGGCTGCAAGAAGGAGCTCAACCTTCTGATACTGTCCGGGTCCTATTTAATAAAGCTGGGATTAGCAAATAAATAGTTGATTTATTTCTTTCTTCATTAAATTCTTAGGAGGGAAAACAGAGGATGAAAGATCTGTTAGAATTTATTGCAAAATCTCTGGTAGATTACCCTGATGATGTTGAGGTAAAGCAGATAGAAGGTGAACGTTCGTTGATACTGGAACTTAAAGTAGCCCCAGATGATATGGGAAAAGTTATAGGAAAACAGGGTAGAATTGCCAAGGCAATACGAACGGTAGTCAATGCTGCAGCAGTTAAGGAAAATAAAAGGGTAATAGTAGAAATCATTCAGTAAATTATTAATAGCAGGTGAAATCATGACCCATGATATGGCAGCCGTTGGAAAAATAGTAGGCTTTCAGGGATTAAATGGAGAGGTTAAAGTTCAGCCTCTATCTGATAATCCTGTGCGTTATGAGTCTCTTAAAAAAGTTAAGCTGGTTTCAGGAGAAAAAAAACTAGAAGCAATAATAGAAAGTGGTTGGAGCAAAAAAAACACCTGGATATTAAAGTTTAAAAATTTCAAATGTAGAGAAGAAGTAGAAGAGTTAAAAGGTTACTATATAATGATTCCTAAAATAGAACGGGAAGAATTACCTGCTGATCATTTTTATCATGATGAAATAATTGGCTTGTCTGTTTATACTGAAGAGGGTAAAAAAATAGGTGTAGTAACGAATATAATAAAAACAGGCAGCAATGACGTATTTGTACTTAAACCTGAAGATTCTTCATTCTCCAGGGAAATTTTGATTCCAGCACGAAAAGAAGTTATAAAGGAAGTAAATCTAACGGAAAAAATACTCAAGGTTAGACTGTTAGAAGGACTTCTTGACTAGGGTGATGCTCATGCGAATAGATGTGATTACCTTGTTCCCTGAAATGTTTGAAGGTCCTTTTAACAGTAGTATCTTAAAAAGAGCCAGGGAGCAGGGAAAAGTCCAAATTAATATAATCAATCTTAGGGATTACAGTCAGGATAAGCATAAGCAGGTTGATGACTATTCTTATGGCGGTGGTAAAGGCATGGTTATTAAGCCTGAACCTGTTTTTCGAGCTGTAGAAGCAGTAGTTAAAGAACGTTCAAAAGCCGGTGTTGTATTGCTTTGTCCCCAGGGACAACTTTTTGACCAGGACAAGGCAAAGAAAATGGCGGAAATAAATCATCTGGTTTTAATATGTGGACATTATGAGGCAATTGACGAGAGAGTTAAGGAAAATTTGATAGATGAACAAATATCTATTGGTGATTATGTTTTAACCGGAGGGGAGATTCCGGCCATGGTGGTTACTGACTCGGTGGTACGTTTACTACCTGGTGTTTTGTCCAGCCCTGAAAGTGTTGAGGAAGAGTCATTTTATCAGGGGTTACTGGAGCACCCTCATTACACTAGACCCGAGGATTTCAGAGGTTTAAAGGTTCCTGAAATACTTTTATCTGGAGACCATGAGAAAATACGTTTATGGCGAAGACAACAGTCTCTGGCCAGAACATTAAACAAAAGGCCGGATTTATTATCAAGAACTTCCCTTAATAAAGAAGACAGGAAAATAATACAGGAATTGTTACCGGATGAGAAGCAGTAACTTTTAGTTGTCTTAGGGAATGAAGTATGCTATAATAATGCCGCAAAAAAGGAATTTATTCGAATCTTGGAATTATCCAGGCTTAGATCTAAATCATAAAATATATTTGAATAAAGTAACAGTCGGAAGGAGGATAAAAAATGGATGTAATTAGAGAAATTGAAAAGGAGCAAATGAAAGACAATATTCCTAATTTTTCTCCAGGGGATACAGTTAGAGTTCATGTTAAAGTTGTAGAAGGCAATAGAGAGAGAATCCAAACTTTTGAAGGTACAGTAATTAGTAGAAAAGGCAGCGAAGCGAAGGAAACCTTTACAGTTCGTCGTGTATCATATGGTATAGGCACAGAGAGAACTTTCCCGGTTCATTCTCCTAAAGTTGAAAAGATTGAAATTGTCAAGAGAGGTAAAGTTCGCAGGGCAAAATTATATTACTTAAGAAAGCTAAAAGGTAAAGCAGCACGGATTAAAGAACGCCGTTAATTTAAAGGACTGGATACAGTCCTTTTTTTCTAAAGGGTTTTATTTAATGGAGGCAGTGTAGAAAATGACCAATAAAAACAGTGAGATTTTTGAATGGATAAAATCTATAATAATAGCTGTTATAATTGCGCTTTTAATCAGGGCCTTTGTAGTAGAAATATTTGTAGTAGAAGGACTTTCCATGCAGCCTACACTGGAGCATCATGAGAGGCTAATTGTTAATAAATTTGTATATCGCTTAAGAGAACCATCCCATGGTGAAATAATAGTATTTAAATATTCGCCAGAAAGAGACTTTATAAAAAGAGTTATAGCCAAAGGCGGAGACACAGTAAAAATTAATAATCAAACTGTAATATTAAATGGTGATCCTCTAGAGGAAGATTTTATTATCAACGAATATATTTCCAGTTATGGTCCTAAAACTGTACCTGAAGGTCACGTCTTTGTTTTGGGTGATAACAGGAGCAATAGTATGGATAGTAGAGAATCTACTGTGGGTTTTATTCCTAAAGATCAGATAAAGGGAAAAGCGGTATTAGTATTTTGGCCTATAGACAGATTTAGTCTGATAAATAACGAAATAATTACAAACTAGCTTGCACATCAAGTCCCCTTCCAAGTATTTAATGAAGGAAGGGGACGCTTAATTTAAGAAGGTATAGAAAGGTAAATTTAAATGGATATTCAGTGGTATCCCGGCCACATGAAAAAAACTAAAAACATTTTAAAAGAAAATATAAATTTGGTTAAAGTTGTTATTGAACTGCTGGATGCCAGGGTACCTTTAAGCAGTCAAAATCCTGATCTTAAGGACTTAACTGGCAATAAAAAAAGGGTGATTGTTTTAAACAAAGCTGATTTAGCTGAGGACCATCACACAGATGCCTGGGTCAATTATTTTAAGGAGGAAGGATATCCTGCAGTGCCAGTCAGCAGCGTAAAAGGTCATGGGATAAAGCAGTTAAAAGCTATTCTCGGTAATTATAAAGCACCTTCTTCTAAGGGTAAAAGGCCTACCAGGGCTATGGTAATAGGTGTCCCTAACGTAGGGAAATCTTCTTTTATAAATTCCATGGCTAAAAAATCTGCTGCTAAAATCGGTGGAGTCCCGGGGGTTACCCGGGGCAAACAGTGGATTAAAATACCTCCCTGGATAGAACTTCTGGATACTCCCGGTATACTATGGCCTAAAATTGAAAGCCAATATATGGCTTTCAATTTGGCTATAACCGGAGCCATAAAATTTGAATTATTAGATTATGAGGATCTGGCTTATAGGTTACTAGAATTTCTATCCAGGGAGAAACCGGAATATTTGACTGCCCGATACAAGTTAAAAAAAATACCTGCATCGGGAGAACTATTAAAACAAATTGGTATTAATAGAGGCTTGCTAAGGACTGGTGGGGAGGTAGACACTTTGAAAGCTTCTGAGATTATATTGAAAGAGTTCAGGGATGGTCTTTTAGGTAAAATTACCCTGGAACATCTTAGCTAAAAAGAATCCCTTTTTAAGCAATTTATTATTACCTTGGCACCTGAGGGAGTTGGAAAAATGAAAAAAATAAATGAAATGACCATAAAAGAGATTTGCTGCTGGCTGGACAGTAATTATTACAGTGAAAGTTTTTTAAAAGACTTACAAAAAAAGGATTCACGTCGTGGGGTACAGGAACTGGCCAGGAAAAAGCTAAAAGGGTTACTTAAAGAAAAACAAGAAAAAGCCCGGCTGGCACAAATGCTCTATTATGAAAATAATTTATGGAATCAGGGCTATAAATTTGTTGCGGGGGTTGATGAAGCAGGAAGAGGACCTTTAGCAGGACCCATAGTCGCTGCGGCAGTAATTTTACCGGAAAAAAGAAAAATTGCAGGAATTAGAGACTCAAAGCAGCTTAACTCTAAAGCGAGAGAAGATTTATACATAACTATTAAAAAAGAATCTTTGTATTTTTCAATAGCTGCTATAGATGTGTTCTACATAGATACTCACAATATATACCGGGCCGGTTTGGAGGCCATGAAAAGAGCTGTTCAAGACTTGAAAAAAGCTGAATATGTGTTAACTGATGCTTTTCTTATACCTGATTTAACTGTTCCCCAAAATCCTATTAAAAAGGGAGATAGCCTTAGCTTAAGCATTGCCTCTGCTTCTATATTAGCAAAAGTCACCCGGGACAAAATAATGGAAGAGTATGATCGGAATTATCCAGAGTATGGATTTTCCAAGCACAAAGGTTATCCAACCCGGTGTCATTTTAGGGCTATTGCTGCCTACGGGCCTTCCCCAATACACCGCCGTTCTTTTAAATTATCATTAGATGAAAGTGACTAACTAATAGCAGGTGAGAAAAATGAGTAATACCCGTAAGATGCTAGGTAGTTTTGGTGAAAATGAGGCTCAAAAGTATTTAGAGGATCAGGATTACAAAATATTAGAAAAAAATTTCAAATGTTCTCATGGAGAAATAGATATAATTGCCTTACAGGAAAAAGAGTTAGTATTTATAGAGGTTAGAACCCGCAGTTCCCTTAGTTTCGGTGAACCATATGAGTCAATTAATAAAGTAAAACAAAAAAGATTAATAAAGTTAGCCCAGTATTACCTGAAATACAAAAATATTAAAAACTGTAATATGAGATTTGATGTGGTTTCAGTTCTTGCAGACAAAAGAGATTTTAAGATTAAAAAGATAGAATTGATAAAAAATGCTTTTTGATTTAGAGTGACCTTTATTTCCCATCATTTTTAAATGACTATAAAATTGGCTAAATTGATAAAGAAAACCGCCCAGTTAACATAAGACCCAGCAATGGTAATGATTCGCTTAAATAGTCTGGCTATCCGTAGTTGCCAGGCTGTTTTTTTATGTTTATAATTGTTAACATAATGTTAAGATAAATTAAAAATTTGCAGGGGAGGTATTTTATGAAAAGTAAGGTATTGCGTATTGTTGTTGCTTTAGTATTTGTGTTTTTGTTGTTGGGGAGTTCTTTAGGAGTAGTATACGGTTCTGAGACAGTTTCATATCGGGTTCAGTGGGGGGACACTTTATGGAAGATTGCTCAAAATCACAATACAACTATAAGTAACTTAAAAGCTGCAAATGGGCTTACTTCCGACTATATATTAGCTGGACAAGCATTAAGGGTTACTGCATCACAAAGTACTTCTAATTACCGGGTTCAATGGGGGGATACCCTATGGGAAATAGCTCAAAGGTATAACACTTCTGTAGCTCAGTTGAAAGTAGCTAACAATCTTACTTCCGACCAAATATTAACAGGACAAATATTAAGAGTTCCCAATTCAACTGCATCTGTAAGCACTAATAATTCCAGGTTTTCATCGTCAGATATAGAGCTTTTGGCCCGGTTGGTGGGAGCAGAAGCCAGAGGAGAATCTTACATAGGTCAGGTAGCTGTAGCAGCAACAGTTTTAAACAGAGTTAAAAGCTCCAGTTATCCTAACACTATTTCGGGAGTAGTTTATCAGGTAGCCAATGGCTTTATTCAGTACTGTCCCGTTAGAGACGGTAGCATTAATAGGCCGGCCAGTGAAACAGCCCGCAGTGCTGCAAGGGATGCTATTAATGGTTGGGATCCATCAAATGGAGCTGTATCCTTTTATAACCCCCGCACAGCTACAAATGCCTGGATCAGAACACGCCCGGTTACAACGGTTATCGGAAACCACATGTTTGTGCGGTAAAAGAAAAACATTAAAAGGTCAGGGTGTATATCCTGACCTTTTAATGTTTTTTAATACTTTTTTATTTTACAAAATACATTGCCATGGGAACATATGTGTGCTATAATTAAAAAAAAACAAGGACTTATAAACGGGGTGGTGATGAAAATGTTAGCCAGAATTAAAAGCAGTACAATATTGGGAATACATAGTTATCCCGTTGATGTAGAAGTAGACATATCTAAAGGGCTGCCGGCTTTTGATCTGGTTGGCTTTGCCCATTCTACGGTTAAAGAATCCAAGGAAAGAGTTAGGGCGGCTATAAAAAACAGTGGCTTTGAGTTTCCTATCAAGAGAATTACCGTAAATCTGGCACCGGCAGATATAAGGAAAGAGGCTCCTTTATTTGACCTTCCCATTGCTCTTGGTATATTAGCAGCTACAGGCCAGGTAGATATAAGGGAACTAGAAGGCTTTGTAATAGTTGGTGAACTGGCCCTGGATGGCAGAATTAGGCCAGTAAAGGGAGTGCTCCCTATTGCAATGGAAACGCTGGAAAAGGGTCTAAAAAAGTTGTTGGTACCTCTGGAGAATGCCCGTGAAGCTGTACTGATTAAAAAAATAGATGTTTTAGCTGCCGGTAGTTTAAGGGAAGTAACTTCTTACTTAAACAATAATAAAAATTCTTTAAAAGTTAAACCTGGTGAACAACCAAGGGATCAGGAATCCTGGTTAGATCCGGTTGGAGACTTTGCAGAAGTTAAAGGTCAGGATAATGCTAAAAGAGCTCTGGAAATAGCAGCTGCTGGAGGGCATAACTTACTTATGGTGGGTCCTCCCGGTTCAGGAAAAACTATGTTGGCACAGAGGGTGCCAAGTATTTTACCGGAAATGAATTCACAAGAAAAGCTGGAGGTAACAAAGATTTACAGTATTTCCGGCCTCTTAAAAAAGGATAACCTGATAATTAACAGACCTTTCAGGAGACCCCACCACAATATTACAAATTCAGCTTTATTAGGGGGTGGTAAGTTTCCAAAACCCGGAGAGGTAAGCTTGGCTCATCATGGAGTTCTTTACCTTGATGAGCTTGCTGAATTCAGGAAAGAGGCTTTGGAACTTTTAAGGCAGCCTATGGAGGAGGGAAGCGTAACTATTTCCCGCTTAAATGGTTCTTATACCTTTCCTACTCAAATTATGTTAATCACATCGTTAAATCCTTGTCCTTGTGGATTTTTCGGGGACCAGTTTAAAGAGTGTTTGTGCAGTTTTACAGAAATTAAGAGATATCAAAAAAAGTTGTCTGGTCCACTTATGGATCGAATGGATCTCCACCTGCAGGTTTCCAGGGTAACTTATGATGAAATGAGTGATCAAAAGGAAGGAGAAGGTTCACATCTTATTCGTAAAAGGGTAACTGGGGCAAGAAAATTACAATATTCCAGGTTCGGGGGTCTTGGTATTTATCATAACTCCCAAATGAAACCTAAGCAAATAAAAAAATACTGTTCCCTGGATAACACCGGTCAAAACATGCTAAAAAAAGCCTTTACAGCATTTAAATTAAGCGGAAGAAGCTACCACCGCATATTGAAAGTGGCCAGGACTATTGCGGACTTAGAAGAATCAAAGGATATTAGAGAAAATCATATAGCAGAAGCCCTCCACTACAGGACTACGAATAATTTTAATCATTAAAATTTTTTTATCTGAATATATGCGGATGTTATTTTCATCATTTAAATCAATTCCTCCTTATATTTTTGTTTACATAGGTTACTATCATAATATTAATACGTTTGATTTATGTTACACATCATATAATCAAGAAGCCATGGATATCAAGATATATGTTTTTTTAGTAATGCATATTTATAGTTTTTTAGACACAACTTAAGATAAAGAATTTACATTGAAGCATAACGTATGATTTGACTTGGAGGGATATAAAAATGACAGAAGATATTATTGTTTATACTACTCCTACTTGACCTTATTGTGATACTGTGAAAGAGTTTCTTTCTCAAAAAGGAGTAAATTATGAGGAGCTTGATGTTGCTGATAATGAAGAAGCTCGCAGGGAAATGTTAGAAAAAACTGGAAGAATGGCAGTTCCTACTATAATAATCGATGGAGAAGTGATTGTAGGTTTTGACCGGGAAAAAATTGAAGAGCATCTTCATTAATTTATTACTTTAAGATGTCAAAATTAAAATAAAATAATTGGTGATAGAGTTCACCCGGGTCAACCCAAACCGCGCAAGCTAATGACTCCTGCCAAATTAATATGAAATGGCAGGAGTTTTTATTTAATAAAGCATTTATATAATATATAATATAGAATATGCTATAATGTTTAATATCAATTAAGGAGGACAAACATTATGTGGGGAGGATAAGCTATTATGTTTTTATTGGACCAGGTTACAGGAGTCGGTGTTTTGCTTTTACTGGGATACCTGGGTGGACAGTTGGCCAAAAAGGTAAAATTACCTGCAGTAGCAGGGTACTGCTTAACAGGTTGCTTAATGAGTCCTTCTATATTTAACTTAGTGCCTGGGGCACTAAGTTATCAGCTTGATCCACTTAAAATTATGGGCTTAGGTTTAATTGCCATGATTATTGGCGGGGAGTTAAAGGTAAGTGTACTTAGAAAGATTGGGAAAAGTATAGTAACAATTACAATATTTCAGATAGTTACTACTGTAATCGCTGTTTTTGTCGGCATGTATTTTCTTACAGGAAAAGATTTTAATATATCTATTATTTTGGCAGCCCTGGCTACA
>SL_8KL_010_SEDDRAFT_10001332_pt1 | contig 21425 bp, 17 predicted proteins | sample SodLakKL_010_SED_4_FD_11160 | JGI IMG/M metagenome (IMG submission 11160) | reverse complement strand
ACTTTTTAAATGCAACTATATTAATACAACTCATTAAAAATACTAAAATCAGAGTTTTGTGCTAAAAATTAAGCTATTTTTACTTTGTGGCTTGGCGCCTTTGCGTGAGATTTATATATTTAAAAGTATTTATATAAAAATAATTAATAACCAGCGTGTTGCAATTAGTTATATAGGAGCCATACAAGTAAAATCAAAACAATCACTATTTAACCCATAATTAAGGGTGTGATATTATAGTAAGTTAGAGATATCAATGAAAGATAAAAAACAAATAGAAACTTGTTTTAGCCCCCTGCTTTTCCCTCTTTTTGAAAAAGAAGGACGTTTGATAATTGTTGCGGATATTTTTCGTGCAACAACCTCAATCTGTGCCGCCCTTGATAACGGAGCCAAGGAAGTCGTAGCAATATCTGGCAAGGAGGAATGTCTCAAGTACAAAGAAAAAGGCTTTATCATTGCAGGCGAAAGAGAAGGCAAGGTTCTCGATTATGCCGACATGGGTAATTCACCGGATGGATTTATTACCCCTGAAATCAAAGGCAAATCCATAGTATTAAATTCTACTAATGGTACTCGTACTATTAAAATTGCAAGTGAAAATAATAATCATGTAGTTATCGGTGCTTTTGTAAACCTAAATGCATTAGTTGAATATATAATTAAAAGTAATAAACACATACTATTATTTTGCTCCGGTTGGAAAGATCATTTCAGCCTTGAAGATTCACTGTTTGCAGGAGCTCTTTCTCATAATCTTTTTTATAAAGCTAATAATAGTTATTCTATCAATTGTGATGCTACAAAGGCAGCAATAGACATTTGGAAAACCGCCAAAAGTAATCCAAGGAAATATATCGATAAAGCTTCTCATAGGGACAGACTAAAGCACATGAATCTTGACCACGTCATTGACTATTGTATGAGTATGAGTATTGCCGATGTCATTCCTGTGCTGCAAAACCAAAGAATGATCAGCTCGGACAATATTTAATATTATTTTGAGAAGCCCTAAATAATTCCCATTCAAGTATATATAAACATTGCGCTTAAATATTTAAATTTTGTATATCATGACAAAAATATTCAATTAAATTTAGTATTTTTATTTAGTAATATTAATACAATAACATGTTTTATAAGTCAAAAGAAATACTATGTTTTCTGCTTTTTACGATATTGCTAGTTTTACTACCATTTGAAGCAAATTCTTTTGGATGGGAGGCACACCGGAAGATTAACAGGATGGCTGTTTTCACACTACCACCAGACATAATGCCTTTTTATCGCCAACACATAGAATATCTTACCGAAAGGTCAATAGATCCGGACCGTCGTGCTCATGCAGTACCGGGCGAATCACAACGGCACTATATAGACATAGATCATTTTGGAGAAGACCCTTTTGATATTATGCCAAAAGAATGGGATGATGCAGTAGAAAAATTTACCGAAGACACTCTGCAGGAATATGGTGTCCTTCCGTGGCATATGGACGTTATGATGGACAGATTGACCAATGCTTTCAAAGCTAAAGATGTAGACCGCATATTATATAATTCAGCCCACCTGGGACATTATATAGCAGATGCCTTAACACCATTACACACAACTGTACATTACAATGGTCGCACACCGGAGCAAAGGGGAATTCATGGACTTTGGGAAAGCCGTTTACCCGAACTATATGCCGATGAATATGACTATTTTGTAGGACGGGCTGAATACATTGATTCCCAGCTGGAAAGAATATGGGAGTTAATAGAAGAAAGCCACAAAGAGGTTGAAACAGTATTTGAAATATATGATCATCTCTACGAAACAATGCCATCAGATTTGATATATTCCCATGAAATGCGGGGTCAAAGCTATGTCAGACCATATTCAAGAACATTCTCGAAAGCCTTTCATGATGAAATGGATTGTATGGTAGAACGAAAAATGCAGCTTTCTGTTAAATCAGTAGGCGATTTTTGGTACACCGCATGGATTGATGCAGGTCAACCTGATATAGACGAACTACTTAAAAAAGAAATAAGTGAAGCTCATCAAGAAGAACTTGAAGAACTTGAAGAAGAATATGAAGGTATTGATGAATCTGAATACAGGGAAAGTCGCGAATAACAGTATTTTTTAATCAAATATCTCTGATATTCGGTTAAAAAAAATTGTCTTTTAAAAGGGTAATCCTTTTATATTTTAATTTACTATTCTTAAATTTTTTTTAAAAAAAGCTACCAATAAGTTTGTTTTTTTCCAAATACTTATCGAAATTCGTATTTTTTTATTCTTTATATGTTAATATATGAACGAACAATTTCTTCAATATATTTGGAAAAACAAACTTCTGAAAACCAAAAGCGTTACTACAAAGCAAGGTGATTCAGTAGATATATTAGATTTTGGAAAAGAAAATAAAGATGCCGGACCTGATTTTCTTAACTCTAAAATTAAAATAGATAATATTTTATGGGCGGGAAATGTAGAAATACATGTGAACAGATCCGACTGGTACAAACATAACCATCACAAAGATGAAAATTACAAAAACATAATCTTGCATGTAGTATATAAAGACGATATTGATGAAAATGCCAGCCACCTGGCAAACATACCTACCCTGGAAATAAATAACCTTTTCGATAAGGAACTATACTACAAATACCAAACTTTTATACAATCAAAAAACTGGATACCATGTCAGCATAATCTAAATGACGTACAAAGTATCATAGTTATGAATTGGTTAAACCGTTTGCTGGTAGAACGTCTTGAAAGGAAAGCCGAAGAGATTGAGCATTATCTGAACTTCTTCAAAAACGACTGGCTCGAAACATTGTATTTCTTTTTAAGCAAAAACTTTGGCTTTAAAAAGAATAGCACTGGATTTGAAATGCTGGCCAAAAGTCTTCCATATAAAATTTTAAGTAAACACAGGGATCAAATATTACAACTGGAAGCCCTTCTTTTCGGACAGGCCGGGTTATTAAAAGAATCTTATACAGAATCATATCCTAAAGAACTTTTAAAAGAATATAGTTTTTTACGTAAAAAGTACAATCTAAAACCTATAGATCCAAAGTTGTGGAAATTTTCGAAATTAAGACCTCCTAACTTTCCTACTATACGGTTGTCGCAATTTGCTCACCTAATACATGCTTCGGAAAATCTATGGGAAATAATGGTTAAAAGTAATGAACCTGCTGAGATTAGAAAGCTTTTAGACGTTAAAGCATCAAAGTATTGGGATGATCATTATGTATTTGAAAAAATATCACGCGGCAAACCCAAAAAACTTGGAGAATCATGCATTGACAGTATTTTGATCAATACAATTGGTCCTGTTATGTTTGTCTATGGCAAACAAACCATAAATCAGGGATTATGTGAAAAAGCTCTTCATCTTTTTTCTGAGATAAAGCCGGAAAATAATTCTATTATAACCAACTGGACAAAAAATGGCATTAAATCATTAAATGCAGCAGATACCCAGGCTCTGATCGAATTGAAAAAAAATTACTGCACACCAAAAAAATGCTTGCAATGTGCTATTGGTAATGCTTTATTGAAAAAGACCCTTTCGTAAAATAAATAACATAAAACTTTTTCTAATATCACTAGTTTCCGGTTAAGAATTAATCCTGCCACAAAGCATGCACTGAGCTTGTCGAAGTGACACTAAAACACAAAGAAACACTAAGAGTAATGTGCAGAAATTCAATTCTTTGAGTTATTTCACTTCGTTCAATACAAGCTTCGAGTCTTTGAGTCACTTCAACAAGCTCAGTGCATGCTTAGTGGCTATAATTAATTTAAGTTTATAATCAGTTAATTTTAATTTCTATTGTAATGACTGATATTAAAAGAAAATAAACAATTTTTAAATTCTTAACCGGACACTAGAGTTCAAATATATTAAATTATCAAAATTATGTTTTTGCACATAAAGCTACTAACGATTTAAAATATCACGCAAAGTCTCAGATTTTAAAGTCGTTACTATTTGATTGTTTAATCTTTTCCAAAAATCATAAATCGGACATCTTTCAATTATTTCACAACTTGTAGGCTCAATTACACAATCAACAACACTTACTTCTGATTCAAAAGCCCGGAATATGTCATAAATAGTAATATCCCCAGGTTTTTTTAACAAAATCAAACCACTTCGTTTTCCCCTCCTGTTATTGATAAGTCCTTTTGCTTTCAGGGCAGAAATGATATGATCAAGATACTTGGGTGATAATTTCTGCCTTTCGGCTATCTCCTTTTGCAATACTCCATTTTTATTTTCGTTAGCTGCTATTTCACACATAGCCCTTACAGCATACCTTATTTTTGTATTTACTCTCATCATAAAATTCTGTGTTTTAATAATCAAAGATAATAAAATTTTTTACTCTATTAATGTTATAGAATTAGTAGATTTTTTATCTTTGTTATTAAAATCAACATAAAACAGAAACCAATGAAGTATAAACATAGTTTGCAAGGTATTTATGCCATAACTGATGATTCATTAACATCCGGGGAAACCATTTTGGATCAAATTTCAGAAGCGGTTAAAGCTGGAGTTAAAACTGTGCAATTAAGAGATAAAACGTCATACGATGATGAGTTGATTGATCTATGTTATTCATTAAAACTTATATGCAAATTTCATAGGGCAAATTTCATCATCAACGACAGAGTTGCTCTTGCCAAAAAAATAAAGGCTGATGGTATACATATTGGTATTAACAATCTCTCCGTACCAGAAACAAGGGCAACCTTGGGGGAAAATTATATCATAGGAGTTTCGTGTTATGGAGATGTACAGCGCGCAATTCAAGCGAAAAGGGATGGAGCTGACTATGTAGCTTTCGGTTCTTTTTTCCCCTCTCCAATAAAACCAAACTCTGAAATTGTTTCTACAGACATTATTAAACAAGCTAAAGAGCAATTAAATATACCTGTTTGCGTGATAGGTGGAATCAATCATGAAAATATTACCACGCTAAAGCCTTTTAATCCGGACATGTATGCATTAGTATCTGCAATTTTTAAAGATAATTCTATTACAGAAAAAGTAAAACAATTAAATAATTTAATATCAAACTAACTATATACTATTATATCACATGATAAGTATTTTTCTGTGAAGAAATAAAACTAATTACTTAATCATATAACCCAATTTATTAAAAATTTTCAAAATATAATTCAATGCATTTAAGTATAGACCAAATTTCAACCTTAAGGTCAAAAACCCCATTAATCGAGGCTATTACAAACTATGTTACCATAAATGACTGTGCTAACGCTATACTTGCATTAGGTGCATCACCGGCCATGTGTGAGTCAGCCGATGAAGCTTATGATTTCTCTTTACTCTGTAATGCGGTATATGTAAACATAGGGACTTTAACCAAAGAACAGGAGTTGGCAATGTTGCAGGCAGTAAAAGCCGCAGATGATAAGAACCTGCCTGTAGTTTTAGATCCTGTTGGTTGTGCAGCAATACCAAGGAGAATTGGGTTTTTAAACAAACTAAGAAAATTTGGAAAGATAGACGTCATACGTGGCAACCTGGGAGAAATAAAAGCTTTAAATGGAATGGCGGGAAAGGTAAGAGGTGTTGATTCATTAGAAGATAGTTTTGGCGGCGTAGAAGCTTGTAAAACACTGGCCAACGAATGGAATTGTATAGTGGCAGCATCGGGCCAAACAGATATTGTAACAAATGGTGAAGAGGTTGTTTTTATTGATAACGGCACGGAAATGTTAACTAAAATAACAGGCGCCGGGTGTGTATTAGGCGCTTTAACGGCTGCTTTTTGTGGAAGCCAAACAGATTATTTTCATGCTGTAATAGCAAGTCATCTCACCATGTCTATTGCCGGGGAAAATGCGTCAAATAAAGAAAACGGGGATAGACCGGGCACTTTCAAAGCAAATCTGTTTGATCAGCTTTATACAATAGATGACGAAACATTAAATACTAATGCCAAAATTAGGTTTAACTGAAAAATATAATTTACCCATTTTTTTTATAAACAATACATATTTTAAAAGTGTTAAATAATTATGTATGTCAATTTAGTTACTTATTAGTTAATTCTAAAATTTAAAAGTCATGAAAACTATTTTAATTATTATTCTTACAGGTTTGTTCAGTTTAACCGCTTACTCTCAATCGGAAAAAAGCACAACTTTCGAAGTAGCCGGCAATTGCGGCATGTGTGAATCCCGCATTGAAGAAGCAGCCAAAATCGATGGAGTTACTTCTGCAGAATGGAATTTAGAGGATAAAATGTTAACCATTGTTTATGATCCTGCAAAAGTTGATCTTGACGATGTTCATCAAAGTATTGCAGATGCAGGCCACGATACGGAAAAAGTAAGGGCAGATGATGAAACATACAATGAGCTTCCGGCATGCTGCCAATTTGAAAGGATTAAAGAATCCGACAACATGGATAATCCGGAGAAAAAATCAGGGTGCTGCAAACACGGGAACTGATAATCAGCAATAGGCAGTTAGCAATCGGCAATCGCACTCGGTAACAGGTGATTGACAATAGAAAACTTACAATATATAATCAGAGTAAACGATGAGCAAATTACCACTTACTGATCATGTATTGGTGATTGCCGACTGCAGACTGCAGACTGCCGATTGGATACTACAGATTGAAATTTGACAAATAGTTTAACAAAACACACATCATGATTAATAAGCTCATAAGGTTTTTTCTTGAAAACCGGTTAGTTGCCTGGTTACTTATAATTTTCTTTATTGGTTGGGGTGTTTCGGTAGCACCTTTCAATTGGGATATAGAGATTCTACCAAGGGACCCGGTTCCTGTAGATGCCATACCGGATATTGGGGAAAACCAACAGATCGTATATACTGAATGGATGGGGCATTCACCACAGGATATAGAAGACCAGATCACCTACCCGTTAACTTCGGCTTTGCTTGGCATTCCGGGGGTAAAAAGCATACGTTCCAATTCAATGTTTGGCTTTTCCAACATTTACTTGATATTCGAAGAAGATGTTGAATATTACTGGAGCCGTTCACGCATCCTTGAAAAGTTGAACGCACTCCCGGCTGGTTTGCTTCCGGAGGGGGTAAACCCACAATTAGGACCGGATGCTACCGGCTTAGGACAAATTTTCTGGTATACCCTGGAGGGGCATGACGAAGAAGGCAACAATGTTGGCGGATGGGACTTACATGAATTACGCTCTATACAAGACTTTTATGTTAAGTTGGCATTAAACAGTGCCCGGGGAGTGTCAGAAGTAGCCAGTGTAGGAGGTCATGTTAAAGAATACCAGGTAGATATTGATCCGGATGCTATGAAAGCATACGATTTATCTATAATGGATGTATCGAAAGCCCTGCAAAAAAGCAACAAGGAAACCGGTGCCAATACCATTGAATACAATTTGGCCGAATACTTAGTCAGGGGCAAAGGCTATGTAACATCCCTCGAAGATATAAGAGAAACGGTAATAAGTGTATACGATAATGTTCCGGTACGTATTGATGATGTTGCCAGGGTAAATATAGGTCCGGCAGTACGAAATCACGGGGGTATACTTGATAAAGGAGGGGAAGAAACTGTAGGAGGTGTTGCGGTAGCCCGCTATGGAGAAAATCCATTAGCCGTAATAGAAAACGTTAAAGAAAAGATCGACGAAATAAGTCCTGGTTTACCTTCACGTGAATTAGCTGATGGAACAACATCACAAGTAACCATCGTGCCGTTCTATGACCGAACAGAACTTATTTACGAAACACTTGGAACGCTAAACGATGCCATTATTCTCCAGATACTGATATCTATAATCGTAATAATAATAATGGTTTATCACCTGCGCACATCCCTTTTAATCTCTGCCTTACTGCCAATAGCCGTACTGATGTGCTTTATTTTGATGAAGTATTTCCGGATTGATGCAAATATAGTGGCTTTGTCGGGAATTGCCATTTCCATTGGCACAATGGTGGACTTGGGTATAATTATGAATGAGAACATCCTGCAGCATTTAAATGCAGCACAAAGTTCAATGAAATCAAGATTGGAAACCATATACGAAGCGGCTAGTGAAGTAGCTCCGGCAATTATTACAGCAGTATCAACAACTATAGTTAGCTTTTTACCGGTATTTACCCTGGAAGCTGCCGAAGGACGTCTGTTTTCACCCCTGGCCTTCACAAAAACATTTGCCCTGATTGCTTCATTAATAATAACGATTGCCTTCATACCAATGTTGGCTTATCAGTTTTCGGGAAAAATGTCATTTAAAAAAATTGGTAAGCAATTGAAAACACCTGTTACACGAATCATAATTAATGCTATTGTAATACTTGCAGGTATTTTTACAATTATTTATCTCTCATTGTGGGCAGGGTTATATTTAGTGCTATTAGGAACATCCGGCACTTTACAAAATGTTTTTCCAAAACAAATAAAACCACATAAAAATAATATTAACCTTGTATTAGTGTTGATAGTGGTTCTTCTGTTGCTTGCACAACAATGGCTTCCTATAGGCGTAGAACGCAGCATTTTTATAAATGTGATCTTCCTTGCAATGATATTAGCGATTATACTTGGGTTATTCAGGGTGTTTATGTATTATTACCCACAATTACTTATGTGGTTTTTAAATAATAAAAAGATATTCCTTTTAGTCCCGGTAATATTGTTGCTGTTAGGAATAAACATATGGCTTGGTTTTGGACAAGTTTTTGGTTTTGTAGCCAAAGGATTTGATCAAGTAGGTGTAAATCTACGCACCACAACAGTTTGGAGCAGCCTATACCACACTTTTCCGGGTTTGGGCAGAGAATTTATGCCTTCTCTGGAAGAAGGCAGTTTTTTACTTATGCCAACCACAATGCCGCATACGGGAATTGAATACAACAAGGAGGTGTTGCAAGAGTTGGACCGTCGCGTAGATGCTATTCCTGAAGTTGAAATGGTAGTAGGAAAAGCCGGCAGGGCAGATAGTCCACTAGATCCGGCGCCCATGACCATGTTTGAAAATGTGATCAATTATAAGAGTGAATACAAAACCGATATGGATGGACGTAAGATCCGATATAAAGTAGATGATGAAGATAATTTTATACGTGATGAAGACGGCAACCTGATTCCTGATAGCCGTGGGCAATATTACCGACAATGGAGAGATCATATAGAAACCCCTGATGACATCTGGAATGAAATAACCCGGGTAACCCGATTCCCAGGATTGACTTCCGCCCCAAAACTGCAACCAATAGAAACCCGTCTTGTAATGTTGCAAACCGGAATGCGTGCTCCTATGGGACTAAAAGTATTCGGTCCGGATCTTGAAACTATTGATGAGGTAGCCACGGACCTGGAAAGTATACTCCAGGAAGTACCAAGAATTAGCACTCCAACAGTATTTGCCGATCGCGTAGTGGGAAAACCCTATTTAGAGATAGAACCTGACCGCCAGGCCCTGGCTCGTCACGGAATAACAATTGAAGCTTTTCAGCATGTAGTGGAAACAGCTATAGGTGGCATGGCAATGACTAGTACAGTTGAAGGTCGTGAGCGGTATAATATCCGTGCTCGCTATGCAAAAGAATACCGCGATAATCCGGAATCACTCAAAAAAATATGGGTCAGCTCACCTGCAGGCTATCAAATACCTTTGGGAGAAATCGCAGAAACAACGTATCGAAAAGGGCCTGGAATGATAAAAGGAGAAGAAACATTCCTGGTAGCTTATATTACTTTTGATAAAAAACCGGAGTTTGCCGATCTATCGGTAATAGAACAAGCAAAGGAAATGATTGATAACAGAATTGATGAGGGTGAGCTGCAAATACCCGAAGGTGTTAATTTTCATTTTGCCGGTGATTATGAACAACAGATGCGTGCCGAAAGACGACTGATGTTGATAATTCCAATTACTATGGTCATTATATTTCTAATCCTGTACTTTCAGTTCCGTTCAGTACCAATGTCTTTAATGATCCTTTCCTCAATTGCACTTGCTTTTTCAGGTGGCTTCCTAATGCTTTGGCTTTATGGACAGGAGTGGTTTCTTAACTTCAGCCTGTTTGGTGTTAATATGAGAGAACTTTTCCAGATGGAGCCTGTTGAGTTAAGTGTAGCCGTATGGGTAGGCTTCATAGCGCTGTTTGGTATCGCCACTGATGACGGAGTGTTGATAGCCACATACCTAAAAAACAGTTTTAAGAAAAACAAACCTGAAAACATAGAAGAACTAAAAGAAGCAGTGTTGGAAGCCGGCAAAAAACGCGTACGACCTGCTCTAATGACAACAGCTACTACACTGCTGGCATTATTACCTATTCTCTCTTCTACAGGTCGTGGAGCAGAGATCATGATACCTATGGCTATTCCGGCATTTGGAGGAATGACCATAGCAGTGATAACACTATTCCTGGTACCTGTATTATTTACAGCTTGGAACGAATTTCTTATGAACAACCAAAACAATGAAGAGGATGAATATTAAAATTAAAATAATAAAAAATTATCGCTTATTGATAATCCTTTTATCAAGCTTAATTTTATCGCTTCCTGCTATGGAGCCGGATCTATATGCGCAGGTATATCCTCGTGAATACCTTGAAGAAGCTATAGAAAATAATCCGGGACTAAGGGCACAAGATAAAGCCTACGAAGCTACTTTAGAAAAAGTAGATATTGAAGGAAGTTTACCAGACCCCGTACTCTCAGGGGGAATATTTACGCCTCCTATGGAACGTTTTATGGGGAAGCAATTGTTTGATGTAGAGGTAATGCAAATGTTTCCATGGTTTGGCACATTAGAAGAACAAAGATCAGTTGCCCGGAAAAATGCTGATGCAAACTTCCAGCAATACCGGAATGCTCGAAACGAATTGTTCATAAAAATGACCCGGCTATGGTTAAACATATATAAAAAAGATCAACAAATACAGATCGTTTTACAATTCATTGAGATTTTAAAAGCCCGTGAAGATATTATCTATTCTCGATATGGGGGCGGACAGGAGCAAGAAGGGCTTATGCTTGATCTTTACCGGCTTGAAATACAGCTCAATGAACTGGAAAACAGGAAAGAAAAGCTGGAGGAAGAAAAGGAGGCATTGGTAAAAAATTTCAACATATTGCTCCAACATGATCAAGATGCACATATTACAACACCCGACACCTTGGCAGGTATTACTCATAATATTGACACTGAAGAGCCTGACAACGAAGATTTTGAAGAAAATCCACTAGTAAACCGTGCACAGGCTGAAGCAGAAGCTGCTACGCATAAGAAAGAGGTTGCACGCCTAATGACAAGACCCAGGATAGGATTTGGTGTACAATATTCTCATTTTGCAACCGGCGAAGCAGCTATGGAGCAAATGGATGGAGGTGGAATGGTAATGCCAATGTTTTCGATTACTATTCCGATCTACGGAAATAAAAACAAGGCTACGCGCAATGAAAGCATTCTTCAGGCCGAAAAAGCCATTTACCAAAAAGAAAATCAGATCAACAACCTTTTATCTATAGAGGCTGATTTAAGATCAAAACATGAAAACCTGCTCCGGGACAAGCAATTTTATATCAGACAACTTGAGATAAACGATAAAGCCTGGGAGTTGGTAATTAGCGCTTATGCCGGCGGACAAGAAGGTTTTGATGAATTGCTGCGCATACAGGATCAGCTACTGGAGTCTCAATGGCGACTATTGGAAACTATAGTTGAACAACATATTAATGCCGCAGAAATTGATAAACTAAAGGCACAAGAAATTTTTAATTAAAAGGTGTATGAGTGACCAAGTAACGAGTAACGAGTAACGAGTAACGGGTAATACATGTTGCACCCNTCACCTGTCACCCATCAGTCACCCGTTACTATAAAAACACCTAAGAATAAAGCAATTATAAAAAACAAAAACCATGGAAAAGCACAAAATAAAAAGAACAGCAACATACGTTATCCTTATCTTTGCAGGACTACTCCTGGGCTGGTTATTTTTTGGTACAAGTAACGATGAGCAACAAGAGCATGACCATGAACATACAGAAGTCGTGGATGAGGAAGACACTGAATACACATGTTCCATGCACCCCGCCGTAAGGCAAGACGAACCGGGTGACTGCCCCATTTGCGGAATGGAGCTAATCCCCGCTACCGAGGAAGAAAATGATCATGAGCATGAAGATGACCCTTTTCTGATGAGACTCTCTGAAAGACAAAGAACATGGGCAAATATACGCACAGAGTTGGTTGAAGAAGTAAGAAAGCAATACAATATCAATTTGACAGGAAAAGTAGCTGTTAATGAAAAGAACACCCGGCTCATAACTGCAACTTTTCCCGGAAGGATAGAAAGATTGTTTGCCGAATACACAGGCCAGCATATAAGTCAAGGTGAGAAGGTGGCAACCATTTATTCGCCTGAGCTTATGCAAGCACAGCAGGAGTTGATGCAAGCGGCAAAAGAAAAAAATGAACATCCTCGTTTGTATGAGTCAGCACGTCAACGTCTTGAATTATTTAATCTTACATCCAAACAAATTGAAGACATTGAACAAAGCGAACAAGCAAAACCTAAAATGGATGTATATGCTTCCAGATCAGGTTATATAACTCAAAGAGCTGTATCCGAAGGAGATTATGTCAGTACCGGTCAAACTCTTTTTAATATTGCTGATTTAAGCAGTGTTTGGGTGGAACTAGATGCTTACGAAAATCATATTGGGCAAATTAATACGGGAGATAAAGCCAGTTTAAAAATTCCATCACAACCTGAAAAAAAATTTTCGGGTTCAGTAGAGTTTGTTGATCCATTAATTAATCCGGAAACCCGTACGGCAAAAATCAGGCTTACGGTAGGAAACCCGGACAAAATTTTAAAACCGGAAATGTTTGTCAATGCTACCATTGAATCAATAGAAACCGAAGACGCTTATCCGGTAATACCACATACTGCTGTATTATGGACAGGTAAACGCTCTGTGGTTTATGTAAAATCATCAGCGGATAATGGTTTTACTTTTGAGTTCAGGGAAATAGAAACCGGGGCACGCCTTGATGAAGGCTACCATGTAGTTTCCGGACTTAGTGCCGGTGAAGAAATTGCCACAAATGGTGTCTTTGCTATTGATGCCGCAGCACAACTTAAAGGACATTACAGCATGATGGCACCACCGGAGAAAACACACTTGCCCGATGCTTTTGAAAGTGAGTTGGAAACACTTTTTAACATGTATTTTGATCTGAAAAACAGTCTTGCGGAAGATAACCCCCAACAAGCTGTTAACGAAGCTGAAAACATGAAACAGCAGTTGATAGGAATTGGACCACATTCACTTGAAGGAGAACACCATGTATATTGGATGGAGCAATATGAAGTTATTGAAGAAAATCTGGAACAATTTTTACAGGCACCTGAAATTGATGAAAAACGAATGCATTTTGAACACATTGCAGAAGCCTTCATCAACACAGCTCGCACTTTGGGGGCAATAGGACAGGAATTTTATGTAGCTTTTTGTCCAATGTTTGACGATGACAGAGGTGCTTATTGGCTAAGCGAATTTGAAGAAATAAAAAACCCCTATTTTGGCTCTATGATGCTTCGTTGTGGCGAAGTAACAGAAACCATTCGCGAAGGAGTTGCTCAAACCGAAAGGGATGAACAAAGAGAAATGGAAGGACATACGCATTAATTAAAATAAGTGTGAAAGGCCAGATTAAAGCTTAAATGCTATACTATTTTTCCGAGCGGAAAACTATCTTTACAAAAGTGCCATGATCCGAAGTTATGCTCCAGGAACCATTTATTTGATCATTAACCAATATATCAACCAAGGGCAAGCCGGTAGTCTTGAGCTTATCCATATTAAATCGGTTAGGCAAGCCTTTGCCGTTATCACTGACTATAAGATAATAATACTGGTTATCAAAGAAATAGTTAATATACAAAGTTGGTTTAACTAAATTATTCTTTTTTAAAAATGATCCCGGAAAAGCGTGAAGTAGAACATTGGTTATTAGCTCATTTACAACCAAGCCAAGAGGTATTGCGCAATCAATATCGAGAAAAAACTCTGATATGTTCTTTTTTACAAGTATTTTTTCTTCTTCATTGTAAGTTTCCAATAAATTATCTATAATAGTATTCAAAAAATTGGCAAAATCAACATCCGAATAGTTGATAGACAAGTAGAGATTATCTTGCACCAAAAGCATACTTTTAACACGCTGATTTAACTCCCGGAATTTACGATATGTCTTCATAGATAAATTATGTGGAGTTTGCGTATTTATAAGAGATATTATCATATGCATATTACTGATAACCCTATCATGTATTTCATTTATCAAAATTTCTTTTTCAGAAATATCAGCTTTAACTTGTTCCTCCACACGCAGGCTATCAGCAACTTTAACCTGCAAATTTTTATATGATTTTTCAAGTTCATTTGTTCTGTCTCTTACAAGCTGTTGTAAAACTCCTCCTATATTTTCAAGCTTATATTCAATATATTTACGATTTTCTATTTGTTTTTCCAGCTTAACATTTTCCCTGTCATCATAACCATGAGCAACATAACCCAAGATATCGTCAAATTCGTCTTTAATAACAACTAAGAACAGTTTAACAGGTATTATAGTTTCCATCGAAGACCTTAAACTTAGATGCAATGGATCAGAGTTTTGGTTTTTTAATACCAAATCCATTTGTTGCTCCAGTAAACTTTCTTCTTTAAATAAAGATTTTAATTGTTTTCCATATATTTTAGCGCCATTAATCCCCAATAGTTTTTCTGTATAAGAATTAATTCTTAAAACTTTTGATTTCATATCAGTAAAAAACATTATTACCGGCAACTCATTTACTACTTTACCGGCAACCAGATCCGGTGTTAATAAAAAAAGTCTGTATCTGAGCATACTATAAGCCAAACCACCAATATAAATAAGTGCTGCTATATGCGTGGTTAAATAGAAGTGCTTATCTTGTAATAAGGGTAATGCAATTTCAATAATCGTAACCCACAATAACGATAAGGCTAAAGAAGTGAAAATAATTTTAAACTGGTTCTTCTCGTTTTTTTCGTTTGATTTTAAAAACCATCGAATAAGAATAAAAAACGCCAACGCTGTAAATGTATATGTATATGCCAGGAAACTATAAAGATACATTGATGTTCTATCAAAAACAAAATTTCCGGAACGGCTAAATTCATCAAGGTCAATAAAAATCCAATTTTCCGCAAAGATTAAGTAAAGAAAAAAAGTGCCGGGAATCAAAAAAATGAAAAACAAGATTTCTTTCAAATTTTGGTTTTTTGGTATATTGGTAAGATACATCTTAAATCTAATCATAAAAGCCGGTGTCAAACACCAACCAATAGCGCCAATTTTAAACCATAAATATACTTCTTCTGTGTATTCAATGCTATATAGATATACATAAGAAAGGGACCAAATTGCTAAACCGATACATAAATAAAAAAAAGACCTGTTTAGTTTAGCAGACATATTCTTATAAAACACATATACACCCAACTCCAGGTATATTAATAACACAATTATTGAAAGTAATGATAAGAAATTCATAAAAGTCGGCTTACTTATTAACTCCTATTAGCTATTATTATTGATTCAATTTTGTTTAATTAATTAATAAAAATCCATTATAAATAAAGCTTTTACCCTGTCGTGTTTACAATTAATATTTAATTAAACTTAAGGATAATTGTGGTACCGGATGACTGCTCAACAGAGAATTTTCCTCTTAACTGATTTTTAACCAAGAAATCAACCATTTGAAAACTCACTGTATTCTTATCAAGCAAGGTCTCTTTAGTAATATCTCCAACACCTATATCACAGAATGATAATGTATATTCCCCATCTTTTTTATAGAAATCAATTTTTAATTTACACTCTTGTTTTTTATGAGCATCATTGTTTTCACTATCAATTAAAAAAGCAAGTTTTAGCGCATTATCAAGTAACTCATAACAAATGATACCACAAGGTATGGCTTTATTTATTTCAATAAATTTTTCATATATATTTAAATCATAATTTACACTATTTTCATAGCCAAATTTATTGCTAAACTCTTCAATTGTTTTTCTTAAGAAACTTGCAAAATCAATTTTAGAAAGATTTTTTGTAGAGTAAAAAGATTCATGAATTTCAGAAATAGTCCTTACTCTTTCAGCTATTTCAGAAAGTTTTTCAGAACCTGTATTATCAACATTTTTATGAGAAGAAAGCATGTTAATAAGCGAAACAATTATTTGAATATTGTTTTTTACCCTATGATGGATTTCACTTAACAACTTAGTCTTCTCATCCAAGGCATGTTTGATTTGTTTTTCCGCTCTTTTCCTTTCCAGAATTTCAATTTGCAGCTTTTTGTTAGCTTCTGATAGCTCTTTAGTATTTTTATTAACTAAAGATTCCAATTCCTCCTTTACTTTTTTTAATTTTTTTTCTTTACGAATCCTATTTGACACCTCTTTTCTTAATTGTATCCGGTGCTTATTATTAACCCCTATCAACACATAACCCAAAGTGTTTTTATAATTATCTTTGATTGTATGTCCTGAAATAATAACCGGGATAAGATCTCCTTTAGAGGCTACAAAATCAACAGATATTTCTAAAGCAGTAGTGGAATTGCGTAGTTGGCTCAATAAATTATCAACTAATTTATTATTTGAAACAATACTATTTATAGGTAAACCTATAATTTCATTAAATGTATATGAAAGATTCTTTAAAGTATGTTCATTTACAGTAAAAATATTTTTATCATTATTCAAAAATATTAGAAATTCATTTATTCTATCAAGAAGAAGGCTTGAAATTACATCAGTTGAGAACACATCTCTTTGATACCTGATCATAGCATAAAACATTCCGGTAATAAGCACAATTGAGTTTAGAGGCGCTAACGCCGGAACAGCCTCAACATTTAGAAGTGGTAATAAAATATTGGAAAAAGTACTGGCAAGAAAAAATATTATAAGTGATAAAATTATTATTGAAGCTTGTTTCTTTTCACGATTTTTTTGAGAACACAAATACCATTTTATCAACACATATAAGCTTAAGCCCAAAGAGGAGTACAGATAAAAAATAAAAATATAAACAAAAACCGACTCATTATTTAAAATAAAGAGCCAGGTTTGGTTAAAACTATTGTAAAACTTAAGGTTTTCAAGATCATATAATACGAAAATATACGATATAACTAAAATCGGAACAAGCACATAATATGCAAAATAGGTAACAAATTTTGATTTATTATTGGATATTTTAGTAAAAAACAAAACCATCAAAAAGGGGAAAGTCGTCCATCCAATAGCGGCAAGTCTATCATAAAAATAAACCTTTTCTACAGTGGGTGCACTATATATAAAAGCAGAAAATAACGCAAAAATAGCTAAAGACAGGCAAAGTATTGAAAAAATCACATTAACAGCTTTCCTGTGTGATTTTCTTAAAATAAATATTCCAGCTTGTATATAAAGCAAAAAAGCTATAAACGATAAAACCGAATAAGTATTCATTCGCTTGCCGGAATTACAACTGCTAAAATACCAATATACATTAATTTATTTAATAATAAAAAATGCAATTACACTTTTAAAACTAATCATGTTATGTTAATTTTAACAGTTTTGTATAAACTATTTTAGAACAAAAATAAAGTTTTTAAACTTTGTTAATAAAACAAATGTTATAAAACTTCAATTTTTTAAATCAAGGCAAGGGAAAGTCCATATTAGAAAGCTTTATATAAAAAATCACGTATGTTTTTCACTTAAAAATCTTTCAGCTTCAATAGCAGCCATAGATCCGCTTCCTGCAGCAGTTATAGCTTGTCTGAACACATTGTCCTGTACGTCGCCGGCTACAAAAACACCTGAAACAGAAGTTTTCGTTGAATCCGGCCTTGTGATTATATAGCCTAGTTCATCCAACTCCAATTGACCTTCAACAATTTTGGAGTTAGGAATATGTCCTATTGCTATGAAAAATCCTTGTATATCAAGTTTCTTTTCTTCCTTTGTTTTTACATTTTCAAGTATAGCTCCTTTTACTGTTTGATCACCGGTTATTTCTTTAGGCACATGCTCCCAAATTATCTCTACGTTATCTAGATTAAAAACTTTCTCCTGCATAGCTTTGGTAGCTCTTAGTTCATCACGTCTGTGGATTAAATAGACTTTATTGCACAGCTTTGCTAAAAATGCTGCTTCTTCACATGCAGTATCACCACCTCCTACAACGGCTACATCCAAACCTTTATAGAAAAAACCGTCACATGTAGCACATGCTGATACACCGGAGCCACTAAATTTTTCCTCAGATTCCAGTCCCAAATAACGTGCTGTAGCACCTGTTGCTATTATTAACGTTTCGGCAAATAATTCCTTCCCTTCATCAGTTACTGCTTTAAATGGCCTACCGGATAAATCAACTTTTGAAACTATACCTCCGCGTACCTCAGTTCCAAAGCGCTCGGCTTGCTTCTTAAAATCTTCCATCATATCAAAACCTTGAATTCCTTCAGGATAACCCGGGAAATTTTCCACCTCGGTTTTCATTGTTAATTGTCCACCAGGCACCATTCCCTGGTATAAAACAGTTTTCAGGTTAGCACGAGTAGCATATATTGCCGCAGTATAGCCTGCCGGACCTGAACCTATTATCAAACATTCTATTTGTTCTTTATTTTCACTCATAATTTTTATATTTTTTGCGAATTTAAAAGTTTATTTTTATTAATAATCAAAAAAAAACGTTTTGTTTTTACAAAACGTTTTTCTTGATAAAACGGACAATTAAAACCAGCATTAATGACTATTTTAAAGGATAACTTATAGTGATTGAATTCAAGAAATAACTGTCATATTTATCCTTATCTATTTTAACGCCATCCAGATAATTAAACAAGGTATATCTCCATCCAACTTCATACCCTATAGAAATACCGTTATCAAAATTATAGGAATATCCAAGACCTATTAGCTGAGCAGGTTGTAATTGAATATAGTCATTTGCTAGGGGCTGACTATCCCCCTGGGCATCCTCTAAAACAACATCGTTTAAAAATGCTGATACTCCAGTATACAAATAAACATCTGAGTAATTTAATCGTAAAAAAGTAGCATAAAATTCAGCTTTTATTAAAAATTCAAGCAAATTATTTTCAAAACTTAAAAAGTCTTGGTTTATTCCCGGATCGTCAATAGTTCCGGAACCCGAAAGCCGGGCATAGTTAATTCCCCCGGCAAGATTAAACCAATCGGCAGCCTTATAGCGTGTAAAAGCTCCAAAACTATAACTGAAATTACTTGTTTGATAATCCATAAAACCAACAAAACCAAGATTTTTATTATTTTGAACATCAGTAATAGAATGGCTTGATCCAACAGATAAACCCAAATCCCAACCTCCAATCTTAAGGTGTTGATCTCTTAGGGATGGTTTAATGGGTTTTGACCGGTCATTTTGTATAAAACCTGCATTTTTTGTTGTATTAGGATAGTCCTTCCGTTCATAAAAAACAGGATTTTCGCTGTTAGACTCAGGTCTGGTAAATTCTCTTTCCCCATCGGGTATTTCGGATTGAGTTACTTCTTCGGCCCTTGATTGACGGGGTTTAGGCGAACCAAAAAGCCATTCAAAAAGAAAAAATGTAGATTCTTTACTCTTTGGCTCATTTTTGATAACTTCTGAAGGATCAGTCCCGTCATTCATGGCAGAATAATAAGCTTCCAGGAAAGGACCTGAATTATTACCTGTAATTGATTGGCCTTGCAATGATACAGGAGTTAAAATAAAAAATAAAAAAACTGATAGTAAACTAGCTTTAATCATATACTAATGATTTAATTCTTATTCTTTTTAATACAAGGTATTCTCTATTTTGTATTATTTTAAATCATTTATAATATATTCCTTTCCTTGAATTGGATTAATAAAACTTATTTTTTACATAAAAAATCCCAATATAATAACAAAGTTATAAAAAATAATACAGTAAAAAACATTAATTAGTTTTATGTAAAGATACGTTTTCAACTTTTAACTAAAATATATTAATAAATTTAATTTAGTAAGTTTTGGGTTATATATAATTATACAAAGAGATTGACTTTGTCAAGTTCACAACCTTGTTTTTTACTCAATGTATTTTTGCCTGTGTCATAAACCATCTCACGAACATACTGAGCCCATTGATGGGGTGTTTTTGAATTGTCAAAAAATGTATATGGTATAGGCTTGCTGAATACCAGGTCAATTTTGCATCCTCTTTTTTTTAGCATTTCCTGGGGTAGATAAAATATCTCAACCGGTAATTTAATGCCTAATGTTTTACGGAGTTTTTCAATCCGGTAGAATTTTTTGGAATTGCTGCCGGAGATAAACACCGGTACAACGTCACGCTTATTTTGAACCCCTTTGCTAATAAAAGTTTTGTGCCATTCAACATCTCTTATGAGGCCTTTCTTTTTTCGTGAAACCTTTCCGGCAGGAAAGATCATGATGTGTGCATCAGAATCAAAAGCTTTAGCTACTGCTTCGGCTTTTTGTTTGTTATTTTGCCCGAAAACATTAACTCCAACTATTAGTGGACGAAGATTTGGAATGTAATTAAAAAATTCGTTGGATGGAGAAATAACATCTCCCCAAAACTTATGGATGCAGCTTAAAAATGAAATAGCATCAATTCCGCCTAAAGGATGATTTGCAACAAATACGTATCTGCGATCTTTTTTTACTGCTTCTGTGTTATGGGTTCTTATCTCTATATTAAGCTCAGTAATAACATCGTTTATGTAGTCTATGCCTGTTTTATCTTTATAGCGGTTATGTATTCTGTTTAGTTCATCCTGACGTAAAACACGTTTCATAAAGTTAACACAGAAACGTGGCAGAGTTTTGAAAAACTTGTTATTACTTTCTTCGATTATTTTATCTAGATCAACTACCTTTTGAAACTCTTCTGTTTTTGAATACATATGATAANGGTTAATGTAAAGAGGATAATAAAGTGCAAATATACAGGATGTTTGAATAGTTCAACCAATATCTATTTTTCATGGTAAAATTAATATAAAATAATGACTTAACAAAGATAGTTTAGTTATTTGCAGGTTTAATTTCTTTAGATTTCATCAATGTATATTTTTTTGAACTAAACTAGGAAAATTTGGATGTTATTCTTTTTTATAGCCGATACATTGTAAACTCTAAAAAAGAAAGGATTAGAAATTCCCTTTCTAATCCTTTTTCGTACTTTGAGGTTTCGAGCGGATTCGAACCGCTGTAAGAGGTTTTGCAGACCCCCGCCTAGCCACTCGGCCACGAAACCTTATGTTTTTATTATAATGCAAATA
>SL_8KL_010_SEDDRAFT_10001331_pt1 | contig 21433 bp, 18 predicted proteins | sample SodLakKL_010_SED_4_FD_11160 | JGI IMG/M metagenome (IMG submission 11160) | reverse complement strand
GTTCCAATGAGTCGCAAATTACTACGTAATTTGCTCCTGTGGTGTAGTCCGGCCAATCATCTCGGCCTTTCGAGGCCGACAACGGCCAGGGATAGCCGATTACGGGGGTTCGAATCCCCCCGGGAGCACTTTTCTTACTTCACTCAAAGGGTAAAAACTTATAATGGAGTTATATATGAATAAGCGATGTCTCTGAGCGACAGGATCGAGGAATTGAAGGAAGAGAACGATGCGGTCATCGTTGCGCACAACTACCAAGTAGGCGAGATACAGGATGCGGCGGAATTCGTAGGAGATTCCTTCGGTTTGGCTAGAAAAGTTACTGAATTAGATGTTTCAAACGTGGTTTTCTGCGGAGTGGACTTCATGGTCGAATCCGCCGCCGTCCTCAATACGGACAAAAGGATCATCCATCCGGAATCACAGGCCGGATGTCCGATGGCTCAGATGGTCGATTTGGACGAGCTTAGAGATTACAAGGAAAAAAATCCTGACGCCGCTGTGGTATCTTACGTCAACACCAATATAGAGACCAAGGCGGAATCAGACGTCTGCTGTACCTCTTCCAACGCGGTAAAGGTCGTTGAAAGTTTAGACAATCCCAAGGTGTTGTTCGTACCGGACAGAAATTTGGGACACTACGTAAAGAGATTCGTCCAGGATAAGGAAGTCGACTTATGGGAAGGGTACTGTGCCACCCACGATGACATCATGAAAGAGGACGTGGAAAAGTTGATGAACGAATACCCTGAAGCCGAAGTCGTTGTCCATCCCGAGTGTAAGCCCGAGATAGTGGATATAGCGGACTTCGTAGAATCCACCGCCGGCATATTGGAGAGGGCTAAAACAACTAGTGCTAAACACATGATAATAGGCACCGAGAAGGAGATGGGATACCGGCTGAAAAAAGAGGTGCCAAAAAAAGAATATCACTTCCCGGGAGATCCGACATGTCAGAACATGAAGAAGATAACGTTAGAGAAGGTAGTTAGATCTCTAGAGCGATTGGAACCCGTGATCACCGTTGACGAGGGATTGGCAAGCAGGGCGAAGAAACCACTGGAGCGGATGATCCGGATAGGAAGAGGAAGTGAGTGATGACCGCACATATAGATGATAAAATTGAAACCGATTTTCTTGTAGTGGGGAGTGGGATCGCCGGCCTTTATACAGCTTTGAAGCTTGGCAGACTGGGTGAGGTTCAAATAATCACCAAAAACAGTGTGGAGGAAAGCAGCACCCAGTACGCCCAAGGCGGCATCGCCGCGGTTCTGGATAAAGGGGATTCCTGGGAGCTACATATGAAAGATACCTTACAGGCCGGAGCCGATTTCTGTAACGAGGATGCCGTGAGAGTCCTGGTCAAAGAAGGCCCTGATAGGGTCAATGAACTCATCGAGTTAGGTACGCAGTTCGATTTTATAGAAGGAGAACTGGACCTGGCGAGGGAAGGGGCACACAGCAGAAGGAGAGTACTGCACGCTAGAGGCGACGCCACGGGAGAGGAGATCCGAGAATCTTTGACCGCGGCCGCTACGAACCGTGAAAATGTTGAGTTGAACGAGAGGACGTTCCTCATAGATATATATGTAGAAGACGACAGATTTGCTGGGGCACTCTGCTGCGATCACAATAAAGATAACATCGTTTTTTACCGAGCACCTTACGGAATCTTAGCAAGTGGGGGATGTGGGATGGCATATAAAAATACCACGAACCCGGATGTTACCACGGGAGACGGAGTAGCAGCCGCCTACAGGTGTGGAGCGGAGATAGTCGATATGGAATTCATACAGTTCCATCCTACGGCTCTATACGATCCAGAAGGAGTATCTTTCTTGATCTCTGAAACCGTTAGAGGTGAAGGTGGCTTACTCAGAAATGAGGAGGGAGAGAGGTTCATGGAAAAATATCATGAAGAATCTGAACTAGCTCCACGAGACGTTGTGGCGAGAGCTATAATCGCCGAAGGAAAGAAGTTCGATAAAGAAAACGTATGGCTTGACGTTACTCATCTAGACAAAAAGTATATCAAGGGAAGATTCCCCAACATTTACACTACTTTAAAGAAAAAAGGTATCGATATGACAGTTGATACTATCCCGGTAGTACCTTCAGCCCATTACATGATAGGGGGAGTAAAGACCGATCTTGACGGCCGTACTTCTATACGGAACCTTTTCGCTTGTGGAGAAGTCGCCTGCACCGGCGTCCACGGCGCCAACCGATTAGCGAGTAATTCATTACTAGAAGGATTAGTTTTCGGACACAGGATATTCGAGAGTATCAGAAAAGATGGACTCCGTTCTTCTGTGAAGGTTGATCATACGGGATCTGAACAGGATATATGCGATGATCCATGTTTGTGGGGGTTGAAGCAAGAGTTAAGGAGTTCTATGATGGATAAGGCCGGTATAATAAGAGAAAAAGATGAACTTATAGAAGTCATCGGTTGGTTAGAAAAGGAAATGAAGAAAATCAAAAATATATCCTTTTTTAACACTGAAGGTCACGAGATCAAAAATATGCTGAGAGTCGGAATATTGATATGTAGGTCCGCCTTGATAAGAGAAGAAAGCAGAGGAGCGCATTTCAGGATCGATCATCCTGATAAAAAGCATGGATGGGATAACAAACACGTATTATTCGATAAAGAGAATCCCCAGGGGTATGTGAAATGAACGAGCACAGGATCAGAAAGATAGTGGCTGAAGCCATAGAAGAGGATATTTGGACCGGAGATATAACCACAGACAGCGTCATATCAAAAAATGAACGGTCGTCCGGCGAGATCAAGGCCAAAGAAGAAGGTATACTCGCGGGCCTGCCCGTAGCTGAACAAGTGTTCAAAGAGATCGATAGCGATATAGATTTTGAGAGTTTGAAAAAGGACGGCGAAACTTTAAGACCTAGAGAAAAGATCGCAGTGGTCTCCGGCAGAACTAGAAGTATACTGAAGGGGGAAAGGATCGCTTTGAACTTCCTTCAGAGGTTATCCGGCATAGCTACACGCACCGATAAATACGTAAAAAAGGTAGAAGATCACGACGTAAAGGTTGTAGATACGCGGAAGACTACGCCCAACCTCCGCATGCTCGAAAAGTACGCCGTAAGGGTCGGCGGAGGTAGGAATCACAGGATGGGACTTTACGACGCAGTGCTGATAAAGGACAATCATATACGGTCAGCAGAGGGTATAGAAGAAGCCGTCAAGAGAGTTAGAAAAAGCCATATGGTGAAGATCGAGGTGGAAGTGGGAACCGTCGAAGAGGCGGAGGAAGCACTCTGTACAGGAGCGGACATAATCATGCTGGACAATATGTCCATAGACGAGATGGAAGAAGTGGTAGAGACGGTGGACGGCGAAGTGGTTTTGGAGGCCTCGGGAAACGTAAACCTTGAGAATATAGATAAAGTAGCGGCAGCAGGAGTAGACGTGATCTCGGTAGGCGCGTTGACTCACCGGATAAGATCGCAGGATATCAGTCTTGATCTGATATGAACGAGATGTTGTTCAAGTCCGCAATAACTATAAGTAAAAAGGTCATTTTGATAAGATATCATGAGCGCCGATCTAAACGAGATGGATGAAAAGCTTCTCGAACTATCCGATAAAGGGTTATCGCTGAAGGAGATAGCGGAGGAACTCGAAGAACCTCTTGAGAATATTAGAGATGCCATAGTGGATAACCCTGATATTTCAAAAAAGTTGAAAAAGTTAGCACTAGAGTCTAAAGCCTTCGACATGTTCGAGGAAGGCGATTCACCTAAGGAACTGGTCAAGAACGGTTTTTGTGCCGCAGAAAGGGCCGAAGATCTCTATCAAAAGTATTCTGAACTCGGAAATAAAGATAGTAGTATGGAAGCTAAATTGGCCACTCAGATCGGTTTGCTGGGCAGCAGGTTGGCACAGCTGGAGATCAAGATATTGGATTCGACCCTTTTACCAAAAACTTTCGAATGTCCCTCATGCAGTCACGAGGGAGAGTTCGGCGTAGCACTTGTATGCAAAAGATGCGAGAACGTCACGGTACATGATCCACATCCTCATCCTAAGATAACATCGACGAGCAGACCTCTTTTAGATCATCTAACAGGGAACTCAAAAAACGAAGAAGACTGAGTTTTAGCTCACATAAGATATTACGTCCATCTCTCTTTCGAGTATACTGATCTCCTTGCTTTCCATGGCTCTCGGGTTGACCACCACTACGAAGACGGTGTCAGTTTCGGATACCACATCAACTATGTGTCTTATGAACTGGATGCTGGCATCGAAGCTGGTGTTGCTTATCAAATATTCAAGGCCGTCGATGAAGACTACGTCCATGTTTTTTATCTGTTCTTCAAGGGTCCAGCTCAATCTTTCTAGGTTGGGAGGTATGGTCGTATATTCATCACTCTTTCTATCTGTCAACCAAGCGATCTCCGCATTCTCGATCTGGTACTCGTCCTTTATCTGATCGGGGTTCATCCTGGAAAGCACGAATTTCTGCTTCCCCGGAGGAAGTTCGTCGATGAGACCCAAACCTTCGGAGGGTGTGGTCTCTTCCTCTACGATGTAACTCCTGCCGGGTTTGAACTGAGGTCTGAGTCTCTCCTCGGTATCGACTTCCTCATCTATATATCTCGATAAAACTTGTTCCATGGTCTCTAGAGTTATGGGCTTATCCATAAGGGTCGAATAGGCGGTGACCCTGTTCAAGGCCCCTTCTATGGAGCTGACGTTCTTCCTGATCTTTTTTGCCATGTAGTTGACCACGTCTCCAGGTATGTCATGTCTTTCCTTCTTCGCTTTGTATTCGATTATGTTCTTTCGGGTCTGGTAACTCGGAGCTAGGATATCAACTACCAAACCGGACTTGAAACGTGAGATAAGGTGATCCTCCACCTCCGGAATCTCTTCGGGAGATCTATCCGCGGATAATATTATAAGGCCGCCGCTGCTCTGTAATTCCGATAGGATGTAGAAAAACTCTTCTTGGAGATGTTCCTTATTGGCTAAAGATTGGATATCGTCCAAAAGCAGAGTATCGACCTCGAGATACTTTTTTCTGAGATCGGACATATCCTCTTTCTTTTTGGCCTCTTCTATCTCGTTCAAAAGTTTGGAGGTGACCACATATTTCACATTTCTATCTCTATCGTCTATGAGTTGGGCTCGCCCGATAGCCTTCAACAGATGGGTCTTACCCAAGCCGGTCTTGCTGGTTATGAAAAGGGGATTGTAGCTCTTGTCCGGATTTTCCGCCACGGACAGCGCAGCGGTATAGGCGAACCGGTTGTTAGGACCGACGATAAAATTTTTGAAGGAATACAACTCCGGAAAATCTTCTCTGATCTCTTTAGGTCGGTCACTCAAGGCGCCTTCCGACCACTCAAGAGTCTGCTGCCTGAACATCTCGCTCGGTTTACGTGGGGCAGAGGATTTACCGCCAGCTTCACCTTTCTCGCCACGGACCGGGAGCCGGCCCCCTATCTTGTTCATCAATTCATCTATATCTATATCAGTATGGACAGATATGTAGAGATTGGGGTTCGTATCCAGAGTATGTATATACTGAAGTGCGGTGAGACCTTTTTTGAGTTTATCCGCCTTCAGATCATAGAACAGGGCGTTCCTGGGTAGCCCGTCTTTCAAAACGAGATAGCCTTCATATTCGTCCCTGATTCTGACCTTGATATAACCATGGAACGAATAGCGTTTCAACTTCTCCAGCAGGGGTTGAAGTTTTCCGAAGCCCTCTATCTCCTGTGCTTTTAGTCCTTCCGGTAGATCTATGTTAGGTGACAAGGTGTAGACTTAATCTATGCATCTCTTAAATATGTTTTCTCCTTGGAATCTATCGATCCATGAACAAAAAACTCTTATCCCTTCCCAAGCATATGATCTTGTGATGAAAAACCTGTTAACCCACTGTCCTAGGTGTAGAGCACAATTTTACGCCGATGGAAAGAATAGATTCAACGATAAGATACAGGTCTACTGTCCCTACTGCGGGTTAAGCTACAGGGATCGATGGGATGAACCAAGGGTTAAGGAAACAAAGTATTACTGGGAACTCTTCAAGGGTGTCTATCCCTTCACAGCGGCCAACGGTGATAAGAAATTTCATCTTAAGATCGGTGCCGTATTTTTACTTTTGACCGTAGTTCTTTTCAGCGTAGGACTCGTTTCGCTTTTCCTCTTCGAGGGGCTCTCTGCAGAACGAGGAGGGTTCGGTATCGCTGGTGCAATCTTTATAGTTATGACCCTCATGGGGGTGTTCAACGCCTTCGGAGCTAGATCGTTCGTGGTATCTATGACCGGTGCCATCTTTGCGGTACTGAACTCTATTGTGTGGAGCGTCTTGAACTCAGACAGAGGGTTTATCCTCCTTGGCGGCATACCCCCATCACTCTACCTGTTATCTAGTCTGTTTCTCTCCCTCGTCGGACTCATACTGTTCATCAAAAATCGTAAAGTGTTCCGATACGGCTATTGATCCTAAGCCATGTAAATTATATAATATAGGTAAACGAAATAAGCGGCTAGCATCAGTGTACCTTCCAAGCGGGAAATTTTTTTTCTGAAATGTATGATGGTTGTCAAAAATATGCAGACAAATAACATTATGAAAAGGCTGGAATACAACTCGGGAGAAAATGCAAGAGGCGTCAAAGATGCGGAAACACCCAGAACCATCAGTATGTTAAAAGTGTTCGAGCCTATAACGTTCCCGAAGGATATGCCTGATTGATTCTTATACGAGGCGACCGTCGAAGCCGCCAGTTCTGGTAGCGAGGTCGATATGGCGATTATAGTCAATCCCACTACTCCTTCGATCAGATGGAACTCGTCTATATAAAAAATCGCGGCGCGTATCATCAACTCTGAGCCTATGACTATCCCCAGGATACCGATAAGTATCTTGGCGATATTGGTCTTCCAATCGAAGTCCTTTACTCTCTTGAAGACCTCAAATTCTACATCGACCGATGATATCTCTGCGGCTTCCTCATCCTTCGCTTTATAGGCGATCCAAATGAAAAAAACGATGTAACTTACAAAAGCTACAAGCAATAAAAGACCCTCCCATCTCTCGATGACGTGACGGTCGGAGTAGAAAGAGGATACGAAGAGAAATAAGAGGCCGATTGCTCCGAACATCGCGGGGATCTCCCTTTTGATAGCCTTTTGTTCAACGGATATAGGTCTGATCAAAGCGCTCAAACCCAATACTAGAAGAACATTTGCTATGTTGGAACCGATGACGTTGCCGATGGAGATACCTCCTTTGCTCTTCAGCACCGCGTTTACACTGGAGCCGAGTTCGGGTAGGGAAGTACCGAAGGATACTAGAGTGAGACCGATGACAACAGAAGAGACCCCGAGGTAGGCCGCGGTCCTTCCTCCTCCTTCGACCAAAATATCGGCTCCCTTCACCAGGAGTAGGACACCAAAGGCCAATAATAAGGCCCATCCGACCGCTGCCAACATCATTATGAGGGAGGGTCACAAAGTATAAAAAAGTTTTAGTAATATTGATTCTGATAGAAATCAGCTTAGTATGGAAGTAACCGAATTCAGCGATGAGATAATACTGGTGGGCGTAGACTACATAGGGGGAGATGATCTAAAGGAAGAACTAACTGAACTTATAGACAGATATGAACCCACATCAATAGGCTTGGCACTCTGTGAGAAGCGGTTCGAATCTTTAGAAGAGAAGAAAGAGTGGTTGGAAAAACCGTTGTTATCTTCTTACAAAGGAGGAGAATCCAGTACCCTGATGTACCAGATGTTCGTGGACGCGGTGAGAGAGAACCTGAGAAATTTCAAAAAACTTGAACCCGAAACACACATCGCCGAACTGGTGGACGTCGCCGACTTTTTGGATGTGGATGTCGAGTTCATAGATAGGGATATAACCATAACACTAAAAAGGGCCGTAGGTGACATGTCCCCCATAGAGACTTTCAAAGTAGGCTGGTACTTCAGATCGGCCATGTTATCTTTTTCTGATGAGAAGAAAGCTAGATCGGTGGACGAATTAGAGAAACATGACGACATGGTGGAGGGCGTCATAAGCACCTTGGATAAGTTTTCTCCCGATATCGCTGGGATGGCAAGAGAGGAAAGACTGGAATATATGTCCCGGAGGATATACCAGATATCCAAGGATGGAAAGACGCTTGCTATAATCCCTAGAAGCAAGATGGAAGTAGTAGAAAATAAGCTCACCGATCTCATCGAAGAAGAAAAGAGGCAGGGCGAAGTAACAGGCCACGCACATCTGGAGGAAGTCGGGAAGAAGGTTTACAAAAAACTGCTGCGGTACGCTTCGCCTATATTCTTCATAAGTTTAGCCACCTATCTATTTCTCTTCTCGGACGTGCTCAATATATGGAGGGCTTGGCTTTACTGGTTTATCGCCGTCGGAGGTATGGCTTCCTTAGGGGCACTAATGGGCAGGGGACACGTACTTTCTATATTGACGTCTTTCGTTCTGGCTCCGTTCATGTCTTTAACGCTCATCGGCCCTGGATGGATAGCGGGCTACGTCGAAGCAAAGGTCAGGGAACCCACGGTAAAGGATATACAGAGGCTTATGAATTCCGCTTCAGTCAACGATTTCCTTTCTAACAACCTTATAAGACCAATAATGGTGGGTATATTCGCCAATATATTCACCTGGGTAGGACTGTTCGTGGTACTACCTCTACTCATATCGTTCGTAGGTTAAAAGGAAAGATATATAGAAGTAGGCTCATTGGCTTTAACCACAACCATGAAGATCAAAAGGATGCTCAAAGACTTCATCATAGGATTATTCATGGGCGGAGCCAATATAATCCCTGGCGTTTCAGGAGGAACGGTAGCGCTGGTGATGGGGATCTACGATAAGTTAATTCATTCGATAAACGAGATACCTAAAGACATACCAGTTCGTTTGATAAAATTAGACCTAGAAGGAGTCAAGTCGGGGTTGAAAAAGATAGATTTTCCTTTTTTAGGTGCCCTTTTTATCGGTGCACTTACCGCGGTGGTGAGCATCGCCAGGATATTGAGTTATTTGATAGAAGCTTATCCCTCTCCTACATACGCGCTTTTCTTCGGACTTATCGGAGGATCAGTGATACTGATCTACAAGTATATAGACGAGTTGAATTTGAAGTCTGTTCTCTCAGCGGTTATTGGATTCGCGGCGATCTCACTTCTACTGAGCGTCCAAGGAGGCATCGAATCCGATCATCCCGTCATGATCTTCTTCGGAGGTATGTTCTCGGTGGCGTCCATGATACTCCCAGGTATATCTGGTTCATACATATTGATGATACTCGGCCAGTACGAGTTCCTTTTAAAAGCTCTATACGGCATGGATCTGCTGATCATCACCATATTCATGGCAGGGGCTTTTACTGGTTTGTTCGGCCTAGCTAAGCTCCTCGATCACCTTTTAGAAAGGGCACGGTCACTCACCATAGCCTTCCTCTTCGGGTTGATGTTAGGTGCTCTCAGAGAGCCGCTGTTCGAATCCATAAGTGAAGCTACGTCTCTAAAAGAAGTGGTCGTCCCTGCGGTGATAGGGATCATAGCGGTGCTCTATCTCGAACATAGATACGTTTTAGAAGATTGAGATACCGTGGATCATATTTTTTTGAAGCCTCTCCTGATCCATCCTGTGAGAGCTCTTCTCACGTAGAAAAAAGTCTGTGTTAGTGTCCTGTTTTCTCCTCCTACCTTGGTTTCTCCCGCTCTCACTTTTTTAATAACGTCCCGCCAGTCCTTAACGTCTTCGATTATCGTGTACGCCTTACCGATGGTTTTCAGCCTGTGGCTGTCGCTCCCGCCTATGACCGGGATATCCAACCTTTCTGCCAAGGTTTGGGCCTGTCTATTCCTTATGCCCCAGCCTCTGCCGTTCATCCCCTCTATGGCGTCCCAATCGTTTTTCAAGACGTTCTCTTCACCTATACCAGACCAGACCCTGTAGGGATGTGCCGCCACAGCCAATGCATCGTGTTCACGTATGATATCTATCGCGTTAGAGATGGCATCTTGTCTGCCGATCTCCTCCTCAAGGCCTAAAGCCAATATGTGCCCTTCAGCGGTGCTGACCTCCAGACCCGGAACTATTATCAGATCGGTATCGACTTTTTTGGCTTCACGGTAACCACGGATGGTATTATGATCCATGATGGCGATGCCGTCCATGCCTCTATCTTCAGCGGTCCTGACTATATCTTCTGGTTCACAGTAAGAATCGCCTGAATGTATCGAATGTATATGAAGGTCGAATCTCATGAAAAAGCCCCCTCTACGAATTCGATTATCTTATCTTTTACATCTTTTCGATGATTTTTAGTGGATTCTTCAGCGGCGAGTATCTCTCTTATCTTCCCTTGGAGAGACTCTTTTTTTTCTTCGTCCGCTATCGAGAGCCTTGTTGCATGAACCATCGCATCCACCAATGGATCTTCTCTGTCTAGGGGCTGAGCTTCCCTTATTTTATTCTCACAGATTATCGTACCTTCTACTCCTTTCAACCGGGCCTCACCGTACTCGTCAAAGATATATTTTTCGAAAGTAGAATCAACCGTGCAGAAATAGACTTTTGTAGCTTTTTTAGGATAAAAAAAGTCATCCTGAAGGCATAATTCTTCTTCCGATAGTTCGGGACTTTTCGGCTCGTCATTACCGGTCAAAGCACCTTTGAAAAACAATAGGGGATCATCGGTCAAGCAGTATGTGAATCTTTTTTCGCTTTCAAGGTTCCTTGCCGTATCAGAAGGCCTATAAATCATGCATCTTATTTTGGAGGCCTCGATATCCGCTCCGATAGCAGCGGCGTTCACGACCTCGTTAGAGGTGACTAGGATACCTTCGTGATATACCATATTTTCATTATCTGATATATTAAGCTACTTCCATACCTCCTTTTGAAGGTTTTGTCTCGTTCCCTTTGCCAGGCATGTTGACCTTCGGCAGAGGGATCGGTGGAGGGAGCCTTAGATCTCTCGCGATTATCACGGACTGGGGTATACAGTTTTTGATCACAGTCGAATGGATCTCTTGAGCCACTTCGTTGGGCATCTTGTTCTCTTTCCTCCATCTTCTTGCAAGGTCGGAGCTTCCGCCTACATGTACCAAAGTGCCCTCTATCTTTATGTTACCCATCCCTGTGTAGCTTGCGGTGAACCTGAAATCGACGCTGTTGGTCTCATCGTCGATCTTTTCTATCTTGGTCACGGAACTATTGTGATTGATCTTCACGTTCTTCCTGCTCTCTCCCTTCTTGCTGTATCTCTCGGCGTCTATGGCAGTCAATTCGAAGCTTTTTATAGACATCGTTGGGTTCTACGACCTGCTTCTTTAATAATCTTTTCATAACGTCTAGAAATGAATGAGGTAAATCTATAGATTCGAGGGAAAACGTTTATAATCGTGTAAGGCCATTTAACTTTCCGTTTAATGTTAAAAAAGCAGTGGTCATCATGTCTCCAGCAGATTCTCTAGAAAGGATATTGGACGATATCGAAAAAAGCGAAGACGTATTCGATGTCACTCTTGTTTCCAGGAGCGGTATGCATATAGCTGGAGAGGTCCCGAAGGAAGCACATAGAGAAACATACGTGGCGATGTCAGCCATCCTTTTGGGATCCGCAGAAACCGCTACCTCGGAACTCGAAGACCGTCTGAAATACGTTTTGGTGGAATTGGAAAATTCGCGTATACTGATACAGGACGGCGGCCCGTCCGCGATTCTGGTCACACGGCTCAAAGATGACGCCGTGATTGACGATGTTTTAAAGGTAACCAAAGAGCCTATCGAAGAGATCAAAAGGTCACTCTGATATACTAGGGGGTTTTTCCATGACTAAAAAGGGTTTTATCAACTGCAATGTCATCCCAGTGGCAAAAAGGTCTGAACAATATCACGGTTTTCTCGTCGAAGATGGGACGATATGGCACATAGACGATTTTGACGTTATAATGGAAGACAGCGACGAGAAGATAAATCTGAACGGAAGCTTCGTACTTCCAGGGTTTATAGACTCGCATACGCACCTGGTAGAGATGGGGCTGGACATGAACCGGGTCGATCTATCGGACGCCGAGAGCCTGGACGAAGCACAGTACTACCTAGAGAAGGAGGCGGAGAATACCGAAAGCGGTGAATGGATAATAGGCGTCGGATTCGACGAGACGGTCTGGAAAAAAACAGATTACCCTTCAAAAGAAGACCTTAACGATGTCACAGAAGACCATCCCTTGGTGATCAAAAGGGTCTGCGGCCATATGGCGGTGGCGAACTCAAAGGCCCTGGAAAAGATCAACGAAGAACATGAATTTGTAGACAAAGAAACGGGGCTGTTGAAAGAAAAGGTCGTCCAGGATCTGAATGACTATGTCTCCGTTAGCAAGGAAGAAAGGAAAGATGCCATACGCAGAGCCATAAAGACCGCTCATTCCAAAGGTATAACCGGCGTCCATGATATCGTTGATGGAGAAGATTGGGAAGCCTACAAGGAGTTGGACAGCCAAGAGTCACTCGATATGAGAGTGAGTTGTTACCTTCTTCACGAAGATTCAGAGGGACTAAAACCCGTTAAGAAAAGCGATTTTCTCTCGCTGAAGGGATTGAAGATGTTCGCCGACGGGTCCATAGGCGCTAAAACCGCGGCTCTTAACGAAGGTTATGAAGGCGAGCCCGAGAATAGAGGTATTCTCCTTCTCGAGCAGGAAGAGATGGAAGATATCATCAAAGACGCCGAGGATAGGGATTTTCAAGTGATGGTTCACGCCATAGGAGATAGAGCGATAGCTACTGTCCTAGACGCCTTCGAAAGCGCGTCTGAAAGGAATAAAGAATTGAAACACCGCATAGAACACGCGGAGATGCTCTGGGAAGAATACATAAGGAGGATCAGAGAGCTCGGCCTTATTCTGTCGACGCAGCCTAACTTCGCCTACCGTTGGTCTCGATCGTCTGAGATGAACGAAAAGAGGTTGGGCGAGGAAAGATTGGAAAAGGTCAATCCATATTGGGATATACAGAGGGCTTTGATAAAGATGACCTTCGGCTCTGACAACATGCCGATGTCTCCTCTATACGGTATCCATTCTGCGATAAACCATCCCGTTTTAGAACAGAGGATATCCGCCTACAACGCTCTTCAGAGCTACACTATCAACGGTGCCTACGCATCGGGAGACGACGACAGGTTGGGTTCCTTCGAAGAAGGTAAACTGGCTGATTTCGTTGTCTTGTCGGAAAATCCTCTTGACTCGAAGAACATAGACGACATAGAGGTCATGATGACCGTAGTCGGAGGAAAGATCGTTTACGACGATCGTTAAGTCTCTACATCACCAATATTTTATACATCTTCTCACATTATTAAATGAGAGCACGTACGCTCTCTGATCAGGTGGATGATATGAAAAAGCTGATAATCGAAGATGATGAAAAGTGCGTCGGCTGTGCCCTCTGTATGTATGCATGTGCTAGAAGGTTCGGAGAGGCCGGCGTGGATTCGTCAGGTATACTCGCAGTTAGCAAGAGCGGATTTGAAAGAGGCGCTACCGTGATAGTCTGCCGGGCTTGCGAAGAACCGATCTGCGCCGAAGTCTGCTCTACCGACGCTTTAAAAGCGAGAGATCAGGGCGGAGTGAAATACGATGAAGACAATTGTATAGGTTGTGAGAACTGCATATACGCTTGTCCGGTAGGAGCGGTATTCAAGAGGAGTGACGGTAAGATCTCCGTTTGTGTGCACTGTGGATACTGCGTAGATTACTGTCCCCATGGCGTTTTATCTTACAAAGATATAGAGCCGGGCGAAAAAGATGAAAATGATCCAGGGGTGGAAACATGAAACTAGATGTATTAACTATCGACTTATCAAAATACGAAGCTACCACCGAGGAAAGGGAAGATCTGAAAGAGTGGTTAGGCGGCGCCGGTTTAGCGACTCAATTGATGAAAGAAGATCTATCTTCTCCCGGATGCGACCCTTTGAGTGAAGAAAACGTCATCGTTCTCGCTTCTGGCCCGTTCACTTCAGCCTATCCTGCGGCACCCAAATGCGTTTCGATGTTCAAAAGCCCGCTGACCGGAAATCTAGGTGAAAGCCATGCCGGCGGAAGGACCGCCACGTGCATATCTAACGCGGGCTACAGGGCAGTGGTGATAAAGGGAAAGAGCAAAAAACCCGTCTACGTGGTCATAGACGACGATAAAGTATATTTTCGAGACGCCGGGGCGCTATGGGGCATCGGGAACTCCTTGATAACCGGCAGGATCATAGCAGAAAATGAAAAGGGTAGAGGATTAAGAAGCATACTGAGGATAGGAGGAGCCGGTGAAAAGCTTGTGAGATATGCAGGGGTAACTACCGAGACATACAGGCATTTTGGTAGGTTGGGCCTAGGAGCGGTATTCGGCTCTAAAAATCTAAAGGCGCTGATGATAAAGGGGACCAAAAGTTCGAAGGTCCACGACCGTAGATCTCATAGAGAGATGTATGACAAGATATACAAAAAGGCGGTGGAATCCGACGCCATGTCCAAATACCATCTTCTCGGAACCGCTGTTAACGTCAACTCCTTGAACGAAATGGGGGCCCTGCCCACGGAGAATCTGCAGCGTACTAGCTTTGAGAATGCGGAAAAATTGAGCGGAGAAAAACTCGCCGAAAGCATAGGTCAGAGGATCGCATGCAACCACTGTCCCATCGCTTGCATACACATAGCCAATCTAAGAGAGCAGTACAGAGACGAGCCCTACTTCTACAAGACCATAAAGATATCCTACGATTATGAGCTTATATTTGCACTGGGATCCATGCTCGGTATAGGATCGAAGGATGACCTGCTCAAGATGATACATAAAGTCGAACTGTACGGTATGGATGCCATGAGCACAGGGGTAGCCTTAGCATGGGCTACGGAAGCTTTCGAGAAGGGACTGATCTCCAAGGACGAGACCAAGGTAAATCTAAAGTTCGGCGATAGAGATGCATATCTAAAAGCTATAGATCATATCTTAGATCAGCCAACCGAGTTCTACTCTCATCTTGCCAAAGGAGTTGAAAAATGTTCAGATGTATACGGAGGTGAAGAGTTCGCTCTCGCTTTCGGTGGTAACGAGATGCCTGGATATCATACGGGCTATGCAGCGGCTGTAGGACATTCTATAGGTCTTAGACACAGCCACCTGGACAATGCGGGCTATTCGATGGATCAGAGTATAGAGGAATATCCTGCCCCCTCAAAGCTCGTGGACGACCTGATGGAGGAAGAACAGTTAAGACAGATGTTATCCAGTTTGGTAATCTGCTTCTTCGGAAGAGGCGTTTACAGCCCTGAGATCATAAGTGATGCTCTGAAACCTTTAGGTTACGATCTTAGCGTTGAAGAACTGGAAGAGCTCGGCCGCAGCATATACTTTGAAAAACTCAAGCTGAAAAAGGATCTAGGGTTCAAAGCGGAAGACATGAAGATACCTAAAAGGATATTGGAAACCGAGAGTTCTCAGGGAAAATTGGATAAAGAATACCTTGATCAGGCGCTGGAATATTTTAAAAAGATCGTCAAAAAAGCTTGATATCCTTTCATATAGCAACATCTCCGATTATATTAAATAAAACCTTTTTGTTCATAGGGCAGTGATAACTATGACTGAGATACCAGAAGATTTGGTTTATAGTGAAGAACACGAATGGATAAAGGTTGATGAAGGAAAGATAAGATACGGTATCACTGACTTCGCACAGGAAGAACTAGGCGATATAGTCTACGTAGAATTACCTGAAGAGGGTGAAAAGGTGGGAAAAGGAGATATGGTCGGAGTGATAGAATCCGTCAAAGCCGTTTCCGACCTTTACGTTCCCGTCTCCGGAAAGATAGTGGAGGTTAATGCGGATCTGGAAGCCGAGCCGGAACTGCTGAACGAGGATCCTTATGGAGACGGATGGATAGCTGTCGTCGAGATATCTGACGAGTCAGAAGTCGAGTCACTTTTGAGTCCCAAGGAGTACGAAGAGGTAGCAAAGTGATACGATAAGAAAAAAAGAAAAGGGTTTTCAGCCTTGGTCCAATATGCTGCGATGCTTGTGGGCCGGGAAGCCTTCGTGGAAGCAGTAGTGTATCTCTTGGAAATCTTTTCTTAATTCGACCACATCTTTTTTCACTTTTTCCGGGTCTTCGTCATCCACGACGATCCTCTTTATGAGTTCGGCAACTTCATCCATGTGACTCTCTTTCATGCCCAATCTTGTCAATGCCGAACTGCCCAGCCGTATACCGCTTGGTTCGTTCGCACTATCGACGTCGTCCCACGGCATAAGGTTCTTGTTAGCTATTATATTTGCATCTTCCATAGCTTCAACTAGAGTCTCCCCGCCGCCCTGATCCTGTACGTCTATAGCTAGAGTATGGGATTCCGTAAATCCTTTGTGTTCACACAGCACTTCGATACCTCTTTCATGAAGCGCCTGTCCCAGTGCCTTAGCGTTCTTTAATATCTGCTTCGCATACTCTTCACCGAACTTTTGATGTTCAGCAAGGGCCACACCCAAAGCCGCCATCGAATGAAGATGGTGGTTGGATACCACACCGGGGAACATGCCGTAGAAAAGGCCTTGCTCCGTCTGCTCGTCCCTTGGGTTCGCGAGTATTATACCTCTCTGAGGGCCGGGTAAAGTTTTGTGAGTACTGCCGGTCATGACTTCGACACCGTTCTCCATGGGCTGCTGGAACTCTCCAGCGCCGATCAGGCCCAACACGTGAGCCGCATCGTACCAAACATGACAGCCGACCTCTTCGAATACGTCCTGAAGTTCCTCCAAAGGAGGAGGGAACAAAAAGACGGATCTTCCGAACAAAGCTATGTCTGGTTCTACATCCCTGATGAGTTCCTTAGTGCCTTCGACGTCTATATTCATCTCTTCCACATCGAAGGGATAAGTTTTAGGTTTCATACCTCTGAAGCCCACAGAACCGAATTCCGCACTGCTTATGTGTGCTCCCGAGGAGACGTCCACCGCAGTAATACTCTTGTCGGGTCCACCCAGTGCCATCAGAACTGCCTGGTTTGCGTTGGTGCCCGAGATCGGCCTTACGTCGGCATATTCCACACCGAACATCTCTCTGGCGAGTTCCTGTACCTTCAGCTCCACGTTGTCTACGTAAACATTGCCTTCATAGTACCTTTCACCTGGTGCACCCTCCGCGTACTTATCTTGGAACTCGGAAAGCATCAGATCTCTAGCCATCGGACTTATTATGTTCTCTGAAGCTATCATAGGCAGGGACTTGGAGAACCACTCCACGTGCTTTTTTGCCTGCTCGTAGATATAATCTGCATCTTCTTTCATTATTACACCATCACGCGGTGAATTGAACTTGAACTATTAAATCATTTTGTTTGGACGACGGAGACTTTTTAATTTATTCGGAAAGAGTGGGCTAGAGGATGATAGATTCAAAGGCTGAGAAACGGATGATGATTCAGCATGGATATCGTCGATCCATCTTATCTAAAGAAAAATTGGAAAGGGGTTTTGAGGAGTAAGTTCCCTCCGTATCACTACGCTACCCGCTCTTCTCTTTTTTCTCCCTCGGGCGATTTCGATCTCCGTTCTTTTTCGGAGTCATCACGGCGCTCCTTTCTCTCGCTGCCCCTGCCCCTGCCCCTGCCTCTATCTCCGCCTGCCTCACTGTCATCTCCTTCACTTCTACCGTCCTCTCTCTCCGGATAGCCTATATCGTCGCTCATCTCGCCGTTTTCCATTTCATACTCTGACAGATCGGTCGTGTTGCCCCACTCGGACTCGATCACCGCAACGTCGTCGACGTACCAGTCCGTGCCGTCTTCGCCGTAGTAATAGAAGCCTATCCTGATCTCTTCGTCGGCCCAGTCGTCCAGCTCTAGATACCACTGCCTCCACTCTTCTTCCGCATCCGGCAGGTAATACCAGGTCCACTCTTCGTTCTCATCGTAAACGCCCACATAGTGATGCTCGTCATAATAGTCTACCCAGTGCGACCGCTCCCAGAAGTACAGTGTGGTGTCCTCACTAACTTCCATCCACGGAGTCATCAGGACCTCTTCCTGATGATCGAAAGAGTAGTCTATCCTGGCGGAAGCGTTACCGCTGTAGGAGTCATCGGTGGTCCTGTACCACTCTTCGTCGGCGTACCAGCCCGAGGGCGGGAACTCAGTATCTTCGAAATCCTCGTAGAAGTATATCTCCAGCTCGCCGTACCACTCTGCGGGATGAGCCCAGGGAGTAACTTTTACATCATGGACCCCTATCTTATCGAAATTCCAGTCATCTTCCGGTGTTCCAGTAAAAGTGACCCACGTGCTCTCGCCCGGCGTCAGCGTGATGTATTCATTGTCCACCCACGTGTTCATGTCATCGATGTAAAGGTCGATCCAGTCGCTGTCTTCCTCTCCACCGATGTTCTTGACTTCTCCTTCTATCGTCACTGTTTCATTGAATCCAACCTGAACCGGTTCTACGGACCAGTTATTCAAGACGAAGACCGCAGTATCCACGGTCTCGTACCAGCTGTGCGTCGGATAATCGTAACCGTCGACTATGTTCCACACATAGTTCTCGTCGGTCTCTCCCGGGTCTACAGCCGTTATGTCCCAACCCGCATCGTCGAAAGTAGCAAGGTCGTACATCTCTTCGGTGGTCAAACCGGTCCCGCCGTCGCTGGAATCCACTCCACTCGTTTCGACATCCCAGAATGAACTTGTCACGTCACCGTAGGAATCGTATCCGACCAAGCCGCCCACGTACCATTCTCCTTCCACCACTCCGGTGGAATAGGAGTCCTCGATGGTACCGTATATATTGCGCCCTACCAGACCGCCTACGTCCTCATAGCCTTCTACGCCACCAACGGCATAAGAATCACTGATCAACGCTTCAGAACCGTCGTTCTCGGCGACGAGACCGCCCGCATGACCGGTGTACCACTCGGTTCGAGTGGCGGTGACAGAACCAGCAGCGTAAGATCTCTCGATAACAGCGTCGTCGTTACGGCCTACGAGGCCGCCAGCCCAGTCGTAGGCGAGTACGTCACCCGTGGCGTAGGAATCTTCTATCACCGGGTCGTAATCTTCGTTTTCTCCGTAATTCCTACCCACTAAACCGCCGGCACGGTACCAGTATGCTTCGACATCGCCGCTAGCGTGAGAGTCCTTGATCTCGCCCCAGTTCATACCGGCTAGACCGCCGACGTTATCATCACCGCCGTAAACGTCACCTGCGGCGTGAGAGTTGACGATAGTGCCGTAGTTATCTCCAATGAGGCCTCCTACTCTTGCTTCGTTACCGGTCACGTTGACCGATGCGCTGGAGTTCGCCAACGTACCAGTACTTCCTTTCAACCCGATGAGACCTCCGACAAGACTGTTCTCGTCCTCTTCTGATTCTGAATGTACCACGCCTTCGGCGGACGAGTTCATCACTCCTCCGTAGCTCTCTCCTACCAGACTTCCAACACGAGTGCGACCCGTTACGTTCACACCTTCCAGATTCACGTTTTGGATGACCGCTTCACTGCTAGCGTATCCGAACAGTCCGACACGATCTTCATCCGGTCGGTCGATATGTAGGCCTGTTATAGTGTTGTCTAAACCGTGGAAAGTGCCGGTGAACGGCTCGTCAGGGGTGCCTATCGGATCCCAATCTTCGGCTTCCAAGTCTAAGTCATTCATCAGATAATAGTTCCCATCAGGATTTTCTCTTATGGCATTCAAGTCGCTCTCGTTTTTGATACCGTGGGACATGGGACCTGTTCCTTCTATAACAAATATCGCCCAGACCGACAGGTCTTCGGTCATCTCCAACTCTATATATTTATCCTCCAAAAATATATCTCCACCCCATGCCCAGAACTCATTACCGGCCTGTGGATAAGCATCCAATTCTACCGTTTCTCCAGGTTCGTAATAGTGGTCACCAGGGTCGGGATCGGTTGTGCCTTGACCCGATACACCTATTGAAAGGTGGTATTCGTCGACTTTTTCAAATGTTGCATTCAGCTCCCTATCCTGGTCCATCACTAAAGTGATCTCCTTTGATTCCTCTTCACCCTCAGGATGATCTCCTTTCCATCTATCAAATCGATGGTCGTAATCAGGGTCGGCTGATACGGTTGCTTCAAAACCCTTTTCTAAAAAATAGGAACCAGGCTCTGGGGAAGTTGTTCCGCCATCTCCAGCCACCAGCTGCAAAATAAAATACTCTTCAAAGTGCGCTGTCACCTCTTTATTCTCATCCATAGTTATGGTTATCTGCTCATCCTCTGGATCTTCATCGTCTGGTATATCTCCGGTCCAGCCATGGAAGTACCAGCCATAGTCAGGAGCTGCAGTAACGGTCACTTCAGTACCTTTCTCATAGGCATGAGTACCTTCTTCCGGTGTAGTGCTACCCTCACCCTCCGTGTGTATCGAGAGTTGATATCCCTCAACAAAATTTGCTTTTATTTCTTTGTCTCCGTCCATAATTATGGTGATCTCAGAATCTTCCTTTTGATCATCAGGGACGTCTCCTTCCCAGTGACTGAACATCCATCCACTTTCCGGGAACGCCTTTAGGGTTACCTCATCTTCATATTCGTATGTATGGGTGCCCTCCTCTGGGTCAGTACTACCTTCACCTTCTATCGTTATCGATAACATTTTCTCCTCTTCATCATATTCTACAGCATTCTGCATCACTAGCGCATAATCCTGACTTGCTTCACCGTCATTGTTGCCATCGGCAGGTACATTTTCTGCCTCCACAATGACAGTATATGTTTCATCTTTTACATCCTCTGGTTTGATTCGTATGCCTTGGACATTGTTAACCATGTCTCTACTGTCTAATAGCTCACCATCCTCCCATCTAAGAAAGCTTACCAATGAGCCATTTCCCTCCTTGCTCCATCCATCTTCACTCACATTTTTCGTGGGAATGGAATGAAAAGCATTCGGGGCAAAGGCCTGGTCATAATCACTAGAGTCGAAATTATAGAAAGCAGAAGGACCGGGATCCTCATCTTGAAATACCATCACATTTAAATTATTTTTCAATGCCCAGTCGTCTTGAGTTTTTCCCTCCTTATCAGTCCAAGTGAGAGTTACATTTAAGGGTTCGTTTGGATCTTCGGGAACGATAGTGTATCCATGGTATTCACCAGTTTTCAAGGGTTCAGTTTGATCCTCTAACATAAAATCTACTGGTGAATCCATCAAATTTGGGAGGTTTACCATCCCCCATCCTTCATGCTTGTTAGGGATGTAATTTATTTCACCATCACCAGTTTGATCTTCTCTCAATGGTTCGGCAGTGTTTATCAGTAGGGCCTTCACCATGGCAGGACTCGGTCTTTCATCGAATTTATCTTCATACCACTCAACCACTACTGCAGCCGCTC
>SL_8KL_010_SEDDRAFT_10001329_pt1 | contig 21438 bp, 5 predicted proteins | sample SodLakKL_010_SED_4_FD_11160 | JGI IMG/M metagenome (IMG submission 11160) | reverse complement strand
CTTATCTCCTCAATTTCCTCCTCCAACTTAACTATCCTTTCCTCGCCTTCATCACTACCCTCCTCATCAATAAGTTTCCTTATCTCCTCAATTTCCTCCTCAAACTCATCACTTGCTTCCTCACTCCGACTGGCTTTCTTTATAAGGTCTTTGAAATTCATATCATTTCCCGAGTCTTTTTAGAAGATCTAAAATCATCTCCTGTCTTTGCTTTATCTTCTCGTTTTCATGGATTAGTTTCTCAGCGAGTTTCCTTGAATCTACATACTCCGATAAAACCTCCCCGTATTTGGTCAAAGCCTGGTTGATGTCTTCGTCATTCGCTGTGCTTATTAACTCTTCAATAAGATCGCTTACTTCGTATATCTTGTCCTCAAGGTCTGAATCAACCTCACTTATTTTGCCCCTTAGCTTGTTTTCGACCTCCTCCATATCCTTTTCAGAAACCATGTTCTCCATCTTTACATCCATCTTATCAACGGTCCTCATTATCTCTGTCATAGTTTCCTTGTTGACATCTATCTTGTCTTTGTATCTTGCAAAATCACTTAACTTTTCCGAAACCTCAGAAAACATGTTTTCTATCTTTGACGCCTTCCTCTCAATGTAGTTTTTATTTTCTTCTACTGCATTTAACTTGTCTTCTATGTTATCCGATAGGTTTACTATGTTCTCGATATCCTTTATTGCACTTAGTTTTTTGTCAACCTCTCTTACCCTTTTCTTTATCTCCTTGAACTGTTCCTGGAACTCCTCCATGCTTGCTCTGTTTCGCGTTATCTCCTCTTCCTTTTTCTCCAGTTCTTTCCTAAACCTCTCAGGACGTATATCTCCAAATGCTTCCTTTATCTTTCCAAACTCCTTCTCCAAATTGTCAAAGGTATCCTCACGGCTGACTAGGCTTGATCTAAGCTCTCCTATTTGACTGGAGAGATCACTTATCTGTGTCTGAACACCTTCTCTTTGTTCCTGTAGCACCTCAACCCTTGCCTCCAGCTTGTCGAGCCTCATAGTTAACTTTTCGATGCCACTTGCTTCATCCGGTATACTTTCATCAGTCTCCGATGAATCCAGTTGTTCCAACTCACCGCCTTCTCTTTCTTCGATGTCGTCGAACTCACCCTTTGTTATTACGTTTTTATCCTCGCCTACGTCTTCTTCTGAGAGTTCTCCCATCTTTTTATCATCTTCTGCCATGATTTCACCCTACTTTATTTTTTCCTCCAGGGAATCTATATAGATTTCAGCCATCCTGAAGTTACCTGATTTTAGCTTGTCTTTGGCCATTCTTAAGGATGTTCTGACGTCGAATACATCCTTACCCTCTTCTTCCATTGAGTCGATTTTCTTCTCTATCTCGGCAAGTTTCTCCGAATACTCCTCATATTTCTCGAGCTTATCTTCCTCCAGCTTGTGTGGGTCATGCCATGTTGGTCTGAACCGTATGAACCATGGCTTGCCGTCGTTGTACTGGGCGTTCTGTATCATTGCTACGCCTATTCCCTGTCTTGCTATCCTCTTCGCATATTTCTCGCCGTACTTGTCCTTTGCCTTAACTATATCCTGGGTTGCCTTCGTATTAAACTGTACATCAGTGAGCACATTACCTTCTATAGCCTCCTTGAAATCGGAGAGAACCTGTGAACACATTATTATACCTATTCCCCACTTTCTGAACTCACGACATGCTCTTTCAAGGGCCTCGTAACCACCCTTTCCTCCGTATTTTTCGAGAAGTCTGTGAACTTCGTCGAATACCACGACTAGCTCAAGCTCCTCGCTTTCCTCCCAGTTTATCTCGAACATCGAGTCTATTATGTTTCTTACAGCCCGGTCAAACTCTTCTGTTGTCAGATCGTGTAGTGTGAATACAGTTATTTCACCTTCGTTCATAAGTTCTTTGAAGTCTATGTCCCTTTCAGGATCGTCCATCTTATGTATCATACCAGGATAACTTTTTCTCCTGTTTTTGTCCATTCCAAGCTTGTCGTAGTATGCTATAAGGTCATTGTCTTCACAAGGGTTTACGAACCCTGTCCACTGTGCAGTTGGATCGAACACGACCACAGGAACATCCTTTTCAAGAGCCTCCTCGGCAAAGACGGAAGCACCGACAGACTTCCCTGCTCCCGTTGCACCTGCTACAAGTACATGTGTTCTCAGATCCTCAGGGTCATAGTAAGCCCTTCTTCCTTTACCTGCCAGCTTTCCTATCCAGAATGATCTCTCGGTTTTCTGGGGTATCGATGAGTAGTCAACAGGGAAGAGGTATCTCTGTTTCTCCTCTCTTTCTTCCTTCCAGTCCTTGAACTTGCCCCTAGCCTGAAAGCCTGCGATTACCATTACAAGTAGTGCTATCGGAACTCCTAGAAAGAGCATAAGCTGCCCTGCTGTGGTGGCCCAAAAAGGCTGTGTTACCTGGAACATTATCATATCCCTTACTGCCCTGCCATTGAATTCAGCCCAGATCTCAAGCCTGTAGTTTCCTGGTTGTGTGTCCTCTGGTACTGGTATTTCCTTAAATCCACTGTATACATCGTCGAAAACTATGTTTTCTCTGTACTCCAGGATTGTTTTGTTTTCCTCGAGTCCGTAGGCTACGTAGGTCAGGTTTACGTCAAAATTATCATTCGTGTTCTGTCCTTTTAATTCTATCCTCGATGTGAGGTTCTCGCCTGCCTCTACTCGGCTTTCTATGAGATCTATATCTATAGTTAGTTTTTCTTCTGCATCCTCAAGAACCTCCATCTCGAAGGGTAAACTCCTTTCCCTTCCGTCTGATTCAAGTAACAGGACGTTCGAGTATGATCCGGGTTCTACTCCGTGGTCCAGGTTCAAGGTCACCCCAACTGTTCTTGAGCTACCACCATCCAGTTCCACCGTTTCCATCTCCATCTCGAAGTATTCCTCCAGACCTCCTGTTATATCCATGTCCACCTCTATGTTTTCACCCAGTTCGTTGGTAACCATAACCCAGTAGTTGCTTGATTCTCCCACGAACATACGATCGTCCTCGAGGTTCGTTTCGTAGTCGAATGGGAAGGGTTCCGTTGGATCTTCTGGATCTCCTGTATCTGCTCCGTTGCCGGGTCTTGGTGGATCGTCCGGTCTTTCGTATCCATCACAGTGTATCAGGTCTCCTTCGTAAATGCATGCCTCTGCGAGTATGTACCCACTTCCTTCTTCTACTTCAAACGCCAGCTTTTCCTTGTTTCTATCCGGTTCTGTATCTATCCAGTCCTGTGATTCGAGGCTTCTGTTGCACAATCGTTCTTCGAAGTTCCAGTCATCACATTTCAAGACACGTAGGTTCCTGGTTCTGTATATATCTCCTAGTGGTTTTTTCGAGTAGTCGAGTGTAACGGTCTTGGATTCCTTTGTTATGTTTTCCTCATCCACTACAAATCCGAGTAGAGGTTGTCTGAATTCGCTAGGTAGGTCACGGAGTGCACTGTAACTGTCGTCTGGTAGGTAGTCAAACCGGAACGGGTCCTCTGGAACATTATGGTTTCCTTCAATGAACGATCTATTTGTATCGAACCTGTTGAACATAACCTCATGTCCGAATACATCTACCTTTAGGTCGTACTTTCTCCTATGTATCTCGTCTTCAAACTCACCCGATCCAGACCACTCGTGTATTTTTATGTCGTGTCTATCAGGCCTGTACCATGTGAAGTTTGCATCTACCGTTTCATCGGTTGGATCGGTCAGATTTAAGTAAAAATCCATGGGTTCGTATACACTGAACCATCCCAGTGTACTGCTCTTGTTACCGCCGTGTGAGTTTTTATACACAGTTCCATTCCCTGGGTACTCTATATTTCCTGTATCGTTTGCGTAGACTGTTATATCATAGTCGCCTACAGCAAAGGATCCGTTTTCGTATACGAAGGTATACGTATCGCCTTCGATACTATCTGGTTGAAGTCCTTCGATCTCCACTCCGTCAGTTCCATTGTAGTCTATATCAACCCAGGCACTGTCAACTTCCGTGTTGTCGGTTATGTCCACATTCATGGTAACTTTATTGATCTCTGGATTATGTTTTACGGGGTCCACCCTTACCTCCGAGAACTCCGGGGGTAGTATGTCGTAATATACAACAGCGTTCGATCTCTGTGTCTGTGTTGATACGCCCGTGTTTTCGTCTGTTGCTTCAATGACCATGTCGTTGACAACGGGATTGCCCTGTATTTCTGGTACTTTACAGTCTACCGACCATGCATCGCCTTTGAACTCCCCGTAGCCCATGTGTCCATAACTGGTTTCATACACATGGCATTCTTCTCCACCCACCTCTACGTAGAAATCAATTCCTTCCTCTATCTTTTCCTCTTCCTCTGTTACCTTAACTCTCGATGTTATGTTTTCCCCCGCGTACAGTGGTCCTGTGTAATATTTTTCCGAGCTACCCACACCTATTATCTCCGCGGTGAGTGGAACTATTTCCAGAACGACCGTTGTGTTAAGTTCGGTGGGCGTTGATTCATTCAGGTTCTCTATTACTACCTCGGCGGTGTGGTTACCTTCACTGTACTCTTCCTTGGTTGTGTTGTGGTATAGATCCAGAACTTCTTCTCCTCCGCCCTCTACGTGAACTATTTCATCGTCTACATGTATATATTCGGTGTCACCCTCGGTTCCGTTTCCATAGAGAGCTATACTAAAGACCTGTTCCTTCTCGAGGTTGTTCGAGAGAGTTATATCACCGATGGTCCCGCCTTCCTGGCCTGATCCTATGGTCCTTGATATCTCTGACGGTTCTCTGTACCAGTCTGGTGCTTCTATAGTTATGTTAAGAAGAGAAGTGTCCCAGCACTCCTGATTCGGGTCGCAGTCGGAGTCTGTTGCATTAGCCTCGACAAGTGATATATATCTCCCTCCATCTGCTCCGATGGGTATACTGCCGTTTATATGGACCGTTTCGTTGTCAGCCTTTTCTATGGTTTCTATCATTGTTTTATTTTCAGTCTCCGTCAGATTCTCCGAGTCGAAGTAGACCCATTCTTTCATCGTGGAACCGTCCTCCCCTGATATATTTAGAGTCACGTTCCTGAGTTCCGTGTTTCCAAATGCGTCAACGGTGAAGTTAGCAAGGTTTCCCTCGTATCCCGCGGAGAATGTACCTCTGATCTCATCCTCTGTTATATCAAGTCTGGTGTTTTCCTCTATATCGAGCTCGGTTGTGGTTTCTGTTGTATTTGTCGTACCATCTTCGTTGGTCCATTGCCCGGTAATATTTACATCCTGTAGTCCTGTGGGTGAGTGTCTCGTTATGTTTACCATCATTTTTTCTGTACAGTTTCCTCCTGGACCTATGGGGTCACAAACCATTTCGGGCACATGGACACCTTCCGGTGTTTCTATATCTATAACCGGTGAAAGCATGTTACCATCACCTGTGTTGTTGAGGGTCACATTCATACCGAAGGTATGGTTCTCGAGCCTGGTTATGTTGTGTGCTTCTTCGTATTCTGGAGAAACGTTTAAAGTTCCGTTGGTCTGGCCTTCTCTAACTCCAAACTCCACGGTCATTTCATCGATCTCACTGCTGTTGTAAAATACATCCGGGTCGTCTTCTATAGAGCATGTCATGTTGTATTCTCCTATCTCATCCGGGACGTCAAGCTTATGTTCCGTCCAGCCGTATCCGTCAGTTGTGTTAACACCTTCACTCTCTTCCAGGGCAAAGTTAACCAGGTGGCCTTCTATCCCCTCTTCTGTGTCCTTGTCTGCTATTCTACATTCGGCTGAAAGATCGGACCCTGCTGCACATATCCATCCCTCTTCGCTGTACATGCATGCACCTGAGCTTATGTTTGCTTTTGATACCATAGACCAACCGTGTAAGAGCACATCAATTATGTCGGTGCCGTTTTTGTAGTATTCTCCCCATGCTTCGGCGTAAAGTCTCCTATGCCCCGTGGCTTCATCTTCGATACTGTCCCATGAAGTATTTCTACCTTCTGTTACAGGGTATCCTGTTTTTTCGTTGGTTTCCAGCGAAGCTCCGCTGTCCAGGGTCACACACTCGTCGTTTTCCGATAGGCATATGTAGTCGATCAGAAGATTTGCTGCATCCGTACTGTAACCTCCTTCTCCAACCCCATGAACTGTTATCGATATTTTTTCTGTAGCCCCAACATCACAGATTTCCGTTTTCCACTGGGCATCTCCACTTGACTTTCTTTCTGATGGATCTATAATACAGCTTTCTTCTCCAGCGATCTCTATATATGAACCATCGTCTTCGTAGTCACCCCACGACTTGTATTTGATTTTTACGTCCTTTGTGGTTTCGCTCTGTAACGTCTGGTTTATACCAGCCTCGTAGACATCATCTTCAGCAGCTGCCGTTATATGCAACGAGTATCTTCCCGTCTTGCTTTCATCGTCTATCAGGTGGCTTCCGGGAGTTGTACTACTTGGATAGGAGAAGTTTTCGTATGTCCAGCCTGAAAGGTCCCCGGATTCAAAGCCACCGTTTTCTATGAACTGGTATTCGGCCTCAGTTTCTGTTTCCTCCCTCCAGGAAACTTTATACTCTTGGCTGCTTTCATTCTCCAGGTCAACGAGGAACAGTATCTCCGTTTCTTCGTCTATGTTTTCGCCCCTGGTATCGACGGGGATCGGCTCACCTTCCAGATAAACATTGGTTTTTTCCTGATCCAGTGTTCCGAGATCCATTCCCCAGTCGCTGAGCTGTTCTCCTTTTAGAATGTATGGCTCATTTGTTCTTTCCAGTTCGTGTGGCTCTGTTATGTTTAGAAGAACTTTCCTGTCGTATAGGGCGTGCCAGGCTACCTCTGCGTTATCTTCATCCAGTTGTTCGCATTCGTCGTACACTTCACCCGAGAGATCCATGGTTTCGTTTTTGTAGTGCATACTGTCGTTCTCGGGCTCCTCTACACTCATATCTAGTTCTCCCCATACCTCCACGACCGATTCATCCAGCTCCTTGTCCATTGTATAAAATTCCGAGTCCTCTCCTTCAGTCTCAATATCTAGTATGGCTTCTATTTTTTTGTCACCGAGATCGGCATCACAGCCCGGGGTCCAATCGGCGTAGAAGCATGTTCCATCCTGGTCCGTTGTTGAATCGAATATACTTTCTCCTCCGCCCGTGTAGCTGCAACCGTGTCCTTCGAGTCCAACAGGTCGGCTGTATTCGTCCAACAGCCTGGATGAGATGTTTGTGTCCTGGGTTCTTAGAACGACTGAACCATCATACGGTTCCGTAAGTTCAATGGACAAAAGGCCATGGATTTCTACGTTAAACTCGGTGCTGTTTGTATCGTTGTAGTAGTCGTTTCCATGGGTTCCTGCTATCCATATATGGTTGCCAACTGAGTAGTTTTTACCAGGTTTGAACTCCATCGTTGCGTATCCTGTTTCATTCGTCTCTTCGTCGTATCTTATCCAGTCTCCGTCTTCCTCACCTACCCAGAAGCCGACTGTTGTCGACTCGTTGACATGTTTTTCCAGATGGGTGTTGTTTACCCTCACTTCAATAAAAACGGAGTCTGTTCTGTTTACCTTGTCTCCGTCCCCTCTAATTTCCTTTATATCCACAGGATGCCTCTTAGATTCTGGTCCGGTAAGCACAGTCGAGTTGGTTGGACTGTGTATCTCCACCTCATCGCCGTTTTCTTCTTTCCAGTCGAAGTATTCAAACATGTACTCGCTTACACCTGCCCAGTGTTTATCCGATTCTACCTCGAATTCGGCGGTTCCTGATCCACCGTCAACGGTCATTTCACCCTTCCTTATCCACTGTTCCGTGTGGTTGGGTCTTACCAGGAGTGTCAGATTTACATCGTCTCCATCTCTGTCTTCCACATCGACTGTGAATGTGAAGTTATCTCCCCAGTATCCCTCCTCACCGTCGGCCGGGACCACAGTCCCGTTTTCAAGAATAGGTCTGTAGTTAGTCGAACCACCTATCCTGTAGTTCGTCGATGAAGTACTAGGTTGTTTCCACTTGAAGAAGTCGGCTACACCACTTCCGTTTGTATCCTCCATACATACATAGAAACTTTCATCCCCGACTTCAATCTTTTCGTACTCCTCTTGTTCTACACAGTCACCTGTCTCGTTGGGTGTTATGTCATACCATCCATCTTCCCAGCTTACATTTAGGAACTCATCCTCGACCACTGCGGAATCGTTTATTGTGGCGTTCATCGTAACATTTGTAAAGTTTTCCTCCTCATCAGTGTTCCATACCGTAATGTTCTTTCTCCATTTGTAGTCGTCCGTTTGATCTGTTTCCCATGGCTCACTCTTGTTCATCAGAACAGGCTTATCTGAAGGCATCGTATCCTCCCAGAACAGAACAGGTTCTGGTAGGTCTTCACCTATATCAGAGTAAAGCTCGAACTTCGGTACGGGGCATATATTATCTTCGGCTATATACTGTGTGCCGTTAAAGTCACATAGTTTTGATTCTTTCTCCGTACCTATTCCTTCTACAATAACGTCTACTGCAGGATGGTTTTCGAATTTCAGACGTATGGACTCGTTACCAACGGACTCGTTGACATAGATGTTGTTGGTCCTGGACCATTTTTCGACCTCTTCCTTGATTATCTTGTCTGATACGTTGTAGGTGTACTCTATACTTAGATCGGAGAGACCAAGCCTTCCCGCGAAGTCTGAATGAAGTGTAAGTGGGACCTTACACATGCCTTCGATTGGTGTACAACCATCTATAAAATCCTGAGTTTCTTCTTCAAAGTCTTGTATAGTTTCAGTTTCCCTTAGCTTGGTCTTGTCAGATTCCCATGCCGAGTTATCATCTATTTCAAGTGAGAGATTGGTGGGAAAGTATTCAAAGTTGAATATGTAAAGTTGTCCATCTCCTGCTGCAACCTCATCTCCTTCCAGTTCAGGCATCACACTTCCAGCGGCAACAGAGTACACAGAACTGTCGGTTTCAAAATCCCATATGAGTTCACCGTCCTTAGAAAACACAGAAACAATATTGTCCTGTGTACCAACAATTATTTCCTTCTGTCCACCATGCGGGTCTTCAGAAATAACATCGAAGCTCTCTATACTATTTATGTCGTGGGTCATTGCCTCGCTCCATTGTTCAGTTAATTCGATGTCGCCCTCTTCGTCCGATATACTATACATAACTACTTCGTCGTTTGTATCCTCACCTATGATTATTTCATAATACTCAGAATCAAGGATACCATCAGCCTTTATGCTCTGTATGCTTTTTCCAATATCTTTCGAAAACCTTTCGTGTCCTGTTTTATTGTATATCTTTATACTGTTACCAGACGCAACTGCAATATCAGTTCCTTTGTCTTCAAGAAGATCACCTGTGCTAAGGTCCCTGACTGTGCCTCCTGTAGAACTTTTCCAAATTTCTTCGCCGTCGCTGTCTATTAAGTGAAGATCTTCGTTCTCATCCCCGGCAATAACATCCAGATCCGTATCATCAGCTATATCTTCTATACCAACGGCTCTGACATTTCCCCCAGTTCCATAGGACCATACCAATTCACCTTCCCCGTCGAGTACATAAATGTAATTATTCTGGTTACCAAAAACTATTTCATTGTGACCATCTCCTGTTAAGTCTCCTATGTCTGTAGAATAAGTAATATATTCGGGATCGGGTTCTTCTTCATCGTAATCCCATATAATATCTCCTGTTGAACCATTTATCAGGAAGAGACTCGGTGCGCCTCCAGCAATACCTCTTCTACCTGCTACTATTTCATTTCTACCGTCACCCGTGACATCACCTATCGAGAGACCTTCGACACCAGCAGATGTTATCTCTTTTTGGTATACTGTTGTTATCTCTCCGCTTGCGGTCATACTTGTGTCCAAAATAGTGCTGTTTTTGGGAATTTCTATGTAGTATGTTTGCTCTCCACCGCCTTCAGGGAAGTCAAACTCCTTAGTTTCTTCGGAGTCGTTGAAGGCAGAAAGTTCGTACTGGAAGGAGTATTCATCGAGATTCAGTACAGTTGTTTCTTGTGACAGAAACAAACCTGTTATATGCCCTGCATATATACTTCCGACAAGGATCAACAAAGCCACGGCAAGTATAGCCAAGGCAGAATAACCTTTGTTCATACTCTCAGTAATAAAATACCCACGGTATTATAAAAATATTTACGCAGTTTGGGACAAAGGACCTTAATTTGGGATTTTTTAGATCCAGAGCTATTTCTCTTCTTCTATTTCTGATGATGCTGGTACCCTTACCTCAGGTCTTTCCGTAATCTCTTTTAGATCCTTTACCGCTTCCCTCAGTTCCCTTACCTCGTGAGAAAGCTTTACCTCTTCTTCGTCGAACTCCTTGAGAATCTTTTTTTGTTGCCTGAACTCGAACTCTAGGATCACTAGATATACTACCACTACGATGCAGAGAATAACAAGAAGTTCCAGTATGGGTATGTTTATTCCGAAGACGTACATTGGTTCACCTCTCTATACTAACACTTTTTACCCTCTTATAAGTTATGTATCCTGCACCCATTAGGGCAAGTATGACTATCGCCGTGGTTATCGGGGCAGATACTGGACTGAATGCTCCTTCTACATAGAACTTTCCTGTTCCCGTGGCCAGGGTTGCAAAATCTTCCCGGAACCTTACCTCTGCAAGGTATTCTCCCGAAGGGACATGGGCAGATATCACGTATTTTTCAAGTAGTTCCGTTTCCTCCAATGGTTCCATGCTGTCCAGTTCCTTTATTCTTGATTCCACCGTTCTCATGTCAGGACTGTAAAGTGCTGTTTCTATCTTCGGATTTTCTATTTTATCTCCGCCGTTTATTACAAGTACGCTGAGGTTAACGGGTCCGTCTGCTTCATATACGTCCTGTTCTGGGGTTACAATTATGGTAGGGTAGGGTTGTTTGTAAGTGAGTGTTATGGTTTTTAACTCATCTGCACCGAACTCTTCGATTATGAGCGTAGTGGTGTCTTCGGTTCCTGTGTGCCTTATCTTTTCTCCAAATCCATCCACTGCATCTATTATATTTCTCTCCGGTATTGGAAGGTCCATCAGCACTTCGTCATAGTTCACATCGGCAAAGTTTCTCAGGTACAGGTCCATGTCAAGCTTTACCATCTGGTTTTCTAGCTCCTCGACTACTTCAATGTCCCTGTTTACTTCGGAAACCGGCATGGTCAGTATCCTTATCTCGTACCTTTTACTGGAGAGGGCGGGTACTCTGTCTTCCCATTTGAATATCTTACCGTTGTTTCCTTCGACCAATCTTCCCTCTATGGTCTTGGTCTCGCCGTCCTCTGTAAATATAACCCAAGCGTTTTCTACCTCGTCGAAAAGTTCGACTTCAAACTCTCTATCCACTGGTCTGTTGTTCGGGTTGTAAACTTCAACCGGTTTCAACCATTCGACCAGTTCACCAACCTTTGGTCTTGCAGCCAGTCCTACGTCACCCTTTTCTATCCTTACATCTCTTTCAGGTTCGGGTAGCTCCAGCCTGTACAGACCGCTTGCCGTAGTTCCCATTTCAGTTCCTGTAACGGGGTCAAATCCTGCTATTGTAGTGGGCATCTGATATACTCCGGATTCGGTTATGTTGAACTGGTAGGATACCCTTAAGGTTTCGTTGTTTTTCAGTGTCCATCCATCCGTTCCGTCTTCAGTATACTCATAGGCATCTACAGTTGTGCCGTCGGGAAGTTCTACTTCACCGAGTTCATCTATTGAGTAATCGGGTGCAGTCCATTCCCCTTCACTTTGATCCCACTTTTCGATATCTATTGCACCTGTGTAACTTCCTTCATCGAACTCTATTCCCTGGGGTAGGTAATCCACGAATATTATATCCTCGATCCCCTGTTCGTCTTCGGTCTCGTCTACAACATCTATCACTATACGGCTCTGTGTTATGGTTGGGTTTTCTGGGTCTTCTGCGAATATATCTTTAAATCCTGTTAACCTTTTTGCAGATACTGCTATTGACTCTACCTCGTGTTCCCTGGTATGTACTGTCCCTGACTCCGTTTCGTATGTGCTCTGGCCAGAGAATTCAAAGGTGTGTCCCTCGACCATTTCTACATTGCTGTATACTTCGTACTCCAACTCTATTCTTTCATCGGGTCCTATAGAATCTCCTGTAGCACCGACCCCATCCAGATCAGCTGTAAGGTTTACATATCCACTGCTTTCTTCTCCGGGCTGTGTGTGCGTTATATCAACATCTTCCGTTATCTCTGTTCCATCATCTTCCCCGTCTTCGTAGTACCAAGCCTTCAGTGTTTCATCGTCTATCTGGAAGAAGGGATCTTCTGCTGTATCTCCTTCTGCAGTTTCACCTGGTATTATTGATTCTATAACTACATGTTCGACAGGTGCGTCCTCGGATCCAATGTGAAATGTCATGTCGCTTATATTTATCTGTTCTCCACTAGTCTCCGGATTTAGTGTACCCTCGAGGTTCTTGTCTTCTTCCATCTCAACTACGTGGAGTTCTGGCATATCCAGCATAGAAAGGGATTCTGTGTCACGATTTCCCATGTTTTCTTCATCCCACATAACATGCCATTCTATCTCTGTAGCGTAATAGGGCTTTTCCCCTCCTTCATGTTCGTACCAGCTGCCGGTGTCCGTGGTGTAGATACGTCCGTCATCGGATGTTACCTCCATATCAAACTCCCCTTCATCTACTGATGGTTCTACTATGCTTCCGTTTCCTTCGTCGACCTCATAAAGTGCCCAGTTACCAAGGTAGTATGTCAGACCATCGGCCAGATTTTCTATTAACCCTCTTATCCTCCAGGTTCCTTCGTCTTCTGATAGATCAGTTCCCTGTCTTATTGGTCCACGGGAAAACCTCTCTTCTTCGATAACTTCGATTCCTGTGAATGTATCGTCCTGTCGGTGTACTGACTGGAAACCTTCCCCGTCGTCTAGTTCTACTGAAACATGTTCTACAGGGAAATTTCCGCCCTGTACAATCTCAGCCTCAAAGACTATTTCCTCTGTTTCTCCGCCTGTTATGGATCCATCTTCCCATGTAAGGGTTTCATCTTCACCTGTACCCGTGTGGTCGTGTAAGTTTACTTCACCCACTGTGGGTTCTGTAACTGATATTATATTTGCAGTGTCCAATTCGTTTTCGTCGTTGTAAAAAACTATCTCGGCTGTTATGTTGTCCAGTTCTTCTGTTCCTGTGTTCGTTAGTGATGCGGTGAACTCTAATGTGTTTGTTGGTTCTATATCATAACTTCCAACAAGGTCTGATCCACCGTGCTCGGTGTTTTCCCAACCAATCTCCAGTTCTATAGACGGTGCTATATCCGTATCAGTTATGTTGTAATGTCTGTCTTCCGAACTTTCCGTGGTATTTATATAGAGCCTTGATCTACTCCAGTCGCCTCCGGGTGATGCAAGTGCTCCCCTAAATGCAGCTGGATCGTTGAGATTCGTTCCTTCAGTGTCCGTTAGGTTCACCCTGATGTCCTGTAGTACGTCCTCCGTTGGAACTCCTACTTCCAAAAGTCCATACCGACACGGATACCCATCGCAGTGATCCACGTGTTCGTAGTAGGTAATATCATCGTGTACACTCCCGTCGTACTGGTAGTATGAAACCACATTTTCCTCGTGAAAGTCTGCGGGACCAGCTACAGAAGCACTTACTGTGGCCGAGAGTATCAGAGAGAAAGCAAAAAACATCATCAAAGCCGCATTTTTCTTCATAGTACCTGTGTCTAATGTTATCCATCAAAAGATATTTAAAGCTTTTCCCCAACCCTTTTTCTGAGTTTCTCCATCCTCCTTCTGTACTGATCTTTTCTCTTGTATACCCTGGGCATACTCACAGCTACTATTATAAACATCAGGGCCAGGACGTGCCAGGTTTCAACTACAAGAAGTGCTTCGTCTCCGGATATCCAAAAGCTTGTTTTATCAGTTTCGATTACCTGGAAGCCTCTTCTCATGTTTGCCTCAAGTGTGTAGTTTCCCTCGGGAAGACCGCCCATATCTATTTTAAACGTTCTATCGATTGAGCTATCTGGCATTCCAATTAGGTCGCTGAATACCCTACCGGTTTCCGGGTATGGCCCAAATACCGATAGTTCTATATTCCCACCTTTGTATCCTTCACCTCCTACTGCCAGCACCGAAACCTCCACATTCTCCGGGTCTGTGAAGTTTTTCGCAGCGGTCGAAAGAACAAGAACCGGCGGAAGTTCTCTGTAAACAAGTGAGATGTTTTCTCTACCGTCCCTTGGAATGTCCATTGGACCTATGTGTAACATATCTCTTTCCATGAAATAATCAGTCGTTTGACCGCTTATGATCGCGGATTCTACCTGTTCTTTCCTCAGGTCCATCGTTCTGTAAACCTCGTAATATCTATGATAGGATGGGTTATGTACAGTGTTTTCCACCAGAAACTTGACGCTTGTTTCGTTGGATTGAAGTATCTCCATGCTTTCATCTTCCAGTATTACAGGTGGAGTATAGGTCTCGAGGAGCAGCACCTTCCTTTCCATCGGCGACAGTTTTACGTCCACGCTAACAAACTCGTTTCCTCTTCTGTCACGTATCTCAAGATCTTTTCCGTTTACATGACATGAAAACGATTCCCTGGGGAGATCGACTTCCAGTGTCCTTGAAACTGTTTCTTCGTTTGGATTATTGATAGATACCTTTCTCGTCCATCTTACAGGTTGACCCACAGCCGCTTTATCTTGTTCCCACCTCTCCCTGACTACCTGAAGTTCCTCCAGCTTCCAGCCTACCCTTATCGATGTGGATGCCTCATCGTAAACAAAACGGTCTTCGTAGTAATCATAACCCGAAAGTCTTGTTATTACCTCGTTCGAACCGCGGTTGAGCCTTGCGTTGTATGTTATATTTACCATATCTTCATCGTTAAGAACAAATCCATGCTCTCCGTAGTCTAGCATTTCTATCTCATATATCTGGTACTTCTCGTCGCCCACTGTCGACGTTCCCTTTTCGTTGACTTCGTAGTTCCCTGAACTAATTTCATACCATCCATCGTCCTCCTTCCTGTGTTCTATTGTTATTGATGGAACTTCTATTTCGGTTCCCTCTGGTAGCATCATATCAAAACCGACCTCTCTGAACCCCCTTCCTCCTGTGTCTATTATCCTATCGGATCTTTTGACCTCTACGAGATTCCCTGTTATTACCGACGACGTGGATTCGACTGTGTCTATTTCAATTCTCTCTGGTTCTGTGGGCGGAACTGTTGGATCAGGTTCTGGTTCGGCGCCTTGTACAAACCTTTCTTTGTAGGTCTGGTCTGTGTCCGGAGTTCCGGAAGAGGAAACCAATTTAGAGTTGCTGTAGAAGGTATATGTCATGTCATCCTCGGAACCATCGGATGTGATGGTGTACCTCATTATAAGTTCATCGTTTGTTCTGAACCGGTCTATAGTGCTGTTTGTTATATTTATCTCCGCGTGAACTAGACCATCAGTGGTTTCGTCTGGTTCTATTTTTGTTATGTTGGCATAATCAGTAACGTCATATGAATCCATCTCATCCTCTGTGTAGTTTCTATATACTAGACTGACACTTCCTGTGTCGATGGACCAGCTGGTTGGATCCTCTTCTTCTGAGTAGTATGGAATATCAGAGAATATTTCTACGTTTTCGACTTCTACTTCCTCGTCACCTAGGTTTCTTACCTTGTTTTTTACGTCCAGGTCTCTCCTACTTATATCGTTTCTAGGTAGGGAGATGTCACTATCAAGCCCGGTTACCAACTGATGGATGTCAGGCATACGAACAGTCGGCTCGATAAATCCCTCATATATTGAGTCACCCCATATCAGTTCCCAGTCGTATAGGGTATAGTACATATCTTTGTCGCCCTTTTCGGTCTCGTATATGTCCGTGTATACTGATTCACCTGGTCCTATTGTCTCACTTTCATTTGAAACCATCAACGGTTCTGTGTCACCTGTTTTGTAGAACTTCCAACCATCTACGTCGTATTCCAGAACGCTGGCCCTGTTTTTCATGAAACCCCTCACCACCCAGTTTTCATCCCTGCCCTCATCCATGTACATTCCTGAACGTACGTTCCCCCTACCTTCCCTGCTAACGAAGCCTATCCCTGTATGTGTATCACCTAAGTCATAGGTTGCATAATAATCCCCGTCACTCATCCGAAGGGGTGCATCCTGTTGGAAATTTTCACCAGGTGTTGTTTCACCTTCGAAACTTAGATTAACAGGCTCACCTTCGTTTAGTTCACCGGTCCAAACAACCCTTTCATGGTATGTGTCATTATCGAGATCGTATACAGTACAGTGTCCTTCTGTACATTTTGGCTCGGAGAAGTCAAATGAATCCTGGCCCATCGGACCAGTTTCCTTAGGAGATTTGAACTCGAACATTGTCTCCGATATTAATTTGTTGGATTCTATTGTTACGTTAAAGTTGAAATGGTTCGTTGATGTGTGTAGGTCCTTTCCTCCCTTTTGGTTTTCGTAATCGACAGTTATATTTATCCTGGGTATATCATCAAGTTCTTCGAGATGTATGTCATAGTTTAGGTCCTGTCTGGAATCTGTTGCTGTTGTATTAAGATAAAGTTTCGTCGGCTTTCTGGCGGGCGAAGCAAGAGAAGGCCTATATGCCTCAGTTGAAAGTAGGTTTGTGCCTTCCTTTCCGCTGAGCTCCAGGGACACTTCCTGTAGTATATCACGGGTAAAAACTTTCACAGAACCCTCACCGTACTCGTTTGCCATGGTTCCGTTCGGAAACCATTCTGAAATTATCCTTTCTGTTACGTATGATTCGGGGTAATGGACATCCCCTGCCGTTGTTATGCTACCAGTGGTTATGACCGTAACTGTTAATGTCACCACGGCCAAGAGGAGCAGTAAGCTTCTTTTACTCATAGTCCTTCTTATCATACTTATCTCTATCTCCAAATAAAAGTTTCACCATATTCTTTGTTGTAGTATATTTTCAAACTTCCGTTCAGATCCGTTTTTGTTCCGTCTTCTGATGTCGCACCGATAGTTAGGTTTGTTTCGCCTGTCTTCAGTCTCCTAGTTGTATCCGGTGTCAGACTGCACCTGGGTTCTTCTTTTCTTCTGACCACACAAAGTTCTCTGTCGTCTTCCATGACCGTCAGCCTTTCAACATCTTTCCCGTAATCCAGGAATATGTTTGCACTCTGTGGTTCGTAACCCCTTAACATCAACGTGTCGAACTCCAATTTGGCTACTCCACCATCGGGTATACTGACCACAGGTTCAGACTGGTTGAACATAAGTGATCTTACCTCTGGCCTTCTTCTGATAAACATACCGGTAGCTGTTTCTCCTGTTGCAAAGACGCCACTGAAAAATATGAACCCGATCAGAACCAGTATAGCAATCGCCTCTTTCTTACCCGAGTTTCTGTGCTGTACCTTTCTGTCTTCTTCCAGTCCTTCAAAGAAGGCCTTTGATCCCTTGTTTTGGATTGTTTCGTATCCGCGTCCTCCTCCGTCCACAATTGTTCTTTTTAACATCACACCAACCAGGGCAGCGAATCCCAGGACCGTCAGTAGTATGTATGTCCATCTGAACTCCATCTCCTCCTCTATCTTTACACGGAATGTATCTGTGGCTATTGCTTCCCTTCCCACGTATTTGACCAGTGACTCGAATACGTATATACCTTCTTCGATGTCCTCGGGTATCTTTAGCTCTAACTCCCTTTCAGTTGTGTCCTTTACTGCAAACGTATCTGTTCTCTGGTTGACTACTTCTCCGTGGGTATCACGTATGGAGTATGTGTTAACTACATCCACCGTTGCGAGCCTACCTCCTATGTTCTGTAACCTAAGGACACCTCGCATGGTTTCTCCTGGCTTTACATCATGTTCCAGGGCGGTGAGCGATGTGTCGAATGCAGGTATGTTGGCACTTTCGTGCATCTCAGTTCTTATCTCCACGTCCGTGAGGGGGTCAAATCCAGCGAGTGTTGTCGGCAACCGGAACTGGCCTCCGCCAATAAGGGTCATGTTATACTCTATGGTTATTCTGTCGTTTTCGTACAGGTATCCGTCCCATATAGCGTTTTCACCCAGTGCTGCCGGGGTCATATTGTAGTGGTAGAGCCTGGCTTCTTTCCCATCGGGAAGTGTGACACCTGTATCATCTTCCTCTAGTATGTAGTCTTCGTCTTCGATCATGTCAAAGGTTTCTCCGGACGTGTGGTTGTAGTAACTGATTGTCTTGTTCTTTACCTCGTCTGTACCTTCTGGAACGTAGTCTGCTAACATCAGTTCCGTGCTCTTACCTCCTATTGAGGTCATTGTTACCTTGCTGCTTGCTATCTGTGGGTTTGTGAGATCTGGTATCCAGAAGTCCTTGTTTCCTCTGAGCACAACATCGTATACGCTGATAGTAGTGTTTAGCCAGCCATCCTCTTCGTTGCCCTCGGTATCCTGAACCGTGGCGTTTGTATACATCGTTCTTTCATCACCTACACCCAACTCGGAGCTTTTCGTAGTGTAGTTTACGGCAACCGTGTCGTTCTCCTTTAGATCACCTAGCTCCGTTGCGTCCATTTCGACCACTGTGATGTTGATTACATAGTTACTGCTCTCCTCGTCCTGGAATACATCTATGGTCGCTTCGTCTGTTATATCCTCCAGTTCATAGGGCGAGCTTCTGGTTCTCGTCACATCTATACTATCAGTGCCTGGTGGAACGAAGTCATACGGAACTTCGTCAAGTATCTCGAAGGTGGTTATGTTGTTGTTTGCCTCATCTACATACAGTTCTGTCGTTACAGCTATTTCCTCCTCCTCACCTACCACCAAGGAACCCGGATCCATGTCCCTGAAGAGGTCTATATCGATCATCAGCTCGAGCTCAAAGTTCAACTCATCCTCTCCGCCGGCCTCGGTCTCGAGACCTTCCTCCGTCACAAATCTGTAGTCCTCGTGGTCTGCTGTGACGTTAACTTCCAGATGAGGCTCGACTTCCAACGAGTATTCGCCGTCTGAGTCCACGTCAGTTTCGTTCAATACCTCTTCTCCGACCTCCACAGTAACTGTGGCTCCTTCTATACCCTCTCCTGTCTCAGCATCAACCACTTCTCCCCAGAACTCGTGGTCCAGCGGCTCCAGCGAGAAGTCCACTGTGTGCTCCCCGCCAGGCTCCGTTTCCAGAACCCCGTCTTCCTCGTAGCTCTGGTAGTTCTCATGAGTAACGTTCACGTCCAGCTCCATGTCCGCAGGAACAACTACCTCGTAACTCCCACCACTGTCCGTGGTATCGTTCCAGACGTGAGTACCGTTGTAGAACTCAACCTCCGCCCCTTCGACCACCTCACCACTCACCGAGTCGTTGACAGCACCACTCACCGTAGCATCGTCTGGCTCGAAGTGAGCCACCACCTCCCTGTCCTGATCCATAATTACTGTGATTTCTTCGTCTTCGGCGCTTTCACCATTGGGGTTGTTTTCAGTATCTATACCCCACTTTCCACTGAGATAATTCTCTACTTGTTCTCGCTCTTCATTAGAAAGAGCACGGTCGTAAATGAGGATTTCTGCAATGTCACCAGAAAGCCTGGGGTCACCATCCGACCTTCCTCCGATGGTGATACCCTGCATTTCATCGTTGCCTGCATCACCTGATGCTTTCTCTTTGCCATTTTCATAACCCACAGTATTTTCTCCATCTAAGACCATTGAATTAATGGTATGGTCAAAGGGACGAGACTTACTGTAGGTAACATTCGACCCTCCTCCATAAAAGATGATTTCATCTGAGTTCCATATAAAACCCTGTCTATTTGAAGTATCATAACTATCGTATGCATAAGGCCAGCTGTGGGAAGAATTAGCATCTATGCTCCACACTACAAAATGTGTGGAGGGTTGAGTAATCCTACCATTTGCCCTGTTATTATAGTTCTCAAAGGAAAGATAATCGTTTTCATCAACGAACCTGACAACCGGGTTCCCATTCAGCACGTCTGTCTTATAAAGCGGTCTATTTGCTTCTGTGTTCTGTTCGGCATCGTTGCCTTCGCCTGATAAATCTTCCCATGTCCCGATAGAATCACCATCTTCCAGTCCCTCGATGGCGTCAGCGTCAAGGTATAAAACTAAATCATCAGCCGGAATTTTACCAGGAACATCTCCCGTCCACTTCACGAAACTCCACCCGTCCTCTGGTGTCGCGTTCAGTTCAACGTTCGCGGTGTGTTCGTACTCCTCGACGTAGGGTAAAGTAACTCCAGTATCATCAACATCTATATATCCTTCACCTTCTTTGGTAACATTAAGTTTCCATAGTGGAGTAAGTGTGAAGTCCACTTCCACAGTTTCGCCTGCACCCACGTACACGTCCTCCTCCGTTTCATCCACGAACTCCTCGTGGCTAGCCTCCACGTCGTAGGTCTCATGTGGATTAACGATAACAAGGTAATCACCATCAGAATCCGTAGTGTCGGATCCCACTTCTATATCTGTTCCGTTTTCGTAAACGGTTATATCAACGCCTTCAACGTATCCACCTGCCTCGCTTCCAACTGTACCTTCAATTAAAGCTTCGTCTGGCGTCAGTTCGAAGTCCTGTTCGTGGTCTCCATGTGGTTCGGTTACCAGAACGTTTGCAACCGTTTTTTCTTCGTAGTTGTCGTGGGTTATCGTTACGTCAGGTTCCTCGTGAGCGGGTATGGTGATCTCGTAATAACCATCGCCATCAGTGGTATTTTCGGCGGCACCGTCTTGGTATGTACTGTAATCGAAAGTTATATTGGCATCATCCACCGGATCGCCTGATACTGAATCGGAAATTATACCGGACACAGTAGCATCCAGCGGCTCAAGTGAAAAGTCCACCGTTTCAACAGTATTAGGCTCAGTCTCCACTCCTTCAACAGTCTCATCAACATAGTCATCATGTTCGGCAGTAACGTCAACAGTTATGTCCGGCTCAACCTCAACGTAGTATTCACCATCCGAGTCCGTTACCCCGGTCCAAGTCTGCCCATCACCTTCAACAGTAATGTCGACTCCCTCAATACCGAATCCTTCTACATCGTCCTCCACCGTACCCTCAACCGCAGCCTCCTCTGGAGTAAGTTCAAAGTTCTCTACATAGTCCTCGTTAGGATCAGTAACAAGCAGATCTTCAACGATCTTGGTCTCGTAGTCATCGTGGGTTATCTCCACATCCAGATCATGGTGAGCAGGTATCACAACATCATAATCACCATCCGAGTCCGTCACATCACTCCATGTATCTCCTCCATCCTGGAACTCAACCGTAGCTCCTTCAACCCCACTGCCAGTATTAACATTGGTAACAGTACCGGACACAGTAGCATCAAGAGGTTGTAGGTCGAAGTCCACTATATGGTCTCCACCGGGCTCTGTTTCTATTGTCTTTTCCTCATCTTCATAGTCCTCATGAGAAGCCTCTACAGTTACTTCC
>SL_8KL_010_SEDDRAFT_10001328_pt1 | contig 21440 bp, 20 predicted proteins | sample SodLakKL_010_SED_4_FD_11160 | JGI IMG/M metagenome (IMG submission 11160) | reverse complement strand
GATGAAATGAACATGGCAGCCTACGGCTGACACACAGGAGCATGATCAAATCCTGCCATGTGAATTCATTCTGACATTATGAATCGAAATTGATTTAAACAGATGAAATGGATGGTGCTGGGCGCGGCGGGTCAGTTGGGACAGGAGTGGATCCTGACTTTGGAGCGGGACGGGGAGGATGTGTACGGCCTGTCCCGGAAAGACCTGGACATCACGCGCATGGATGATGTGAAGCGTACCGTGGAGAAAATCAGGCCCGACATCATCATCAATTGCGCCGCCTACACCAAGGTGGATCAGGCGGAGCTCGAGACCGAACTGGCCGAAACGGTCAATATCGTTGCACCCGGAATCCTGGGACGTGTTACCGCCGCAGCTGGCATCCTGCTGGTGCACTATTCCACGGATTACGTGTTCCCCGGTCTGAAGGAGCATCGTCACCAGTACCCGGACGGATATCCTGAGAGTTTTCCGCCGGACCCGGTCAATGCCTATGGCAGCACAAAATGGCTGGGTGAGCAGCAGATACGGGCACAGAATGCGAATCATTTGATTATCCGCGTATCCTGGTTGTGCGGGCGGCACGGCAGCAACTTCATCAACACAATGCTCCGGCTGGGCGGCGAGCGCGATCGTTTGAGGGTGGTCAACGATCAGTACGGCTGTCCGACATTTGCGGAAGCGGTTGTCCACAACACCCGTGTCCTCATAAAAAACAACATAAGGGGTACGATCCACCTTTCCTCCGGCGGGGTGACGACATGGCACGATTTCGCCCGTGAAATATTCCGGATCAGCAGCACAAAAGTGACCCTTGAACCCATTCCGACCTCCGAATATCCGACCCAGGCCAACCGTCCGAAATGGTCGCGGCTCGACATCCGGCAATTGGCTGGTGTCCCCGGAACACGTATTTTGCCATGGCAGGAGGAGCTGGAACGGTTCCTCAGCCGAACCTGACCGACCCAGTATCGTAACCCAATCAACGCAGTATCGAAAAGCATTATGGAATTCATCCCGACTGAGCTGGAGGATGTGATTGTAATCCGGCCGATGATTTTTGAAGACAAACGGGGTTTTTTCACCGAAACCTTTCGACTGAACAAGTTTCACAAGGCGGGCATCCGCAAGCCGTTTGTGCAGGACAACCTGTCCCGATCGGTAAAGGGCACACTGCGCGGGCTGCACTATCAGATCGTAAATCCCCAGGCCAAACTGGTGATGGTCACCGAAGGGGAGATCCTGGATGTGGCGGTTGACATCCGCCGGCACTCCCCCAATTTCGGCAAGTACGTGAGCCGGCGGCTCTCCGAGAAGAACAAGGAAATGCTCTATGTCCCGGAAGGTTTTGCGCACGGTTTTTTTGTACTTTCCGAGCGGGCGACATTCCTGTACAAGTGCTCGGACTATTACAATCCGGCAGGTGAGCGGGGCATTCGTTGGAACGACCCCCGGATCGGAATCGACTGGCCTGACAGCGATCCCGTCCTCTCGGAAAAGGACAGCAATCTTCCGCTGCTATCCGAACTCGAAGAAAGCGACATACCAAAATGACCTGTCTTTTAAAACAACTGTTATGAAATTACTAATAACTGGTGGAGCGGGCTTTATAGGTTCCAACCTTATACTTTTTCTATTATCGCGGCGCGATAATGTCAGTATCCTGAACCTGGACAAGCTAACGTATGCCTCGGATCTGAGCTATCTCATTCCTGTGGAGGGTGATGAGCGTTACCGCTTCATTCAGGCAGATCTGGTCGATCGCGATGCGGTCCGGGAGATTGTCAGGGAATTCCGTCCCGATGGCGTGATGCACCTGGCGGCCGAGTCGCACGTCGACAACTCCATCACCGGTCCCGAACCGTTCGTAATGTCCAATGTGCTTGGCACATTCAACATTCTTGAGGAGTGCCGGCAGCTCTGGCTTGAGGATCCCAACGGCTACCCCGGCAAGCGTTTCCTGCACGTCTCCACAGACGAAGTCTACGGTTCGCTTGGCAAGGAGGGGGCTTTCACGGAGAAGACGCCCTATGCGCCCAATTCCCCGTACTCCGCCACCAAGGCCGGCAGTGACTTCCTGGTGCGATCCTATTTCAAAACCTTCAATATGAACGTGGTTACCACCAACTGCTCCAACAACTTCGGTCCGCATCAGCATGATGAAAAGCTAATACCTACGGTCATCCGAAAAGCGCTGGCCCACGAACCGATTCCGGTCTACGGCAAGGGCGAAAACGTTCGCGACTGGCTTTATGTGACAGATCACTGCAATGCGATCCTGAGTGTGTTTGAGAAGGGGCATGTCGGCGAAACGTATATTGTGGGGGGACACAATGAGTGGCGCAACATCGACCTGGTGCAGCTGATGTGTGATATCCTTAACGAGCTGGTAGGCGAGGGTCCGGAGGGCGACTACAAGAACCTGATCACTTTTGTCACCGACCGGGCCGGACACGATCTGCGTTACGCCATTGATCCGTCCAAGATACAGAGGGAAATCGGCTGGAAACCGGAGATGAAATTCGAGGAGCAGCTCCGGGAAACCCTCGCCTGGTATGCCAGCAGGTACGGCAAGTGATATCCGGAACAGGTGCTTGTCCCACCCGGATCAGCATTTTTAATTGAAACGTACATCTGAAATGTCCATCACGGCTCCCGGTCACACAGGAGCATGATTATAACCGTCGTGGACATTCTATGTGACCTATTGAATCAGAAAATATAAACACATGAACCGAAGGTCACGAAGTGCAATAAAAACATAAACAGTTGAAAATTCAGGCAGCAGATATATGGCACGAAAATACTGGCTCATGAAATCCGAGCCCGACGAGTTCAGCATTGATGACCTCATTGGCATGGAGAACAAGACAGCCCGCTGGGACGGTATCCGCAACTATCAGGCGCGCAATTTCATGCGCGACGAGATGCAGGTGGGTGACGGCGTCTTTTTCTATCATTCCAATGCCAACCCGCTCGCCATCGTCGGCACCATGAATGTGGCTAGCGAACCCTATCCAGACCCCACACAATTCGATCCGGACTCCAAATACTTCGATCCCAAGAGTTCAAAGGAGAACCCGCGCTGGATGCTGGTGGACGTGCAGTTCACCGCCAAGTTCGATCCGCCTGTGCTTCGGGACAACCTGCGTGAGACGCCCGGCCTTGAGGACATGATGCTTCTCAAAAAGGGCAGCCGGCTTTCAATCCAGCCGGTGACCGAACAGGAGTGGAAAATTATTCACGAACTGGCCGGGGTGGATCCGAAATGATTAAAAAGGCGAATGACACAGAACATCCCGGCAAACTGCTGATCCGTACGCGCGGCATCCTGCCGATTCAGCATCTCATGCTGCTGCGCGACTCCGGCGTGCTCCGCTCATCCGAGGAGTATCCCATTCAGGATGACCAGTTTCAGCCCAACTCGGTGGACTTGCGGCTTGGGCCCACGGCCTATCGCGTTCGCTGCAGTTTCCTGCCTGAGAACGAGACGGTCGAAAGCAAACTTCAGCGGCTTTCGCAGCACACCATCGACATCCGTGAGGGAGCGGTTCTGGAACAGAACTGCACTTATCTGATCCCGCTGCTGGAAGAGTTGTATCTGCCGATGACCGGCCGCATGATCCCGGCTCAGACAACCTCGCTCACCCTGCAGACCGAGGAGCCGCTGTCGGCCAAGGCCAATCCGAAAAGCAGTACGGGACGGCTGGATATTTTTACCCGCCTGATCACCGATTTCAGCCACCGCTTCGAGGAGATCGGGCCCGGTTACCAGGGCCGGCTCTATCTGGAAGTGGTGCCCAAATCTTTCCCGGTCCGGATCCGTACGGGCCAGCGCCTGAATCAATTGCGCATCCGGCACGGCAACGCGATGCTCTCCGACCAGGACATCCTGCATACGCACCTCAAAGATCCCATTCTGTATGATGAGCAAGGCAAGCCGCTTCCGCTCGACCAGCTCAATGTAAAAGACGGCCTCTTCATGCGGGTGAGCCTTCATGGTGAGGAAGGCGAGATCGTCGGTTACAAGGCCAAGAAGCACCGCGACCTGATCGACCTGGAGAAGACGGGGGAGTACCATGTACAGGCTTTCTGGGACCCGATCTATGCCCAGAAGGATGATTACTTGATCCTTGAGCCGGAGGCCTTCTATATTTTTGCTTCCAAAGAACGCTGCCGCATTCCACGGCACCTCGCAGCCGAGATGGTGCCCTACGACACGGGATCCGGGGAGCTGCGCACCCATTATGCCGGCTTTTTTGACAGCGGCTTCGGCGGGGAAATAGCCGACGGCGGCGCCCGTGCCGTTCTGGAAGTGCGCTCGCACGATGTTCCGTTTCTGGTGGAGGACGGGCAGACATTCTTCCGAATGGTTTTTGAACCGAATACGGCCGCACCCGATTACGTCTATGGCAAGGACCTGAAAAGCAATTACCAGGGTCAGTCACTCAAGCTCGGTAAACATTTTCGTGATTCATGACTTGCAGCCAGTGGACATATGCATGGCAAGGTGGCACAAACCGTATCCACCAGAACAATAAAACCTGAAACGAAAATTCGACGGATTATGGATGAGCATTTCCTTTTTTACGTCCCGCCGGAACAGATCAAACACGACCGGCTGCAGTTCACCGAAGACGAGGCGCATCATATTGCCAGGGTGTTGCGGAAACAGCCGGGAGATGTGGTTCAGGTTACCGATGGTGTGGGAAATACGATGGATGTGAAGCTGATTGTGGTGGACAAGAAGAAAGTTGCGGGAGAGGTGGTCGCCACTTATATCACACCTGCCGAGCCCGACCGGATTATGGCATTGGGTGTCATCAGGCAGCGCGAGCGTCTGGAGTTTGCTATTGAAAAGGCTGTGGAACTGGGCGTGACAAAAATCGTGCTGGTCCATTCCGATCATGCGGGAAGGATGGAGCTCAAGCCGAAGCGTATTGACAAGACCATGATCGCCGCCATCAAACAGAGCCGCCGTCCGTGGCTCCCGGCGTGGGAAGAGCGTGACAGTTTTTACGAGGTGCTGTCGGAATACCGGGATAGCTGCGAAGTGGTGATGGCACACCCGGCCGAAGGAACTTATGAATGGCAGGGGGACGATTCGCCGTTGCTGCTGATGGTGGGACCGGAAGGGGGGTTCTCGCCCAAGGAGGTGGAACAGGCCCTGGCATCCGGTGTGAAGATCGTGAGCCTGGGACAGAAGCGGCTGCGCACGGAAACCGCCGTCTGCGTAATGCTGGCGCTTGCCAGCTACCGCTGAACCGGCGATTCCGGAGTACCGTTATTCCGCTTTAAAAACCTGGCGGGTGTAATCTGCCAGGGGTTACCTGCCGAACGTTATCTGTCAGGCATTTTACCCTACCATACGTTGGACATGTTGCCGTTGAGGGCTTCTTCCCGCATGGCCTTGAGGTTTTCAACCTGCTCCCAGAGCGTGAGAGCGATATTGACCGTCGGGTCCACCTCGTCGTTGATGACGGGATAATAGTACTCACTTCCCCAGATCTGGCGCGCCAGGTCGGCTTTCATGAAACCAAGCGGGCTTTTGAGCTGCTCATCAAGATCTGTCGGGTTGACGTAAAGATTGTTGTCGTCATCAAAGTGAACGGTGGTAACCGTATCGGAGACGACCAGGCCTGCCTCCAGCATCCGATCCATGAAGGTCTCCTGCTCGGTTTCCGACCAGGAGAAGTCGGTGCGGAAGTCATTGAAACGATCTTCCCACACCTCACGGAATTCCGTTCCCCTGCGGTCGATGAAGTCCCGTACAAAAGTGGTGCCGATATTGTTGCGGCGCATCAGGACAAAGGCCTCGCTGGCTGTCTCGATATCCACGATGTGATCGGGTACTACTCCACCGCCTCCAAAGACTTCGCGTCCGGCCGTTGTGCGATAACGAAGCGAATCGGGCACCGTATTAATAAACTCATGGACATCCCCGCTGGGGCTATCGTCACGGGTATAGATCTCGTAGGCGTATTTTTCGCGGCCATCCTTGTACGGCTTCTGGATTTCACGTCCGCTAGGCGTCAGGTAGCGGGATATGGTGATGCGGATGTTGCTGTTGTCGGGCAGTTCATACTGCTGCTGCACCAGGCCTTTGCCGAAGGTCCGCCGCCCCACTACCAGGCCGCGGTCATGATCCTGGATGGCACCGCTGACGATTTCGCTTCCCGAAGCGGATCCCTGATCCACAAGGACAATCAAGGGGATTTCGCGGTAGGGGCCGTTGTAGCGAGCGCGGTATTCCGAGGTGAAACGGGCATGGCGGCTCTCGGTGGCGACGAGGGTGGTTCCACGTGGGAAGAAGTCGTTGGCCATGCGTACCGCCTGCTCAAGGTAACCGCCGGGGTTGCCGCGCAGATCGAGCACCAGACGCTCCATGTTCTCCTGACGGAGGTCTCTCATGGCCCGCGTGAACTCTTCATGCGTGGTGGCTGCAAAACGGTTTACGCGGATGTACCCGGTCACATCGTCCAGCATATAGGAGCTGTCCACGGTGTAGATCGGAATTTCATCGCGTACGATTTCGAAATCAAGCATCTGACGGGTGCCCGGACGCAGGATGCCCACGGTTACCTCTGTTCCCTTGGGACCGCGCAGACTGCGGACCACATCCTGCTCACTGAATCCAACAGAAGATTCACCGTCTATTTCTACGATTCGGTCGCCCGATCGGATGCCAAGCTGGTCGCTTGGACCGTTGGATATGGCCGAGATCACGGTGATGGTATCGTCGATAACCTGGAACTGGATTCCGATTCCTTCAAAGCGTCCGGTGAACTCGTCCTGGATACGTTCGCTGGTTTCGGGCCTGATATAGACCGAGTGCGGGTCGAGCGGACGGAACATGGCGGTGATCGCATCTTCGACGCGCTCATCCAGGTTCTCTTCAACAGTGGTATTGTTGGCCAGGAACAGGTAGGCCCGCTCAAAGTTGGTGAACGACTGCCTGAGCGAAGTGATGTTCACATCGGTGAACGTGGTATCAAGCGGGGTTCCCTGGATGGTCAGGGTAGTGTCACTGAGGCGCCGTACAAACCCCCGAAGGCTGTTTCGGTACAGTTCCTCTATGCTGATCTCGTCCACATGGTTCTCAATAATCTTTTGCTGAACTTCTGCATATTTCTTGAGATTCACCTCGTGGCTGTTGCTTCCCGCCAGTACACGGTCGACACCGGATACGTAGAGAAGGGCAAGTACGATGATGGAGATCAGAGATGGGGTCAGATAGCGTTTCAGACTCATTATACCGTTTTGTTGAAAAATACCGCGTTTTTATTGGATGCTTGCATTTCAGACAGATGCTGTCACCAGTCGGGATAGCAGTTTCCGATCGGGGATCAGTTTTATCACATTGCACTAACCATTAACGGAAAGCATGTCCGGATTCTTACCCCGGGGATAAAAAACAGGTGTATGGCAAATGCCACTCCCTCAAGTGGACAATAAAACAAGAACATTTACATGAAACAAGCGGTTTTTTCCGCAAATCATTCCCGGCAAACGGGATAAAAAACGAAAAAGGCACTTATTCTAAAGAGTGCCGCCATCCCGATTTGTTACCGGTGAACCGGACCGGGCAGGGGGATGCAAAACGTTCCCGGTGAACGGGAGCAAGCGATATCCACAAAGCGTGATCAGGCCGGTATTGAAACCGGCAATATCAGAGGATATAATGGCTGAGGTCCTTGTCCCGCGTGAGTTTCTCCAGCTGGCGGTCCACATACGCCTTGTCGATGGTGACCTTGCCGCTGTTGATATCGTCCGGAATGGCGAACTGAAGCTCTTGCAGAACCGTTGACAGTATGGTCTGAAGCCGCCGTGCACCGATGTTCTCGATGGCCGAATTCACTTCGGCGGCCACTTTGGCAATCTCGCGGATGGCGTCGTCGGTGAATTCCAGATCCACGCCTTCGCTTTTGAGCATGGCGGTGTACTGCTTGGTCAGAGCATTCTTGGGAATCGTAAGGATCTTGTAGAAGTCTTCTTCGGTCAGCGAGTCCATTTCCACCCGGATGGGGAAACGGCCCTGCAGTTCCGGAATCAGGTCCGAGGGTTTGGCCGAATGGAACGCCCCGGAGGCGATAAACAGGATGTGGTCGGTTTTGACCATCCCGTACTTGGTGGATACGTTGGAGCCCTCGACAATGGGCAGCATGTCGCGCTGCACACCCTGGCGGCTCACATCGGGTCCGCCGCGTCCGTCGCCGGTCGATCCGCCTGCGACTTTGTCAATCTCGTCGATGAAAACGATCCCGGAATTCTGCACCCGTTCGATGGCCTCCTGGTTGGCCGCGTCATGGTCGATCAGCTTTTCGGTCTCCTCGCTGAGCAGGATGGGCCGTGCGTCGCGTATTTTCATCTGACGCTTCTTGGTGCGTCCCTTGGTGAGGTTGCCCAGCATATCCTGCAGGTTCATTCCCATCTCCTCCATGCCGCCCGGACCGAATATCTGCATCATCGGGTTGCCGGTGCTTGGCTGTACATTGATCTCCACGTTGCGGTCTTCCAGCTCACCGTTGCGCAGTTTTTCACGGAATTTCTCACGGGTGCGCTGGTTGAGCTCCACGTCTGACGCCGACTCCGGGTCGAAGGACGTATCGGTTGACTGAAAACCGGTTCGCCGGTCGGACGGCGATTTCCGCATGGGAGGGATGAGCAGGTCCAGCAGCCGCTCTTCCACCTGTTCGGCGGCTTTTTTCATGACGCGGTGTTGCATTTCGGATTTGACCATGGAGACGGCAATGTCCGTCAGATCACGGATCATCGATTCCACGTCGCGTCCTACATAGCCGACCTCGGTGTACTTCGAGGCCTCCACCTTAGCAAAGGGCGCGCGCGCCAGTTTTGCAAGACGGCGTGCGATCTCGGTTTTTCCGACGCCGGTTGGGCCGATCAGGATAATGTTGTTCGGGACGATCTCGTCGCGGATGGATTCATCCGAGTTCAAGCGCCGCCAGCGGTTGCGAAGAGCGATGGCGACCGATTTTTTTGCGTCACCCTGACCGATGATGTAGGTGTCCAGGGCTTCGACGATCTGTCTCGGGGTGAGGTTGGCATCTTTCAAAAGGGGGATATTATCACTCAATGTCAAGCAGGGTTAGATTATGATTGGTATAGATGCAGATATCCGCGGCAATGTGCAGCGACTGTTCCACCATTTCACGGGCCGTCAGGCCGGGTGCGTTCTGTTTCAGGGCCCGGGCGGCCGCAAGGGCGTAGGACCCTCCGCTGCCGATCGACAAAATGTGATCGTCGGGTTGAATGACATCGCCCTGACCGGATATCAGCAGTCCGCGTTCCTGGTTCATGACAACCAGCAGCGCCTCAAGCCGGCGCAGATAGCGGTCGCTGCGCCAATCCTTGGCCAGCTCCACTGCAGCGCGTTCGATGGTGCCGTTGTACTGGTTGAGCTTGTCTTCAAACCGCTCGAACAGGGTAAAGGCATCGGCCGTGGATCCTGCAAACCCGGCCAGCACCTGTTTATTGTACAGATGCCGGACTTTCTGGACGTTGGCTTTCATCACCACTTTGTCCAGGGTGGCCTGACCGTCACCGCCAATGCAGGCCTTTCCATTATGGATGATTCCCATTACGGTTGTTGCATCAAGCTTGAATGTCATATGCGGCTCAGTTTTCCTTTTTTTCTTGCTCTTCTTTTTCGATACGGTGCTGCCTGGCGACTTCAACAGCCGACGGGAGATGCGATTGGTCCTCTTTTTTCGTCTCCTTGTCTCCGACCTCACTGCCACCGCTGCCTTTTTCCGGTTTCTGGTCTTTCACGCTGCTTTCGTGACCGCCGGAATCACTGTCACCGGATTTCTGGTCCTGCTCTTCCCGGGATGACTTGTAGTATTTTGCTTTGGGATTGGGCTTTGAAGAGGCCGTTTTTTTGCGGGAATCCTCCTTGCTGTCTGATTCCGTTGCTTTGCTTTCTTTCTGAGGCTGCGACTGCTTTTTGGATTGACTCTGTGTCCGGGACGCTCCCTGTGACGGCTTTTGTGCCTGTTGTTTGGGTGACTCCTGCCTGGGTGCTTCCTGTTTGGGTGACTCCTGCCTGGATTCATCACCCTTGCGGCTGTCACTGGCGGACCGGCTGTCGTCGCGGTCCGGGCGTTGTGTTCCTTTGCCACCGGATTTTCTGTCCGGCTGCGTATCCTGTACTTTTTGGTCGCCGCCCCTGCCGCGCTGCTGTGCATCCCGGGGGCCACCCCGGCCTCCGCGGCTGTCAGGCCCACCTGTCTTGCCTTTGCCACCGGCTCGTTTCGAATCCTTTTTGAAATAATCCAGGCCGGGATCGTCTCTTTTCTTCGGTGACCCGTTGGGTCCGCGCAGATCGGCTTCGGTGATTGCTTTCTCTATCGGCTGGTCATTGAGAACCGCATCGGTGATGTCAATTTCGGAGTTGTGCAGCATGAACTTGAAATCGTTCATGGACATGGTGTCATCGGCCATTATGTTGATGTTTAGCCGGTAGCTGAACAGCCATTTGAGCCGCTGGCTGACCCATCCCCGCTGTACCATGGATTTGAGATAGGGATTCAGGTGCAGGTCAAGTGTGAAGTACCCCTTGTAGTTGTACTTGAACTTGGTGAGCCAGCTTTCGATGTCCACAACCACCGTGTCCTGGGTAACGATGCTGCCCGTGCCGCCGCACATTGGACACACTTTCGATACCGATTTGACCACACTCGGACGGATCCGCTGACGTGTGATCTGAACCAGTCCGAAATCGCTCATGGGCAGGACATTCGTTTTTGCACGGTCTTTCCGGAACTCCCGTTTCAGTTCATCGTAGATTTTCTTCCGGTTTGCATCCTCACGCAGGTCGATGAAATCGACTACGATAATCCCGCCAATATCACGCAGCCGAAGCTGCTTGGCGATCTCCCGCGCCGACTCAAGATTGGTTTTAAGCGAGTTTTCTTCCTGGTCACGCTTGGCGGCATAGCGGCCGGAGTTCACATCCACCACGTACATCGCCTCGGTCTGTTCGAAGATAAGGTAGCCGCCGCTGGGCATTTTCACGCGCGGACTGAAGACCGAGTCCACATCCCGCGATATCTTCATGTAGTCAAAAATGTGCTCCGAACCCCTGTAGAGCTCGATGTTGGGCACCATGTTGGGGGCCACGCGGGAGACATAGGATTTGATGGACCGGTGGACCTTGGCATCATCAATCAGGATTCGGCTGTAGTCCTTGGCAAACAGATCGCGTACCAGGCTCTCGGTCATGTCCATATCCTGATGCAACAGGGCAGGCGGCTTGGCCTCTTTAAGCTTCTCCAGGATAGCCTGCCATTTGTCCAGCACGTCCTTGAGGTCTTTATGAAGGGCTTCCTCGGACTGTCCCTCGGCCAGGGTCCTGACAATCACGCCGAATCCGTCAGGCAGCACCGATGAGATGCACGAGCGCAGACGCCGGCGCTCTTTATGGCTCCGGATCCGTTTGGATACGGCTACATACTCACCCATCGGTATAAGAACGAGAAAACGTCCGGCTACCGTGATATTGGTGGATACGCGTGGTCCCTTGGAACCGATGGGCTCCTTTACAATCTGCACCAGCACTTTCTGCTTGGGGGCAAGCAGCGCCCCTGCGCGATTCTGTTCCTGGGTTACAGACCCGTTCCCGCTGTTTTTCTCCTTGCGGATTTCCTCGAGGGCCTTCTTGGGGATGGCATCCTCGCCGTTGAGCATGATCAGGTAATTTTCCAGGTGCTCGCCGGTATCAGAGAAGTGAAGGAAAGCATCTTTCTGGGTACCCATGTCGATGAATGCAGCGCGGATGCCTGCCATGACCTTGTGTACCTCAGCGAGATAGATATTACCAACAGTGCGTTGGTTTTCGGGGGATTCTATAAATAGTTGGGCTAATTCACCATTTTCAATCAGGGCTACGCGGGTTTGGTTCGCTGCCGCGTGAATGATGATTTGGTTTTTCATGTGGATTCCGGGTTGTAAAGCAGACGATGCAGGAATCAAAAACCAGATCTCTGATTGGTAAGGTCGATGAATTTCTGATTATAGAAAAAGTCGAAAATGTGTTGTTCTTTGACTCGTACATACTGTTCTGCCTGAAAAAATCTTTTAGTGAAAATCGATAACAGCGCTTCTTGAACATCTTCATAAAAACTGGCGGGTGGTCACGGAATAACCCCTCAGAACCACCAGCAAACCATCCAATCAGAGATAAATCGAAGATGTGACTGTTTACATCAACTGTAATGCGTCCTTTTCGTGACACCAGGTACCGGGAGGTCGTTTCGCCGGGATTACTTAGTTGTACGATGTATCCGGCAATCGGGCGAAAGACACTACTTTATTCAACCGATACTTCGGTATATAATATAATGCAAAAATCCGAACTATGACACTTTTTGTTACTTAAGGCCGCCGGCGCGCCGGCATATCCGGATTATTCTGCAATCCGCCGGATCCGGGCACCCACGGCGTTGAGTTTGTTTTCAAGTCTTTCGTACCCCCGGTCGAGATGGTACACCCGCAGCACCTCTGTCTCACCCTGCGCCGCAAGTCCGGCCATGACCAGGCTGACGCTTGCACGCAGGTCGGTGCTCATGACGGATGCCCCCTTCAGTTGCGAGCGTCCGCGAATGACCACTATGTTGTCGCGGCGTTCCAAGTCGGCACCAAGCCGGACCAGCTCCGGCACATAGCTGAACCGGTCCGGATAGATGTGATCGGTGACCGTCGATTTTCCGCCGGCCAGTGTCATCATGGTGGCCCATTGCGCCTGCAGGTCGGTGGGGAATCCTGGATATATGGCTGTTTCGATGGAAACGGGGGGAATCCGGTCGGCCGCACGCACCCGGATGGTATCACCGGTGATCTCCAGTCCCGTCTGCAGTTTTCGAAACGTGTCGGTGAAGGAGCCGAGGTCGCTTTCCAGCGTATTCTTCAGGGTTACATCGGAGCCGGGAAGCATCGCGGCAGCGATCATGAACGTACCTGTTTCGATACGATCGGGTGTGTTGCTGATCGTGCCTGCCCGGATGCTGTCCGTGCCTTCAATGGTGATGACCGGCGTGCCGGCACCGGAAATCCGCGCCCCCAGGGTATTCAGGTTCTCGCAGAGGTTGACCACGTCCGGTTCCATGGCGGCATTCCGGATCACAGATCGGCCCTTGGCCCTTACGGCAGCCAGTACCAGGTTTACCGTTGCACCGACACTGCTGGGCGACATGGTAAACGACCCGCCGGGGAGCCGGTCATTCGGTGCCCTGGCGATCACATATCCGCCATCCATCTCAATCTCCGCACCGAAAGCGCGGAATCCTTCGAGATGCAGGTTCACCGGCCGCGGGCCCCATGCGCAACCGCCGGGAAGCGAAACCCGGGCATGGCCCGCAGCACCCAGCAGGGCCCCGGTCATGTAGAACGAAGCGCGCATCTTGCGGACCAGGTCGTAAGGCGCAACGTAATTGTCCATACTGGTCGGATCAATAGTCAGTTTCTGCTCCTCCTTGTCGTAGCTTACTTTGGCGCCGGTTTCGGCAATTACCTTGTTGAACGTAAAAATGTCGTTCAGGATGGGGACATTGGTGATGGTGACCGGACCGTCAGCCAGCAGTGCTGCGGCCATGAGCGGGAGTGCGGCATTTTTGGATCCGCTGATGGTCATGGTGCCGTTGAGGGGTGTTCCTCCCCGGATAAGAAATTTGTCCAATGGTACGTCTTTTAAGTGTTATCGTTATATGTGTTGGTCCCGGGCCTTCACCGGGTTTCCGTCCCCGATTTCTGTCTCAGGTCCCTGTCTCACCCATGCTGCTGTCTGACGGGGTATGGCGGATGGTGACCAGGACCTGGTGCTTTTCCACGGAGGATCCGGTCCGGCAGTGTATGGCATGTATCCGTCCGTTCCCGGGAGCGCGCAGTTCGTTTTCCATCTTCATGGCTTCCAGTATGACAAGCGGATCGCCCGCGTTCACATCGCCGCCTTCATCCACCAGTATCTGCAGCACCTTGCCGGGCATGGGAGCGGTCATGCGGATCTCACCGGTTCCAGGGCCCGTATTGAACCCCATTTCACTGAGCAGCTGCTGTATCTCATCCTTGACGTGCGTGCGGTAGAGTTTTCCGTTAACCTGAAAAAGAAGATAACCGTTGGGTTGCCGTTCCAGAAGTTGCACATGGTAGTTGCCCGTACCGGTCCGCAAGTGATACTCTCCTCCGCCAAAATCTTTCCATTCATAGGGATAGGGGTGACCATCCAACTCAGCGATATGCTGTTCCGGATGATAGGTGATCTGGTATTCGGTGTCAGCCGATATGACCTGTCTGTTCATCTGTTTATAATTTTTGATTCAATAGGTCAGATAGAATGTCCATGACGATTATAATCATGCTTCTGTGTGACGGGTTGCCGCAGGAGGATATGTTTGCAGATATGTCATGCACGGGGGCTGCCCTGAGGCCTCATGGCTCCAAGACCCGATTTGGTAGCCCTGTAAAAAAAGGACTCCGGATTGTCATTGTCGAAATGTCGCACTTTTGTGCCAACAGTGCCACCATCACTTTCGAACACCTCGATCATGTTTTTATGCATGAGTGTGATCAGGTCGTCGCGGACCTCACCCGGGGAAAGGCCGGTTTCCTGGCGGATGTGGTGGTAGGACTCGGCATAGATCAGAAGCTGCAGGATCTGCCGTTGGCTTTCAGTGATTTTGGACATGGGCTTGTCTCGCTTTATTTGAGTTTGATGTCGCCATACGTAATCAGGTTCCAGCGGTTATCATAAATGAAAAGCCGGTGGAGCCCGTCGTTCCTGCTACGGGCATTGCTGTAGTTTCTGCCCGGATCAAATTCTGCGGGGTAGATATTGAATATCAGTGTACCGAATTCAAGCGGGCTTCGGTCATGAATATAGTGGGTGATCATGGAACGCTCATCGAACATGTCAAAGTAGGAAATGGCCCGCAATCCGTTTACCGTACCTATTCCGGTCACGATCAACTCAATTCTGACCGGCTCTCCCCGGGTGGGATTCGGATGCGGCGGGACCTGTACATCCACAAATCCCTGGAACATGGGACCGATGCGCCAGTCGTCTTCATCACGCCGGACCACTTCGCCGTTGGGCGTGGTTTCCGTGTAATTTTGCGGTGTGCGATAGGCCTGCTGCTCGAAATCGACCTGATCCTGGCTTCGTGAGCATCCGGACAGCAGGATGACCAGCAGGGCCAGTGCCGGCAGGGCCGGTTTCAGCAGGAGCGACCGGTTCACCAAGGCAGGCCAGCCGGCAACCGTGCTGAACCCATTCCGGATTCCGCTGCGTCCGGTCAGAAATCCCACCGGTGTTGATATGCGTTCATTTGCTGACTTCATCTTTTTAAAAACGGTTGTCTTCCGGGAACCTTTTCTTCTCCTTTTTCGTGAATTAATGTGTAATTTCCATGTTCTGCCGTATGCACGGATATCTTGCAACGTTAAAATAACGAATTATGCTGGAAGTAATTGGCATCAGCAACTGCGATACGATAAAAAAAACAAAGGAATGGCTTTCCGAAAAGGGTATATCCTACTCTTTCCGGGATGTGAAAAAGGATCCGCTCAGTCCCAACGAACTGGCAGAAATGGTCATGCGGACAGGGCTTGATACCCTGGTCAATCGCAAGGGCCGCAAATGGAAAATGCTGGGCCTGCAGGACAAGGAACTCAGCGATAATGACCTGTTCGAGGTGTTGCTCGAGCATCAGACCATGATCAAACGTCCCGTCCTGCGCAAGGGGGAAGCAATCATGGTTGGGTTTGATGAAGATGCACTGCAAAATTTTATTGAAGGAGATTCCTGATGCGTTATCACCTCCCGGCCGGATTGCTGCTTCTGGCATTATTTGTTGTGATGTTGGCGGTCAGAGGAGAGACCGGCGACGGACCGGATGTCCATGCTGTACCGGGCGCGACGGTGGGGGCTGATGCCGTGGAAAACCCACATGGCCGCATGGCAGGCAACCCGAATCCGGACATACATGAACTCATAGATGCCGACGAAAAGTTCACATACGAGGTACGCTATGGGTTTCTGCGTTTGGGCAATGTATACGTCTATCTGAAAGGAGATACGGTTCATCGTGGCACGGAGGCAGTCCATATGGTCACCGAAATGATATCCAACAGAAGGATTCCCCTGGTCGGACATCGTGAGCATCGATATCACAGTTTCATGGCGGTCAATGACACCATACCTTATGGACTGCGGTTCTGGCACGACTCCATACACGATGAACGGATGGAGCGTTATCTGTTTGACTTCGATTATGAAGCGGGGTACGTGTACAGCTACGAAGATGGTGAGCTGATTGATACGCTGGATCTGGACCAGCCGGCTGATGGCGGTCCGGGCGTAATGTACTATTCCCGGTTATTTGCGGGGACGGACCAGGAGAGGGCATACCCGATCTTTATTGACCATGACCAGTCCGAAGTCCTGATGAACTTCTCTTCGGAGAGCGTATCCTACAACTCAAAGGCTTTTCCGGACAGGGAAATCAGGGCTTATACTATGGATGGCTACGCCGGTTTCGACGGACCTTTCGGTTTTTCCGGCGAGTTTACAGCTTATTTCATGGATGATGAGCTGCGGATACCGCTTGAAGCGCGTGTTTCCATCTGGGTCGGCAGCGTTCGGGTGCGCCTCGCGGAATATGAGCGACTGAACTGATCCTGTTCCATATGGGTTATTCCACCTGAGCAACCGGACTGACACTGCCATTGATACAGCAACAGAGCCTGCAACAAAGTTGGCAACAAAGCCTGCAACAGAGCAGGCAGTTGTCGTGGCGACATCTTATCCAACACTATTACCGAATGAACCGAACATGACAGCCTCCGGCTGACACACAGGAGCATGATCCTATCATGTCATGTGAGATCATTCTGACCTTATGAATCGAAATGATATAAACAGATGAACGTTTTTTTTAAACAGCTGCCCCATGCGAAAGGACTTGCATTGCCGGCTTATGCCACTCCGGACTCGGCGGGACTCGACTTGCGGGCGGCGCTGGAAGAGCCGATAGTTCTTGAGCCGGGAAGACGCGCTCTTGTACCGACGGGTCTGCAGATGGCGTTGCCGCAGGGATACGAAGCGCAGATACGTCCCAGGAGCGGACTGGCCTTCCGCCATGGCATCACCATGCTCAACACGCCCGGGACCATTGATTCCGACTACCGGGGGGAAGTAAAAGTGCTGGCTGTCAACCTGGGTGATGAGCCGTTTGAATTCAGGCACGGTGATCGCATCGCGCAGATGGTGATCGCGCCCGTGATCCGGGCCGCAATACAAGGCGTTGAGGAGCTTCCGGCTTCGGTGCGGGGTGAAGGAGGATTCGGAAGCACAGGAACACATTGAACAGATTGGCACCATATCTGACCCTGCTCAGGGAAAATCATCAGTTCCGCAGGGTCTGGCTGAGCCAGATCATATCCAACTTTGGTGACTGGTTTGGGGTGATTGCCGTGTTCACGATCATACTCGATTTTTCCGATTCCGAGTTTCTGCTGGGACTGGTAATCATTCTCAAGTTTGTCTCTTTTGCCGCGCTGTCGCCTTTCGCAGGGTATGTGGCCGACCGGTTTGACCGTCGCATGCTTATGCTGTTGTGCGATTTCGGTCGCGGGGCAGTGGTGTTGAGCTTCCTTTTTGTGCGGGATCCGTCCCTGCTGTGGCTGGTCTACATGCTCACAGCCATGCAGATGGGATTTGCGGCAGTGTTCGAGCCGGCCAAGCAGGCGTCGATACCCAACATCACTACCGGTGACGATCTGGTCAAGGCCAACATCATATCCAACCTGTCCTGGAGCGTCATTTTTACGACGGGTATGGGCATTGGCGGCCTGGCAACGGCATGGCTGGGCACTGATGCCGTTTTCGTGATCAACGGGACCGGCTACATCCTGTCGACCTGGTTCATCTTCCGTGCCACCATACCGCATGCCCGGGACGAGGAGACCATGCTGTCACTGCGCAACCCGGTCCGGGGCATCATCGACGGGTACCGGTTTATTTTCTCCAATACACATATCCTGCGTCCCGCCCTGGCCAAGGGGACCATCACGTTTTTCATGGGAGCCCTGGTGTACATGCTGATACTGGTTTCGGAGGAGATACTGATGCTCGGAAGCATCGGACTGGGATTGCTCTACTCCGCCCGCGGATTGGGGACGGCGGTCGGACCTGTGCTGATTCGCCGGTTCTTCAGCGATGAACGCCGTTGGGTGATGATGATGGGGCTGGCCATGATCTCGGTCGGCACGTTATACCTGGTTATCGGGTCTCTGGAAGTGATATGGGTGATGCTGGCCCTGGTATTCGTGGCACATACGGCTTCCGGCGCCAATTGGGTCATGAGCACCGTCCTGTTGCAGAAACGTTCGCCCGATGCGTTCCGCGGACGCATCTTCAGCTCCGAATGGCTGCTGTTCACGATCTCGCATGCCACATCGGTGACCATTGCCTCACTGGTCATGGAATACGACCTGCTCACCCTGCGTCAGGCCATCTGGCTGTTTGCGGCCGGACTGGTTATCGCCGGTTCGACCTGGCTGCTGGTTGTGGCCAGAAAGGAGGCGCGATGGAACCGGTTGAAAAAAATGCAGACCGTGCGCCGGGAGTGGGGCAGGGAGCATGTCGCCCAGCACTAGGGCACATTGCCGGCTCGAAACGGATCCATCAGCCTGAGAACACATCCATCGTGTTCAGAATGGATTGTTCACCAGGACATGTGCAGAAACGGGAACAGTGCATCAACTCCGGAAGAGGACAGAAAAAAAAGCATGGACAGGAAGGCTTGGACAGAATTAAAAAAGCAGCCAGGCAAGGTGACCGGCCATAGCCTGGCTGCCGGAGTTCATGAGCAGTAGATGTATCGTGCTTTGTAACGTACTACTTGTTGATGCTTTTAAAGGTACTACTTGTTACAACTTATGAGTTGTTGCTTGGTTCTGCTTTGCGTGGTACTACTTGTTGCTTCTTTAAGAGGTACTACTATGAAAGGAACTACATTAATTAGCCTTCTGTAGATGCTAATTACTAAAAGGAGTGGCAAAACGGCAGATTGTTACAAAAAAAATTATTCTGCACCAAGTACCTTGGCTTTTCGGGCGGCCTCATCGACGGCTTTGATCATGGTGACGCGGATACCGCCCTCTTCCAGTTTGAGCAGTCCGTCTATGGTACATCCGGCCGGTGTTGTTACATGATCTTTCAGAATGGCCGGATGCTGGTTGGTTTCGGCCACCATGCGCGCCGCCCCGAGGCAGGCCTGGGCTACAAGAGCCGTGGACACATCGCGCGGAAGGCCGCATTTGACGCCGCCTTCGGCCAGTGCTTCGATAACGACATAGATGAAGGCCGGACCGCTGGCACTCAGCCCGGTCACGGCATCGAAGTATTTCTCGTCCAGCACCATGGTTTTGCCAACGGCGCCGAAGAGTGCTTCTGCAAACCGGATCTGATCCCCGTTGGTTTTGTTGCCCGAAGCCAGAACGGTCATTCCGGCCCCGATCTCACAGGGGGTGTTGGGCATGGCGCGGATGACCGGCAGGGGAAGCACCAGGGCTTTTTGAAGCTGCGCAATCGTGAAGCCGGCCATGATCGAGATCACGAGCTGTTCAGCGTTGATGGACTCACGGATTGAGGCAATGACCTTTGGGGCGATCTGAGGCTTGACGCAGAGCAGGATGATGTCGGCATCACGAACCGCATCCGCATTGACTGTGGATCCTTTTACGCCAAATTTCTCTTTGAAATGGGAAATGCGGGAGTCGTGTTTGGCCGTGACGTAAAGCTGCTCTTTCTTGAGCGTGCCGGTGGAAAGCAGTCGGGTGACCAGTGTTTCACCCATCTTTCCGGCACCGATGATGGCGATTTTTTTTCCTTTCAGCATGGCGAAGAATCTAGGCAGGTGTGTGAATCTGTTTGAGTGATTTCAGGACCTGATCGCCCATGGCGGAGGTCGACAATACTTTGCGGGCGTGGCGGCTCATGTCCTTGCAATTAAATCCATTGTCCAGCACATGGCTGATAGCCGATTCGAGGTCGCGGGCTGCTTCTTCGTGATTAAGCGAATAGCGGAACATCAGGGCCACCGAAGCCAGTGTCGCCAGCGGATTGGCGATGTCCTGTCCGGCTATATCAGGAGCGGATCCGTGGACCGGCTCATACATGCCGGGACCGTCACCCAGGCTGGCCGAGGGCAGCATCCCGATCGAACCGGTCAGCATCGCTGCCTCATCACTCAGGATATCCCCGAACATGTTTTCGGTCAGGATCACATCGAATTGTGAGGGATTTCGGATGAGCTGCATGGCACAATTATCCACAAGCATGTGTTCCAGGGTCACATCCGGGTACTCGCCGGCAATGCGTTCCACGGTTTTGCGCCAGAGCTGGGAGCTGGCAAGGATGTTGGCCTTGTCTACAGAGGTCACTTTGTTGCGGCGTCCGCGGGCGGCATCAAAAGCGGCCCGGGCAATCCGTTCAATCTCAGGGACCGAGTAACGCATGGTGTCGACACCGACCTCAATACCGTCCTCTTCCGAAATGCCTTTCGGCTGCCCGAAATAGAGACCACCGGTGAGTTCGCGCACCACCAGCAGGTCCACCCCGTCGACCACTTCGGGACGCAGGGGGGAGGCGTCTTTCAGCGAATCAAAGACGGTAACCGGACGCAGGTTGTTGTACAATCCGAGTTCCTTGCGCAGACGGAGCAGTGCCTTTTCCGGGCGTTTTTCAGCGGGATAATCATCCCATTTCGGTCCGCCCACGGCACCAAGAAGCACAGCGTCGGCCTTCAGGCACGCATCCACCACTTCATTTTTTACAGGTTCGTTGCAGCTGTCGAGGCTCGCGCCTCCGACCAGGTAGGTCCCGGTGCGGATGCCCATGTTGTATCGTTCCGACAGGTAATCAATGATTTTTTTTGCTTCTCCGACCACTTCCACACCGATGCCGTCGCCGGGAAGCAGTACTATGTATTTGCTCATGTATAGTCTGAGAATAAGGTTTTTATGGATTTTTCCACGATCTGTGATCCGGCGGACCGGAACTCAGCCGACTGGAATCCCATGCCATGTGCTGGAAATTACGGACGGGAAGCTCCAGACAGGTTAGCGATTCCGAGATCAGATCATCCCGTGCTTGGCCGCATATTTGAAAATACCACCGGCTTCCACAATATCAATGACGTCGCCGAGCTTTTTCAGCGGATAGCTTTTGCCGGTAGTGAGGTTTTTGATGATGTTGAGCTCGCCGTCGATTTCCACCTCATCGCCGGTGGAGATGTTGCCGATCAGGTCATCGTGACTTTCGTAGGGGATAATGAATCCGCCGTCCACGGCATTGCGGTAGAAAATGCGCGCGTATCCGGTGGCCACGACTGCTTCCGCACCGGCTTGCTGAATGGAAAACGGAG
>SL_8KL_010_SEDDRAFT_10001327_pt1 | contig 21450 bp, 19 predicted proteins | sample SodLakKL_010_SED_4_FD_11160 | JGI IMG/M metagenome (IMG submission 11160) | reverse complement strand
GAAAACAGAGGGAGATAAACAGATAATAGACTGGGAGGCGAGACTATGATGGGAGTTATATATACATTCGCGGCGGTTTTCGTACTTTCGGCAGTACTCCTGTTTGTGTTCCATAGGCTCTTCAAGCTCACAATACCCGCCTACATAATAGCTGGTATGATCGGGGGTGCTTTCTTGACAGAAGAAGGGCTTCTTGAGCTTCTGAAATGGGGTATAGCCTTTGTTGTTTTCATCTTCGGGGCCAAAATGGAGCCAGATAAACTCAAACATTGTATAGGAGGAAGCCTTTTGAGTGTGGGAGTACACATAACTGCAATTGGTCTTGGTTTTTTTGGAATCCTTTATCTCACCGGATTCGGAGCGCTAAATTCTATATTCATAAGCGCCGCCCTTGTATTTAGCTCATCCCTAACGGGCACAGAGCTTTCAGAAAAGTACGCAACAATAGAACTACTCTATGGAAGACTAGCAGAAACAATAGATATAATACATGATGTGCTTGCAATAATACTCCTTCTTCTCCTAAGCCCCATCCTGTTTAATGTGGGAATGGGTTATGCAGTAGCTGTAGCAGGTGGAATGTTCGCCTTCTCCATGATAATGAGAAGCTATATATTCCCATGGTTATTTGAGCTATCGGACTCATCGGAAGAACTTATGCTTCTTTCGGGGATATCATTACTTGCGATTATGATAGCCCTATCAGAACTTGCAGGTATATCAATAGTTATCGGAGCATTTTTTGCAGGGATCGCATTTTCGAAATTTCCTTATAATATAGAGCTTGTGGAAAGCATGGAATCCCTCAAGGATTTTTTTGCAGCCATACTTTTCTTTTCTCTGGGTGCCCTGGTCGCATCCCCAACAATACCCGCACTGAGCATAGCACTCATAATAATACTTGTTACGATGTTTTTGAAGCCCGTTTTGACGGCTATGTCTCTTATGCAGTACGGATATGACAAGAGGACAGCCTACAGATGTGCACTTACTTTGGACCAGATAAGTGAGTTCGTACTTATAATAGCCGTGCAGGCATATCTAGTGACCACAATCGCAGAGCCCGTGTTCCAGGGTATAATACTTGCAACCACCGTGACTATGATAACAACTTCCATAACCGACAACTACTCAGATAAGATACGAAACTGGCTCTGTGAGAACGTACCTCTGGAAACACCAGAAAACATACAACGGTACCATACAAAGATCAGTTCACACCTTAAGGACCATATAATACTTGTGGGCTACGATGTTCAGGGAGAAAAAATAGGCCAATATCTTATAGAAAACGATGTTGACTTTATTGTAATAGATCTAAACCCTGGTGTTTTCGAATCAGCAACGGAATTAAAAAATCATATATTTGGAAGTGCAATGGATGATAAAGTATGGGAGAAGTCCAACTACGAGGAAGCAAGCATGATTATCTCAACCCCACCACAAAAAAATATATCCGAAAAGGTACTTTCTCTGGACACAGACGCTACAAAGGTAGTAAGGGCAAATAAGTTTGAAGTAGCTAATCAAATGCTCGAAGAGGGTGCAGACTATGTCATGGTTCCATCGCTTCTTGCATCAGAACAACTGGTCGACTATGTAGAAGAAGTTATACACGGAGATGAGGAGACGATAAGTAAAATGAGGCAAGCTCTACTCAAAGATTTAAAAGATGGGCCCGATGGTTTTGAATAAAATAAATAATGGGGCCACCCGGATTTGAACCGGGGGTTGTGGATGTCACCCTCGGCATAAGCCGCACATCCTGGTTTCTATCATCCCGAAAAAACGGTCAATACTCCTATAGTCTGGAGTCCACCTTCAGCGCACCAACAGATGCTGTGCTGGGCCTGACTACACTATGGCCCCAAATATCTATTCTCTGAGTTCTTCCAGAGCCTCTATGATCTTATCGAGAACCTCTTGGTCGTCCGGAATCGAAAAGTTCTTCTTCCATATCCTATCGCCTTCATCACCAAAGAACCCCCTCGACAGAGATAAAAACATGTTTTCTCCGTCTTCTGATATGGCCTTTTTTCTTGCGACCTGTATGAAGTCATTTTCTCCGAACTTGACCTCGGTTCCCTTAACTGTTTCAAAATCTACCATTTTAATCACTTACTCAATTCGTCCCTATAGTTTAAAACTTTATTGGAAAAAATGGGGGCTCACTAGCTACCCTTATCCTCATACACCCGGAAGCTCGCGCCTCAGGTATCGGAATGGGGCGGTGCGCTCATTGCCCACGTTGACTTTATTCTCAAAACTTATAAGCTTCCCAATATGGGAAGATTTTTATATCAGTTAAAACAACTTTTGGTTGCATGTCAGAAGAAGGAACCGTCTGGGTAGAAGAAAGAGATGGTATATACTGGCCATCCGAAAATATGAAGGAAAAGGCCTTTGTGACTGATCCCGAAATATACAAAGAGGCCAGGAAGAATCCTGAAAAGTTCTGGGCAGAAAAGGCCTTAGAGCTTATAGACTGGTTCGACAGCGAATGGGACTACGTCCAGAAGTGGGAGCCTCCGTTTTTTAAATGGTTCGAAGGCGCAACCACAAATATTTCCCATAACTGTGTGGACAGACATATAGACGACAAGAAGGACAAGCCTGCGATAGTATGGGTGCCGGAACCCGTGGACGAGAAGAAGAGGGTTCTGACATACGGCGATCTCCATGAAGAGGTGCAGAAGTTCGCAAACGTGCTGAAGGAGATGGGAGTGGAGAAGGGCGACGCAGTTACGTTTTGGATGCCCATGATTCCGGAGACAGCTATCGCTGCTTTGGCGTGCCAGAGGATAGGTGCCTGGCATTCTATAGTATACACTGCCTTTTCACCGGAGGCTGTAAGGAAACGTATGGACGACGCTGGATCCGACATACTCATAACGGCCGACGGATTCTACAGACGTGGGAAGGTTGTAAAGCTGAAGGATAAGATAAACGATGCGCTCGATAGGGTTAGGGCTAAAAAATGTCTGGTTGTAAACAGAGCAAACTCTGATCCAGATATGGTTGAGGGGAGAGATCACTTCCTAGAAGATATAAAAGAAGGGGTTGAAAGCAATTGCGATTCCGAGGAATTAGATGCAGAAGATATAGGTTTCTTGCTTTACACATCGGGAACCACAGGCAAGCCCAAGGGAATAAAACACTCAGTCGGCGGATATCTGGTCCAGGCTGCACTCAGTATGAAGTGGGTTTTCGACTTCCACGAAGATGATATATTTTACTCCACGGCAGATATAGGATGGATAACCGGACACACATACACATTATATGGTCCTTTGATACACGGCGGAACAACGGTATGGTACGAAGGATCGCCTGATTATCCTAACCTCGAAAGATGGTGGGAAATAATAGAAGAAAACAAAGCTACTCAGTTTTATACGGCACCGACGGCTCTGAGGATGTTGATAAAAAGAGGTAAGGATCTGCCAAGCAACCATAATCTTTCGTCTCTCCGGATAATTGGATCTGTGGGAGAACCCATAGACCCGGAGACCTGGGAATGGTATTTCGAAGAAGTGGGTGGCGGAAGATGTCCTATCGTCGATACATACTGGCAGACCGAAACAGGTGGAATACTGCTTACATCGCTTCCTGGAATGGGTCCCTTTGTTCCTGGTGTAGCAGGTGCTCCGCTTCCGCCGGTAAACTATGATATTCTCGATAAAGAAGCCAATCCAACGGATAAGGGAGCCGTTGTGATAAAAAAACCCTTCTCGCCGGGCATGTTGAGAGGAGTCTACAAGAAACCAGACAAATACAAAGAGGAGTACTGGAGCAGATACGGTGATAAAATATACTTTTCGGGAGATGAAGGAATAAAAACAGAGCATGAAATAGGTGGACAGAGCCTGTTGAAGATTGTCGGGAGAATGGATGACCTACTGGAGGTAGCCGGCCACAGACTCGGAACTGCGGAAATAGAGGACGCGGTGCAGATGGTAGATGAAGTCGCCGAGGTAGCTGTCGTTGGAGAGCCCCATGATGTAAAAGGAGAGGTTCCTGCATTGTTTGTAATACTAATCGACGGTGCTGAACCTTCCGACGAACTGAAGAACAAGATAGTAAAATCCGTCCGTAGGGAGGTAGGTCCTGTAGCAACCCCCGGAGAGATATACTTCGTAGATGAGTGCCCAGAAACGGAATCGGGTAAAGTTATAAGACGATTCTTACGTTCTCTGTTAGAAGACAAAGAGTTGGGTGATATGAGAACGGCGAAGAATCCAGACTGTTTGAAGGAACTGGCCAAGAAAGTTGGGTACAACGGCCCGCAGGATATACCTGGCTACAACTGCTGAAACCCTTAGTTAGACCCTCTGGGCGTAAAATTTAAATTTCTTGGCCCAACAACAAAAAATATGAAAAAAAATGTGACTGCACTTTTGTTTTTAGTTACACTTATCTGCATGTCTTCCACAACAGTGGCAAATGAACCAGAAAACCTTCTTTTGAATCCTGGTTTTGAGTTTGGTGAAGAAGGGGTCGCGTACAACTGGACACATGAAACTACTGATACAGAGCGCATAAACGAACAGTCCCTGATTGGCGATTGGTCCATGTGGATGGGAGACATAACCACCGGCTACAGTGGACGGGAAACGACATCCCATTCTTTTGAAGTCTCGTCTGGAAAGGAATTCAAGTTCGGTATATATTACTATTTGGATGGGGTCAATGGACAGGACCCCGAGGACTATACTTTATTTGGCCGAATCCAGTGGCTGGATGAAAATAAAGATTGGTTGGGAACAAGCCAATCGCCAAGTTCAGGATTTTCTCCCAAAGAATTCGATGAATGGGAGAAAGACAAACACACCATTACAGCTCATGAGGATGCGGAATACGGAAGATTGAGAATTACAGCAAAGAGGGACGACGCAGATTACGAAAAAACCGATGTATACTGGGACAATGCCTCTATCAGGATGGTTGGGAGTAAAGAAAGCTACGATATAACCTTCAAGGTATTGTGTATGGAGGATGAGTACTTGGAAGGTGCTGGAGTTTATGTTGAGGGCATTGGTGAAAGGGAAACTGGCGAAAGGGGTGAGGTTACCTTTGAAGACATGGATCCGGATGTGTATAACTACGAAATTAGTAAAGACGGCTACGAAGCCATTGATGGTGAAGTAGAGATAGCTGATGGTGATGTCGAAGAAGAGGTAATTCTTGAGGAGAAGTATGAAGATGAAGAAGAGGTAGAAAGGATAGAGATAAACAGCGCGAGTTCGGAAGAACTAGAAGAAATAGTCAACATAGGTCCAACGATAGCCGAAAAAATATCAGAGGACTGCAACGATTTCTACGCACTGACGCAGCTTACGGATGTAAAGGGACTTGGAAAAAGTACTGTCCGGGAAATAATAGAAGAGGGGGTAGCCTACGTACTGCCCCCTGAAAACGAAGAATGGAAACTTTCTCAAAACGTGTGCAACGGAGAAGACGAAGGAGAAGAAAACGGTATGTTCATAAAAGATGCACCAGAGGAGTTTGAAGGACAAGAACTGGAGATGGAAGAAATAAAAGAAGAGGTATGTCCTGACAAAAAAGTTATAGAGCCAGAAGACGAAGAAGAGGACGAAGAAAGATTTGTTCTGTTCGACTACGACAGAAAAGTCTATGTCGGAGGAACTATAGAGTCAACTGTCCTTGTAAGAAATCACAACAACTACAGTGAGTTTAGACTGTATTCGTACCTATACAGAGAACACGAATGTTTGAACCAGGGTTGCTGGACAGGAAACGAAAGAAACGTTGAAGTAAAGACAGACGAAAAGAAAATTATACATCTTAAAAACAAAGTGAAGGATGACGTAGAGCCGGGGATCTACGACTTCACTGTAAGAATAAGAAATGAAACTGATCTAGAGGGATCTGTTGAAGTAACAGAAAGAGAGTCCATGGAAGAAAGGAAAAGTAAAGAAGTGAACAGAACAGAAATTCCGACAGGAAAGACCTACAAAAAAAGAGGTCCTCTTGAAAGTATTATTCACTCTCTACTCAGCCTTTTCTAAAGAACCTTTTCAAGAATCTTTCCGAAGACGGGTCTAGTTATAAGAACCCCTGCCAGGACACCTATTATCGTTGTAATTGCAAAACCCCTCATCATCCCTATACCCACAAAGCCAAGTACAACCATCGCCATTATAGTAGTTGCTGCCGCCGTGAATACTATGAAAAAGGCTCTCTTTATCCTTCGTTTGAGTGAGTATTTACTTTTGTCTTCATCCTTTTCTCTGAGAGTCTCCGAAGTTATAACAATCTGATCGTCAACAGAAGAACCGATTGCAGCAACTATTCCCGCTATTGCAGGAAGGTCTATAGTCCAGTTTATCAGTGAGGCAAACCCTAGTATAATTAAGACTTCGGAAAAGGATGTAAGAAGTACAGGAGCTATTATCTCCTTCTTTCTGTAGATTAAGAAAACTATTACAGTTACTGCTATCAATGCGCCCAATCCTGCGAAAAGTGAGGATCTTATCATCTCTTCACCCAGTCTTGGACTTATGGAATCCATCTGGACCCGCTTGACTTCAACAGGTAGCCTGCCACTGTCAAGAACAGATTGAAGTCTGTTCATCTCCTCAAGAGCGCCCTCTCTTGTCTCTCTGGAACCTGTGATCATCGGCTCCTGAACAGCCTCTCCTATAAGACTTTCCTGTATATTAAGAGCTGTTACTTCCTCTCCGTCCATGAAAAGAACCATGGAGGCCTCATTCATTCCGTGTGTAAGTGAGGCAAATCTTTCGGCTCCTTCGGACGATATAAGAATCTTAAATCTGAAGTCATGAAAACCCGTCTCTCTGTTTTCGGTGACGTATGCGTCTCTGCCTGTTTTGTATACATGCCTTATATCTTCCGAGTCAAACACCCTACCACCAAGAACCATGGATTCGTTTGTTATATTCCATACCTCGAAATGCATTCCCTGAAGTTCAATAGTATCGTTAATATTCAAGGTTCTTTCGTCGTAGTATACGTCCCCATTTCCCCTTTCAAAACTATATACCTCGTCGACAATCACAAGGTCAACGGTGGTCTGGTTGTTGAAATCCAAGGTCCTGGGTATATATGCCTCGAATTCCCCTGTCCTTTCCAGAAGCTCTTCAACAACTGTCCTTCCAACACCAGCGGCCTCTATCTGTATAAAATCACCGGCCGGACCGCTCATCCTTTCAAACTCCATCTCATCGAGGCCGAAGACATTTAATCTTGTTTCCAAAGCCGTTATGGTCTCAGACATAAGCCTATCTTTCTCTGTTTCGTTTATGCCTTCTTCGAACTGTGGCTCAAGTAGAACCCTCGTACCGCCTATCAAATCCATACCAAAATCCAGGTTGATTCTCCTAACCTCCTCGGTTGTTATCCCAAGACCCTGTCCGTCTGCCTGTACTATCACAAGCTCTTCTGATGTCCTAACATTCATTGTCCCCTCATAATCTTCGAATCTGGCCAGGTCCTCTGGGGAATCTATAGGCTCACCGTTTATACTAACTATCCTTTCGCCCTGCTCGATCCTTCCTAAAAAGGGAGAATCCTCGGATATTGTTGTTATTACAGCACCACTGGCAAAGGGGTTACTGAAAAGGGAAAACATCGACAGAGCCAGCGCTATGATAAGCACCCAAACCCTCCATTCGTCCAAAAGGCTCAATACTGTTTTCTTCATCTTTCCACCCACCATCTTATTATCGATGCATTTCCAAACCAGGTCGATATAAAGTCTATAATTAGAGCTATTATAAGTACGACTGCAACCTCTCTAAGGGCCTGTGCTGTTGTTGTAATATACAAAACAACTAGAGCAGACAGTGTAGTTACCATCATAGCCATGGTTGTCTTCATGGCAGAAAAGGTCCTATGTGATATACTGCCCTTCCTCCTCTTCATTACTCTTGTTACAAGTACAACATCGGAGTCAACGGAGTAACCTATAACCAGCAGAAGTCCTGCAAAAGACGCCAGCGTCAGTGGTATTTCAAAAAGTTGCATAATGGCAAGAACAGCTATCATATCTACGCTTACTGCGTAGATAATAGCAACAAACGGTATAACGTCTCGGAACACAAAAAACACTACTATACCCATAAATATGAATGCAGCTATAAGGGCAAGCCTGGACTGCTGCCAGAAACCCTCTGCAAGAGACGGATCAACTCTATTGAACGAGTAGTCTACGATCTCAAAACCCTTTTCTTCTAATAGATCTATCATATCCTGTTCTGTTGTCTCTGGGCCTGTTCTTACCACAAGCCTTCTTTCTGTTGGAGAAGTTGAAACCCTTATTTCAGACTCTATACCTCTTTTATCAAAGTATAGCTCTAATTCACGGGCATCTACATCCTCATCTCTTGGAATATTTACTGTGAGCTGGTTTCCTCCTCTTAATGTCATTCCCTTGAGAAACCATTCCCCTTCCTGCTTTGATCCTCTTTCTCTTCCCATATTATAGTAGAGAAATCCTGAGGAAAGAATCAGCATACAAAGAGATATTGCAAAAAGCATTCTCTTGTCTGCACCGTCGTACCAGTTCTGTAGCTTCTTTATTGTTTTTTCAAGCATACTAAACCCTTTTAATATTGGCTCTATTAAAAACTAACTGAAAGGATAAAAATCTTTCCTCTGGGTGAGCAGATGTTATATATCTTCTCGTTCCTGTTCATCGGTTTCCTAATAGGTGTAATTACAGGGCTTATTCCGGGCTTCCATCCCAATCTCATAGCGACTCTGGCTGTAAGCTACGCTATATTCCCTCCGCTTGAGTCCTCGGTCATCCTCGTATCTGCTGGTGTTACAAACACTTTCATAAACTTTATACCTGCTATATATCTCGGAGCCCCGTCGGCATCAACTGCTTTATCAGTACTTCCAGGACACAAACTTCTCCTTGAAGGAAGGGGTAGAGAGGCGATAAGGCTAACTGTTGTGGGTGGGTTGATTTCAGTATCTATAGTTACGATACTTTTTCCTGTATTTTTCTTTGGGTTGGATAGGATATACGGTGCACTCCAAAACTACATGCCCTTTGTCCTCATATTAATAATAGTATTTATGGTTTGGAAAGACAGGAGAATCGACTCTATTTTGTTTTTCTTTCTGTCCGGGATGCTAGGGTATATCGTACTTGAACATAACTTTATAGGAACAATGCATGATCTTTTTCCACTTCTGGCAGGACTTTTTGGTATCCCAATGTTGATCCATTCCTTCAGAAAAGATCCGGAAATTCCCCTTGAAGATCGCTCCATAAAACATATAGGTAGAAGGGAAGCCGTAAGAGAGGGTACACTTGGATCTATTGCGGGAATCATAGTCGGGCTGCTGCCTGGAATAGGATCAGCGCAAGCAACATATATGGTAAGGGAGCTGACGGATGAAGATAGTGAAAGAGGATTTATGATGGCAATAGGCGGTGTTAATACCTCCAATATTCTTGTCTCAATAGTAGCGGTTTATATTATAGGAAGGGCCAGGAGCGGTATAGCAGTTTCGATTCAGAACTTAATGAAGACTTTAACATTTAACAACGCTGTGGTTCTTGTTCTAACTGGTTTTATATCAGCGGGTCTGGCAGCCGGTGCAGCAATATATCTTGCAAAAAGAAGTTTAAGGCTTTTTAGAAAGATGGATTATCGCAGACTTTGTTTTGGTGTACTTGTCTTTATACTCTCTATATCTTTACTACTAACAGGGCCAAAGGGTCTTGGTGTTGCACTAGTAGGTTCATCTATAGGGCTATCCTGTCTTCTTTCCGGATCAAGAAGAAGTTATCTTATGGGTTCTATACTTTTCCCTGTGATACTGTTCTTTCTGTAGTGCCTAAAAATCTATATTACATCAGGACTTTTTTACCTATAGATCCGTTTCCAACTATGTATATATCTCCACCACAACCACATCTTCCTTTAAGAGGAACTCTCCTAAAATTTCTGTTGCAGTCATCACATTGAAAACCGTTGACTTCATCGACTGTAGTTTCCCTTGGATTTTTCTTTACCGAGACGTCCCTATCTCTGTCAACAGAGTTTCCGTTTATTATCTCATCCATTGTTGACTGTCTACCATCGCCGAGCAACTCCTGTTTATCAACCCCTATTACATTAAATATTCTCTCAAGGGGAGGAAGAAGTTGGGAGTTGATATAGTAGTCTGTGTCTACCTTGAGATCGTTTTCTCTTATATAATCCGGGCTTTCCACACGCTTAGAAATCATCTGATTGCCCTCTATTATTACGTAAGGGATCCTCTGACCTGGCGCAGGCGCATTGGAGGGGTCCCTTCTTTTCATTTTTTTAGCAAGTTCTATATGAGGAAGCACGCCGTCGTAGTTTTCCAGTTTTTTAGTTATGGATTTTACAACCTGTAATTTTTCAAGGGAAACATCCCTGTTTGCTATCTCATTTATAATCTCTTTGACGTGTTTTATAGCCTTGTTTATGTCTCCCTCCTTCAGGATTATATCAATAACTTCCTCCATCGTATCAGAAACTATTGGTGGCCAGTCTCTCCTCACGGTCTCTATGCCCTTCATATCCATGCCTTCTTCCCAGTCGTCTCCGCTCTTTTCAAATGACCATCCTGCGTATCTTTTCTTTGTTAAAATTAGGAACGAACGGTATATCTTCTCTGGTTCGAGTATAAGTCTTCCGGGAAGTTTATCTGTTATAAACTGGGACAGTTCCTGAGAAATATCATAGGCTTCATCAAGATTCTTTGTTCCCGAGTCTATCATTACAGAGTCTGTGTCGCCGTACACGGTCCTGTATCCATACTCGTCTTCTATCATATCCCTTGTCCTTTCTATGGTCTCCCTACCCCACGCAGTTATTGCATTGGCTATCTCAAGCCTGTACAGCCTGGTTCTGTAGTAACCAGTATATCCATAAAAACTGTTTGTCATTATTTTTATTGCCAGCTGCTTGGCGTCCAGTCTGTTGTACTCACTCTCGTCGTCCTTTGCCTCGTTCATCTCTTTTTTTACTTCCGATCTAGCATCTATAAGATCCTCTACGGTTTTTGCAAGTATGCCCTTTCTCACGTCTCTTTTCACAAAATATCCTCCAGATGGTGCTTCGTGAACCTGATCATCATCGAGATCAAACTTATCAGGCTCACCGGAAAGAAGTGTCGTTGGGCATATATTATACGTACTCATAATCGATGGATACAATGATTTAAAATCGAGTACCGCTATACATGAATCTGTATGAAGTCCCTTGTCTGGTTCAAGTACCAACCCCCCTTTAAGTGCTGCCTTCTTTCTTCTCTTGTTCCTCCTGTCCATCTCGTCACCTGTGGGTTTTTCTGGAAAAACAAAATCCCTTTCTTTAAACTCGTAAAGTAGCATATTACTTACACGCTGTGTCTGGCCCCCAAAACAGTCGCTCAGAATAAGCCTCGACGTCTTCGCTAACTCGAAGAACTTATCAAGCAAGTTCTGTTCAACTAGAAGTCTGAGTGCAAGGTCTGCATCTTTTTCACAATATTTTACGAACTCCTGTAGCTTTTTACCCCCTGCATTCCAAAGATTCTTCATGTCCTCGTATTCGACGTCTTCCTTACCTTCACCAAGAAGTTCCTTTGATACCGTATCTAGATCGTAGCGCATCATCCTGTGATATACATCGTTCTTAAGTATTGTATAGGGATCTGCTACAACTCTACCGACTATCTTAACATCTGTGTTGTTTCCATATGTGTTACAGTAAACACTCTTCTCACACCTTCCAAAGTCCTTTCTAAGATTGTGTTTTTCCAACCTTTTGATTAGGTAAGAAAGGTCGAAATCCTCAACGTTGTAGCCCGTTATAACATCTGGATCATAGTCTTCTAGTATCTCCAAAAAGTTTTCCAACATCTCTTCTTCATTTTCAAAATGCTTTCCTGTTGTACTACCGGGCTTCGCAACAAGAACCATCTTTTCCTTTCCTTTGAAATCTGGTTTAAAAGAACATGATATGAGAACTATAGGATCTTTGTCTGCGTCGACCATCCTATCGTCTTCCTGTGCTATACATTCTATATCAAATGAAAGATATCTGAGGTCGACGTTCTTTTTTATATCGAGAGGCTTTATTTCCTCGGCCTCCACGGCCTTACAATCGACTATTTCTGTATCCACATATTTACCTTCCACATCAACCCAGTGCATCCCGCCCAGGTCTTTGTCTATAATATACCTGTATTTGTAAAGTATATCGGTTTCATATAATTTCTTTACAGGTTTTTTATCTCTAAGATATTCCCTCATATCACGAACCGTTGATGGGTTTCTAAGAACTATCTTAAGAACCTTCTTTTTGTCCGGATTAAAACCTATTGGAAGATATCTTTTTACCTCTTCAATCTTCTCCACCGCCCCAGAAAATTCCTCTTCAAGTAACTCAAGAATTTCGTCCTTTGATCCATTTCCCTGATCGGGAAGGCAATAAAAATAAGGTCGGAAGTTCTTGTCCAGGACACAGACAGTTTCGCCATCTTCTTTCTTTCCAAACAACCTCATAACAGGTTCGTTGTTAACTACCTTATAGTCGGCGTCAAGTATCTGCATTTTCATAATATCATCAATTATCTTACAAAGTAAAATACATTTCTACACTAAAAGGTTTATTTGTTGAAATCACCAAAGAGACTTTCAGATATTAACCTCTTCCACCTCTCTTGTCTTTAGGTTAACAAGGTACGCTGTTTTATCGTTTGTCGAAATTAATGTCACACCCTTGTAGTTTGTTACCGTATTTTCCTCTCCCGAAACATGTATAATATCGGGCACTTCTTTGATAAGATATCTATCCTTCAATGAGTGCATTTCCACGGGATCGAGATGTCTTTTTTTGAGAAGTGCAGTAAGTGTTTCCTTTGTACCAAGATTCAGTTCATCCTTTGCCTTCTTCACAGACTCACCGTTGTGAACAAGTATTCGTATATCATCTATATTACATCTCAAGGGATCTATATCACAAAGTTCTCCCGGTTCATCTGAAATATGTACTATATCCATCTCTTCTACGTCCGTATCAGAAGTACAAAATATATAATCAGGGTCTATCTCTCCCAGTCGTTTTTTTGTATCTTTATCGATCTTAGAAACGAAGAGTGCACTGAGATCTTTATCGAGGGTAGCCACGTTCTTGCGAATCGGTACGTCGGGATAAACTATCTTTTTTGGGCTCATAACCACTTCCTTGTTTTTTATTACATCACCCTTCACTCCAACAACTTCATCGTTGATGAATCCATTGTCTGTTTTCAGAGTAAGTTCACCTGTCTTATCCTCTAAAATAACTTCTCCATCTCCTGTTTTTCTTACCATTCCTATCACAGAAGACTTTCCCGAAGAAAGATTGTTAATTGAAGATATGTTGGCGCCATCGAGCCTATTTTTTACTTCGTTTTTAAGAAACTCAAACCTATCGAGGTAAAACTGTGTAAATTCTGATATATGAACCTCGCCTCCCTTCTCGTACTCAAGATGTACTACCTTTGGTTTGGGTATAATCAGTTTTTTTACATCGTTTTTGGTGATAACGAGATCTGTGTTCTCGATAAGTTTTTTGAGGAGATTATCATCAAGACTATCCAACTCTTCTAAAACTTCAGGACTTAACAGCTTCCCCTTTTCGAGGAAATCTTCTACTAGGCTCATTAAAACCATTTATGTTGTGTTATGAATTTGTCTAGACTTTCTTTAGGAATTATTGCTTCCTTCATTCCTTCATTTTCCTTCATGAAAGTTATCTTTACCTTTTGTATACCCCTATCATCCCACTCTTTCAAAACCATTTTTTTCATTTTAACCAAAATAGTATTTTTCTTTGAGAAGATTCTTTACCTGGTTTTTAACGTTCACAGAAACAGCCGGTTTGATCAGTCTAGTCCTTCCATATCTTCCTTTAGATGTTACCTTGGCCTGTATTATTCCTAACATATCAAGCTCGGATATAAGATCTGAAACCCTTCTCTGTGTTAAAGGATTCAACCCAGAAGTTCTACAAACCTCTTCATAAAGTGAATGTACTTCTCCTGTCTGTATCATCTCATCCCTGTCCTCAAAAAGATTGATTATAGACCAAAGAACCGCCTGTGACTGTCTAGGTTGACTTTCAACAACCTCAAGAACTTTGTTTCTATCTATTTCATTTTCTGCCCTATCTACATGTTCTCCTCTAACCTTTTCTGCATCGGATCTCTCTGCAAGTTCGCCTGAAACTCTTAAAAGATCTATAGCACGCCTTGCGTCTCCATGCTCCTGTGCAGCAAGAGCAGCACATTTTTGAACAACACCTCCACCAACAACTCCTTCAACAAATGCTTTATCGGCCCTTGACTGAAGTATATCCTCTAGCTGTGTAGCATTATATGGACTGAAAAGTAACTCCTCTTCAGAAAGGCTTGATTTAACTCTGGGGTCCAAATCATTTGTAAAGGAAAGGTCGTTTGAAATACCTACAAGACTGAGCTTAGAATTTTTAAGTTCCTCATTAACACGTGTAAGATTGTATAAAAACTCATCTCCTGTTTTTTCCACTAGAGAGTCTATCTCATCAAGTATCAGTATAAGTATTCTCTTATCATCATCTAAAGCATCAAAAAATCTTTCATAAACTTCGTCGGTCGGAAGACCTGTTGAAGGTACTTCTTTACCAAACTTTCTAGCAAGCTCGGCCACAAGTCTGTATTCTGTATCAGCAACCTTTCTGAGTTTACAGTTAAGATATACAATCTTAACCTCTGTTCCGTTTTCCTCACCTTTTTCTCTAAGTTTTTCTGTGACACTTTTTATAACAGCACTTTTTCCAGTACCAGTTTTACCATATACAAAAAGGTTTGAAGGTTTATTTCCCTTTAAAGAAGGTGCGAGAAGGGATGCTATAGATCTTATCTCCTTGTTTCTATGTGGTAGGTTTTTAGGATTGTGGTTTGTTGAAAGAAGATTTTTATTTTGAAAAAGACTTTCCTTTTTCATGTATTCGTCAAAAATTGTATCCAATGATTGTTGCTGCATTAAAACACCTCCACTGCGTCCCACACCCCAAAACCGGGACGAGTGTCTTGCTAAAAATAGGATATGTTTTGTATAAAAAGCTATTTGCACGTGAAACGAAGGGGTCGGTAATATGAATACAAACACCCCTTTATTTCAGGTGGAGAGACTTTCTACTGGAAATAAGGGGGTATTTTCTTAACGTGGAAAAAATTACACCCCCTTGTTTCACGTGGAACTTCAAATGAAAGAAAATGAATACTGTGAATTTATGAAAACAGGAGACTCACACACCCTTATTTCCTATGGAGAAAAACCTATGTATGTATGTATTAAAACGTATAACAATGTTATAATGTAATGAAAATCATACACAGTCTTTCAATTTTATTTTCCAAAGGAAAACAAGGTGTCAGGTCTTTTATTTATGTAGTGCCTAAAGATTTTTCAGTTTTTCTTCAGAAACCTTGGACTTAGGTCCCAAATATTTCAAAACCTTCTGTCTTACCCTTTTCCCTTCTCTTATACTTTTGACAAGGTAAAGATATTTGTTTCCGTTTATTGTTTTTTCCCGTATAAAGGACATAGATACTTTTAGGCACTACAGGTTTTTCAAACTACTGGTTAAAATTTAAACGATAAAAAATAAACTCTTTCCAATGCCAAAAAGTTTACAAAAATATATAGAAAAGATAAGGAAAGAAGTAAGAAGAAAGACAGAAAATTTAATTTTCAGCCATAAATTTGTTGTATATTTCACTTTAACCTTTCTTTTTCTCTCATATATCGCTATATTTTTTATAGATATAAGGAATATTTTTGGTCTTAGATCAGTTTTTGATGGTTTTTTGGTCCCATTTTTTTGGGATCGTTTATTTATGGAAGCTGGTCCAGTCGAAAATATTCAGTGGATATTTTTAACATGTTTTATTTTACTAAGTTCCTGGCTTTCGTTCACGACAAAAAATGAAGATGGTTTTACAGACGAAAGTATATTTTGGATGCTTTTTGCAGTTGCGGGTGTATTTATGGTTCTTGAAGATGTGGGAAATATAAGACATATAATGATAAGAAGAAACCCCAACTTATCGTGGATTATGAGAAATACTCTTGAAACTTTGTTTTTTGGTCTTCTTGGATCACTTCCTGTTTTGGCAGTCGTCAAATATAGAAAAAACATTTTCAGGAGTAAAACCACATCCAAACTACTTCTCCTAGGCTTTGTCTTCTATATTTGTGCTGCTACACTTTCAGGACCTGTAGAAGTTACAGATATAGATACAGAGATAGGAAATAAGTTTTACGAGTTCTCGGTTTTTTTCGGCGGTGAAGATTTTAGAGAGGCCTTCGAAGAGGGAGATAGAAGAATAGAAAGTATCGAGAAAGAAAAAGATATAATTATGATGGATGTAAGGACAAGGTTTACAGATTTTGTCGTGGAAGAAAGCCTTGAGTTACTTGGTGCAACATTCCTACTTGCATCTGCACTCTCCTATAAAGAGTTTATATCTACTTAAATTTTAGGTACTACAGAACAATCTTATATATCCAGCTCTTGTGTTGTGAACTTTCTTTCACAATATCCGCACTTTAACATGACAGGTTTTTTATCAATAATTTCAAACGATACATCGAGTGGTTCGTCGGTATTTGTTACACAATGTGGGTTGGGACATTCCAAAACACCTTCTATTTTTTCAGGGAGTTCGACAAGTTTCTTTTCAACCACACTCTGATTATCTATAATATTGACAGTAGCTTCAGGTGCCAACACGGAGACAGACATAACCTCCTCTTCTTTGAGCTTTCTATCCTCTACCTTTAAAATATCTTTTCTTTCCATTTTGGAACTTTCAACATTCATTAGAAGTGATGTAGTCCTTTTAGAGCTTCCATCCAGCCCCAGAAGACTCATTACAACGAGTCCTTTACCAGGAGATATATGATCTATAACAGTTCCATTTGAAATCTTGCTAACCTTCAGATCAGACATTCACTTCAACCCCCAAAAGTTCAAGTATTATACCCATCCTTGCTGGTACTCCGTTTTTTGCTTGTTCAAAATATCTTGCCTGTGGAAGTTTATCCACCTCGGGCTTTATTTCATCTATCCTTGGAAGCGGATGCATAAGAATAGCGTCCTTTTTCATCTCTTTAACTCTCTCTTCGTCCAGCACAAACACATCCTTTACCCTTTCATATTCTTGTTTATCGGGAAATCTTTCCTTTTGTATTCTTGTGGTGTAAAGCACATCGAGATCTTTAATCTTCATTTTATTTGTTTCTTCCTCTACTCCTACCTCCTTAACAATATGTTCAGGCATTTTTGTTTCATCAGGAGAGATTAGCCTTATTTCAACACTGTAGTTATCAAGCGCTTCGGCAAGAGAATGTACAGTTCTTCCATATTTAAGATCACCCATCATACCTATTTTCAGTCCATCTATACTCCCGAACTCTTTTTTTATCGTAAAAAGATCAAGTAAGGTTTGGGTAGGGTGTTGGTTTGCACCATCACCACCGTTTATAATAGGAACTTTTGTTTTCTCTGTAAGCATCCTGGCAGTTCCTTCATAGGGACTCCTCACCACGCATATATCTGTATATCCTGCAACAACCTTGCCTGTGTCGGTTATATTTTCTCCTTTCTGTACAGAACTTACTTCGCTTGCGAGGTTTATTGTGGTTCCACCAAGTCTTTGCATAGCAGCCTCAAAAGAAAGCCTTGTTCTTGTGGAAGGTTCTAAAAACAATGTAGAAAGTATACAGCCCGGAAGAATGTCGGAGGCCTTTCTTTTTGTTAATTTTTCAACCTCGGAGGCAGTTGAAAGAAAGGACTCTATATCAGAACGTTCTAGGTCGTTTATTGATATAAGATTTTTCTTCAAATACGACCCTAGATAATTTTGTTTCCTATTTATTTAAGTTTTTAATATCCTCAGTACAAAGGAGATAAAACATGATGCCGAACTTAGATCCCTCGAAAATACAGAAGATGATGAAGAAGATGGGTATGGATACAGAAGACATAAACGCGGTAGAGGTTGAAATAAAGACCAAGGAAGGAAAGCTTCTTGTTAATAATCCTTCTGTCATGAAGATAAACATGCAGGGTAAGGAGATGCTTCAGGTTGAAGGTGAATTGGTGGAAGTCGAAGAGAAAAAAGATACGGAGATTGAGTTCACAGATGAAGATGTTGAAACAGTGATGGAAAAGACAGGTGCTTCAAAGAAGGAAGCCAAGGAAGCTTTGAAGGAAGAAGAAGACCTTGCTATGGCAATTATGAAGTTGAAGTGAACATTCACATCTACTTAACACAACGACATTCTTCTTAATTTTTATTTTATCCACGTTCACACTATTTCATATTTTCAAGAACAAGAACAGCGCCAAGTCCTATGGCCCCTGAAATAACTATTCCTATATTACTCAGGACTGTTTGACCCGGGACTATCTTATCGACGGGAAGTTTGAGGGCCCCCAACATCAGTCCAATCATAAATGAAAGTGTAAGCTCCTTGTGGTTGTCCAGAAACCATTTTATTGCTCTTGAAAAGAACACAAGGGAAACAATCCCACCCGAAATGAAAATAACTATGTCCTGATATACAAGGTTCTTGAGTGATCCCAGTAGGTATTCGTACTGTCCAAGCATCAGTACGACAAAGGACCCGGATATTCCCGGAAGTATCATTGCGCATATGGCCAGTATTCCCGAGACAAACACAACACCGGGTCCGTGACCGAGGTTGAAATACTCCATACTTACGGCCATATATGATATAAACAACCCTAGAAGCACTGAAATTATATTTTTATGGTTTACAACTGCCTTTCTTCTGTATACAACGACGGAGGAAGAAAGTATAAGGCCAAAGAAGAAGGCATATACCAGCGATGCGTAGTTGTCCAGCAGGAAAAGTATAACATGGGATGCAGTCAAAAAGGCCAGGGTAACACCGAGACCAACAGGAAAAAGAAAGTCCAGATCCACACCTTTGATATTTCTTGGATCTATAGATTCTATTGCGGTTATAAAACGCTCGTATATTCCTGTTATGAGGGCTATTGTTCCCCCGGAAACTCCTGGTATTATATCTGCCAGTCCCATAAAGATTCCCTTTAGAAACAGCCTTAACCTTTCCTTGAACTCCATACCATAGTCTTTGTCTGGATAAATAAATGGTTTGAAAACAAAACAATCCTTGTGTTATAATGGTCTACAGCCTACCGTATATCTTCGTTCGTGGAAGGGTTGTACACGGCATAGGAAGAAGTAAAAAATATCTTAAGAAGAACAGGTACAGAGACCAGTTTAGGAACAAAATGAAGATAGACCCAAGGCTTGGTACGCTTAATCTTAAGCTTGACGACAACAACAGCAAAAGGCTTCGGGATATAAGCTGGCACAATGGGATTTGGATAGAGGGATTTGAGGAAGACGGAGAAAAACATGGGGCTACAGAGGCCTATCCCGCGGAGCTTATGGATGTGGACTGTGCTGTGGTGGTTCCTGAGGAGAGAAAGACATATCGAACAATGGAGGTAGTTGCCAACCCCAAGTTGAGAAGTTTTCTAGGACTTAAAGACGGTGATGTTGTTGATGTCAAAGTCTTCATAAAACCCGAGGATTCCTGGCTTTGAGGATGTAGTGCCTAAAACTCAACCAAAAACATCCATTACAGACCTATACACGTCCTGCGGCTCCACTATGCTTCTTTCTACGTTTTTCGTTATAACCACAGCTTCTTCGTGGTGGTCCCCCTTTAGTTTCCCATGTTCTGTTTCCTCTGGCAACGTTTGAACCTTTGCTTCACCAAAGGAACAGAAACCATGGTCCGAGATAAGTATAAGTCTGTTGTCTTCATCCTCCAGAAAACCTGTATCAAACAGTAACTCCCCCAACCTTTCATCGACTTCCTTGTACCAGTCCAGGACCATATCTTCACCCCAGTGGAAGTGCTGTACTCTATCCAACGTAGTAAACACAGACACCAATACATCAGGCCCCTCCCTAAGCACTTCCTTCGTTTTTTCCGTAACCTTTTCCAGTTCTTCATTCCACTCTTCTTCTGTCGTAGGAAGGCCATAACCAACCGGTTCAAAATCTACGTTGTAGCTGTACGGTGGGACCACAAAGGGAACGTTCAAAGCTCTTACATCCATATCAAGCTCGTCCCAGAAAAATTCCACGTCCAGGTCATCTCTACCCACAATATCTCCATCGTCCACGAACTCCTTGTGTCCATGTTCATTATAATACATACCAGAGAACATACCACACCATATAAGCGGCGACAGAGGATCTTCCTTCAGCTCTACAGTTCCTGGCTTGCACTCCTCAACGAGCCTCTTCCAGCTCGGAAGCTCGTCCAGGTTGGGTTTTATCATCTTCCAGGTAGCAGCGTCCACACCAAGTATAAGAAAAGTCATAATATCAAACCACGATTCCCCCGCCGTTTATCCTTCCGTTTCTATCTATAACGAAACGTCCTGTCTCCATTATCTCGTTAAAACTATCCACAGCAACCGGCTCCTCCAGCTCGATTACAATCTCACCTACTTCATGTTGTCCCAGTTCGTCACCATCCCCCTCCACGGCTTTCAGTGTAGAAGAGTCCAATCTCTTCTTTATTTCTCTAATACAGCCCTTTGATTCTTGCGTTGTGCATTTAAAGGTTATTTCCTCTTCTTTTTCTATTCCATCCGGATTTATCCAGAAAACGTTTGCATCTACTTCTTTTGTTACTTTTGGAGCATCTGAGGCGTCCGATATCATGTTCCCCCTTTCCAAGCCGCTTATACTTAGAACAAGTCCTGTGCATTCACCTGAGCCTACCCTTTCCGGTTCCGAGCCAAACTTCTTTATCTTTTTCACCGTGGCCTCCGCACCCCTTGGGAGCACCTTTACAGTATCCCCTTCCTTCACAGTCCCTGCTTCCACCTTGCCAACCACGACCTCCTCTCCATCCACCTTGTAAACATCCTGGACAGGCAAGCGCAGAGGCTTTTCGGTGGTGTCGGGCTTTGTTTCGAACCTCTTCAAAGCCTCCAGAACCGTCGGCCCGTCGTACCATTCCAGCACATGAGACCTTTCTACAACATTATCCCCCTCTTCGGCAGATATAGGAACCACATAGTTTGGATCTATGTCTATCTCATGAAGAAAGCCTTCCAACTCCTTTTTTACCTCTCTATATCTCCCCTCCTTTCTGCCCACAAGGTCCATCTTGTTCATGGCTACGACTACCTGATCTATACCAAGCAGGGACAGGATATACGCATGCCTCTTCGTCTGTGGCATAACACCTTCATTAGCATCTATAACCAGTACGCCGGCTTCGGCCTGTGAGGCGCCGGTTATCATGTTCTTGATAAACTCTTTGTGGCCCGGAGCATCGATAATCGTATAGTTCCTCTCATTGGTCGAAAAAAATGTCTGTGCAGTATC
>SL_8KL_010_SEDDRAFT_10001325_pt1 | contig 21460 bp, 18 predicted proteins | sample SodLakKL_010_SED_4_FD_11160 | JGI IMG/M metagenome (IMG submission 11160) | reverse complement strand
TTCGGAGTATTTCTGGCCGAAGAGCGTCCGACCTACGAAGAACTTGTCCGGGACCAGATATCTGCTGCCATGGAACAGTACGGAGAAGGCGACCTGGAACAGTTGCTCACGGGTGAAGAGACCTGGACCGTGAAGTAAGCAGCCCTCTTGCAACGTTGCGTCAAATGCAGTTAACGCTCTGCATAAACGCTCTGCATAAACGCTCTGCGTAAACGATCTGCGTAAACGCTCTGCGTGGTATAACTGTTAGTCAGATACCGCTTCCTGTCAGGGAACGGGCATGCGACGGACTCGTGAATAATTGCAGCGAACCGCCGGTAATTCGGACTTTCAATGAAATGAACATGACCGGGCTGGCGCCAGGACACACAGGCGCATGATTAAAACCGGTCATGGAATTGCATGTGACCGCTTGAATCCAAAATGTTTGAACACATGAGATCGTTGCGGATTGCAGTTATCAGGGCATTGCTTCTGCTTGCCCCTTCCCTTCTGGTAACTACCGGCCACGTTCACTCTCAGGAGATTGAACGCAAACCTGACTATGACCACGATTTTGTCGTCGGCCTCACACTCAGCGGCGGCGGAGCGGCAGGCCTGGCCCACATCGGGGTACTCAAGGTTTTCGAGGAGGCGGGAATCCCGGTCGACCTGGTCACCGGCACCAGCATGGGCGCCATCGTCGGAGCGCTTTATGCCATGGGTTACACTCCTGAGCAGATGGATGCCGAGGTCCGGAAAACCGACTGGCGCGCACTCTTCGAAGAACGCGTTGACAGGAAGTACCTTCCCATGGAAGAAAAAAAGTACGACGGGCTTTTTACCGTGTCTTTTCCGGTCGAGGGAACAAGGGTCGTGCTGCCTGCGGGACTTGTATCCGGCAACCATATTTTCAATCTGCTTGCCCGGCTGACCTGGCAGTATCACGGCATTGAAGACTTCCTGGAGCTTCCGCGTCCCTTTCTGTGCATAGCAACCGATCTGGAAACCGGTGAACAGATAATCCTTGACCGCGGTTTCCTGCCCGATGCCATCCGGGCCAGCATGTCCATTCCTTCCATTTTTGAACCGGTCTGGCTAAACGGACGGTATCTGGTGGATGGCGGTGTAGTGAACAACATGCCCGTGCAGGAGGCTTTTGACCTGGGCGCCGATTTTGTCATTTCCGTCAACTCCAGTTCCGATCTCAGGCCGGCGGATGAACTGCTGTCGCTGCCCGACATCCTGACGCAAACCATCGCAATTGGAATGCGCACATCCATGCACATCCAGCGGGACAGGGCCGATTTCAACATCCAGCCCGACCTGAGCCGGTACACCACGTTGAGCTTTGGCGATGTTGATGAGATCATCCGGGCCGGAGAGACCGCTGCCCGGGCCCGGATCGATGAAATACGCGCACTGGCAGATTCGCTGAACGATCTGAGGTCCACCAGAAACGGCTCCCATATCCCAGCCTTCCAACGGCTTGAATCTTTCCGGGTACGCTCCGTCTCTTTCGAGGGACTCAAAACCGTGCCCGAAGACCATATACGATCCAAACTTCAGATCTACAGCGGAAATACCGTTGACGAGCAGATACTTGCCAATGCCCTGATGCGGCTTTACGGAATGCAGCGCTTCGACCGCATCACCTACCGGCTTGACTGGAACGGTACCTACGACGAGGCGGACCTTGTCATCCATCTGGAGGAACAGACCGCCAACATCATCCAGACCGGGATTTTCCACAATAACATGACCGGACCTTCGATCCTGTTCAACGCCTCTTTCCGAAACCTCATATTCCCCGCATCCACTGCCCGGCTGAATCTGAGGCTGGGATATGAAACAATGGCCGAAACAGAGTATTTCAACTACATCGGTATCGAACCGCGCCTTGCTTTTTATGGTTCGGCGGGGTTCCGGGAACGGGAGCTGGATATCTACCAGAACAGCCTGCGTGAAGCCGAAGTCAAAACAGACATGCTGTATGCGGAAGGACTGACCGGCCCCCTTTATTCATCGGTGTTCCGCATGGGTATCGGATACCGGTTCGAACATTTCAGACTATCAGAGAGTATCGGTTTCCTGGATCTTCGCTCCAGCTGGACCAGCCTTCATCTGCTGGCCGGTGAGCTGGAATTTGATAACCTCGATCGGTCTGACCTGCCCTCAAGCGGAGGGCATTTCCTGCTCCGCGCCGATTATGCCCCGGATTTCCTGCCCAATGAAACCACTTTCGGCCGCATTCACGGAAGCTGGACCGGCCACTATCCGGTTGCCCCCCGTCTTACCCTTGTCCATACCCTGCGTGGCGGATACAGCCTCGGAAACAGCTTGCCGCTGCACTACCGCTACTACGCCGGCGGACACCGAAGCTTTGCCGGGTACCGGAAGGACGCCCTTGCCGGAAACTACATCTTCACAACCGGACTGGGAGTCCGTTACCGGTTTTATGGGCAATTCCACATTACACCATCAGTTGACATCGGCAACGCTTACGACCGGATCGGGCAATCTGTTTTTGAAGAGCCGCTCAGATGGGGCTGGGCAACCGCCCTCAGCTGGAACACGGTCCTCGGCCCCATAGAGGCGATCCTGATGGGAAGCCGTGACAATGCCGTGCTGTTCGAATTCCAGATAGGGATGAATTTCTGAACGTCATCCGCGATATTGCACCGATATCTTGTCCAATAGCATCGGATTGGCTACCTTTCTGATAATCAAAGACCTTACCAGGAGTGTTGTATGAAGCAGCCGCGGATTCTCGTACCAACCGACTTTTCCGAACTCAGTTTACTGGCGTTTCCCAATGCCGTTGCACTTGCCAAATTGCTCAAGGGCAAGGTGACTCCGTTCCATGCCTACATGCAGGTGAATGAACTGGATGGATTTTACTACATGGGCGAAACAAGTCCGGAAGCCGACCTGCGCACTCTTGAAAAATCGCTTCACAAGAAGCTGGAAGACCTGGCTGCCAAATATGTGGACGAGGAGTTTCGCGCGGAACCGGTGGTGTGCATCGGCAACGCCGCCCGCACCATCGTGGAAACGGGCAGGGATTTTGACCTGATTGTCATGAGCAGCCACGGGCGCACCGGTTTTTCAAGACTGATCCTGGGATCCATTTGTGAAAAAGTGCTGCGCACATCCCACACACCTGTGCTCATTCTCGAGGAGAACAGCCGGCTGATGCCGCTGCGGCGCATCCTGCTCACCACTGACTTTTCCGACAACTCCATCTATGCGTTTGAACCGGCAGCGGAGCTTGCCGAAGCAACCGGCGCCACCATCGACCTGGTCCACATAGTCAGCTTTGAACAGTTCGACACCCTGGCGCAGGCACAGCACGACAGCGAAGGACGGAAGCTGAAACTGAAGCAGCTCGCAGAAAAATATCTCAGCGACCTGAAAGATCAGGTAGAAACGGAAGTGATCTTTTCAGAAAAGGCCGTTCATGAAGAAATTGCACGAATTACCAAATCACGACCTTACAATCTGGTGGTTATGTCCACCATCGGGCGCACCGGACTGGACTTCATGATGCTCGGAAGCACCTCCTCCAGTGTACTTCGCCATGTAAAAACCGCGGTTCTGAGCGTAAACCCGCTCACTGAGGTCTGAATTTGAACCGCCCATATCCCTGTGAGTTTCTCCAGGGAACCGCAACCGAATCAAACCCACTACGACGAACAAAACCGTAAGTAAAATGAAGAACGTGAATATTCTTGTCCCCCTGGATTTCTCTGACCTGAGCCTGAAAGCACTGGAAGCTGCCAGCGTGTTTGCCGAACTTTTTGATGGCGCCATCACTCCCTTCCACTCGTTCATCTCTCTGAGCGATGTGGAAATGCCTGAGGGTCATCCAGCAAAAAAGGATGTGCTGGCGGCCGACCATGAAGTACTGGAAAAGAATCTGGTGGATAAACTCAACAAGTCGGCGGCAGACAATGCAGACGCCAAATTTCTGAACGAAGGACTGGTGCATGCGGGAAATCCTGCCGATGCCATCATTGATGCCGCTCAGAATTTTGACCTTATTGTCATGACCACGCACGGGCGAACAGGCTTTTCACGACTCATCATGGGTTCGGTCGCGGAGAAAGTGATACGTTTTTCCCCTGTGCCGGTAGTGGTGGTTGAGGAGGGCTCCAAAGTCAAACCGATGAAAAAAATCCTCCTAACTACCGACTTTTCCGACTACTCCCTCAAAGCCGTTCCGTTCGCAAGGAGCATTGCCGAGGCATCCGGTGCCCATCTGGATATCAAGCATGTCATCAGCTTCGAACAGTTTGGAAGCATTCCGCAAATACAGGCAGCAACCGATACCCGCAAAAAACAGATGCGTGAACTGGTGGATGAGAGATTTGGCGACATCAAGGATCAGGTTACCGGCGAGGTCGTATCCACCCGTAAATCCATCCATGAAAAAATCACCAATATCGCAGACAGCGGTGACTACAACCTCATCGTGATGGCAACGATCGGACGTACAGGCCTTGAGTACCTACGGCTTGGCAGCACGGCATCCAACATTGTACGGCACGTGGAAACAGCCGTGTTCACGATCAACCCGCGCAGGCTGAAAGGAGCGGAAAGACAGCGATAGCTGACGGAGTGCCAGTCACGGCCCGTTTTCCCAACTGCGTAAAAAAGCTTGCGGCATGTCGTTATTTGTTGTATTATATGCACATATTCCTTACATATAATAGATGCTCTGATGGATAATTCCCAGCTGACACGCAAGCAAAAGCAGTTTTTCGACTACATCGTTTCCTACAAAAGGGATTATGGCATCTGGCCGACCTACCGGGAAATTGCGGATGAATTCGGCTTCAAATCCCCGAACAGTGTCACCCAGAACCTGCAGGCACTGCTCAGGAAAGGATATCTGGTAAAAACGGATGAGGAAGAGTACGACCTGGCGCCGGAACACGATGTGGCATTCGCCGCCCAAACAGCAAGCATACCGGTGCGGGGACTCATCGCCGCAGGATCCCTTCAGGAAGCCGTTGAAGCCAATCTGGGCGCGATCACGCTGGAGTACCTCTTTCCGAACCTGGACCGGATCTATGCGCTGCGGGTTTCCGGATCCAGCATGAAAGATGCCGATATCCAGGATGGCGATTTCGTGCTGCTCATGGATGACGACATCAAAAACGGGGATATCGGTGCCGTGCTATATAACGGTGAAACCTCGCTGAAGCAGATTTTTTACGGCAAAAACGGACTGCAGCTCAAGCCGGCCAACAAGGAATACGAGGATATCATCATTGAGCCGGATGTTTTTGAAGAGGTGCGTGTTCTGGGCAAATACGTAGGTCACGTCAACCGGTCAGGCATTTACAAGCACGATCGCAGAATCCGAAACTGATCGTCTCACAGATAACGGAAACGCCACCGCATCGGCAGCGCACGCTCGCCGACCGCACACCTCCACCCGTAGCACTCTCTCATTGGCTGCACGCTCTCACCCGCAGCACGCTCTCACCCGCAGCACGCTCTCACCCGCAACCCGCAGCACGCTCTCATTTGCTGCACGCTTCCACCGGCAGCATGCCGGCACACGGCTAAAGCTTGCGGAACGTGTTGGTCCGTGAAATCAGCTGGCCGGCCTTTCTTTCCAGAACATCCTTTCCGGTCTTTTTTAACCTTTCTGAAAGGGGAATGCCCCGTTCAATAGCATAATTTCCCCCCTTGACCGCTTCGTGAAGCTGTCCATCCTTGATCCAGGCCCTCCCTCCGTCATGCTGCAACCGCTTTCTGTTTTTGATCAGAAATGCCTGTTTGTGAAGATCGGGTAGCTGCTCGTATGTCTGTTGATCAGATGAATCTTTCATGGCTCCTGGAGATGTCGAATGGCTGTTTGGATTGTGAATGCCGAAAATTACGTGTATCCCCGCTTTTTTCAAATCAGAGAATGCACACAATGCCCCCCTGAATCAGCATGACCACGCTGTTTCGGATTGCCGAGGCTGCCTTTTTGGGCCCGCTGGAGCTGCGCCCCCCCCTGCTTACCGTTATGTTGGATACGTTTTTTGCTTTTAATTTTCAAAATAATCCATTATCTTTGTTTTCTTGAGGAAAAACAGTTTTGATCACTCTCCAAAAACGAAAAACATGTACGCGATTGTTGAAATAAGCGGGCATCAGTACAAGGTAGCCGAAAATGATGTCATCTATGTTGACAAGCAGAAAGCTGAAAACGATGACAAAGTCACGTTTGATAAAGTGCTTCTGACCTCAGATGGCAACGGAACGGTCCAGGTCGGCTCCCCCATGCTCGAGAATGCTAAAGTGGATGCCAAAGTCGTGGACCAGGTGAAAGGCGACAAAATCATTGTATTCAAGAAAAAACGCCGCAAGGGCTATCAGGTGCGACGTGGACATCGCCGGCATCTGACCAGGATCTTAATCGAAAAAATAACCGCTTAAACCCACGGAACCATGGCACATAAGAAAGGTGGCGGATCAACCAAGAACGGTCGCGACTCTGAATCGAAACGACTGGGCGTCAAGCGCTTCGGAGGCGAAATGGTTCGCGCCGGCAACATCATCATTCGCCAGCGCGGCACCAAGTTCCATCCCGGTACCAATGTCGGAATCGGAAAGGACGATACCATTTTTGCAAAAGCAGACGGCATCGTGACCTTCCGCAAAGGACGTAACGACCGCAAGACGGTTTCTGTCGAAGCCAACTGATACCGCCGTTACCGTTTTACAGCAAAGCCGTGATGCCTTCGTGACATCACGGCTTTTTTTGTTTACAACCGGTCTGATGTACAACCGGTCTGATGGTTTCATGGCACTGGTGACGGTTTCATGACTCCGCTGATGGTTTCATGGCACTGGTGACGGTTTTTTTTCGATTTTCCCTTTTTTTTTCACTGCCGCAGGATATCTTTCAGGGATAGATTCCACCAATCCGGAGAAATAGCTGCTGGTTCAATCCGGAAACCGTCACAGGTCATACCACATCATACTATAATCTCAATACCCATGGCAAAACCGTCTGACCTGCTGCATGAACTCCCCGGCCTTCACGGATTGCATACCCGCAACATCTATTGCATCGGCAGGAATTATGCGGCACACGCCCGGGAACTGAACAACCCCATACCGGAAAGGCCCGTAATTTTCACCAAGCCGCTTTCCAGCCTTACGTTTGACGGGATCATCCGCATCCCCTCTTTTGTCAAAGAGCCGCACTTCGAAACGGAACTGGTGGCTGCTATCGGAAAACCTGGCAAAAATATTAACCGCGACGATGCCATGAGCCATGTTGCCGGTTACGGCATTGGCATCGATGTCACCGCCCGGGATATCCAGCAGGAATTGAAAGCGGCGGCACACCCCTGGTTCCTTGCCAAAGGATTGGACACCTTCGCCCCGGTCAGCGCATTCCTTCCTTCCGATGATCTGCCCGATCCAGAGCAGCTGACATTCACACTGTCCGTCAACAGACAGCTCCGACAGTCCGGAGACCCGGCACTTATGCTCTTCCCCGTACCCGAACTGGTCGCGCAGCTCTCACGCTATGTCACCTTGCAGGCCGGCGACCTGCTCTTCACCGGCACACCCGAAGGCGTGGGCCTGCTCCGGGACGGCGACCAGCTGCACGCAGAACTACTCCTGGGACGGGTCGTGCTGGACGTACGCGTGGAAACATCCGGCTGACCTCCAATCAACGTTGTCGTACATCCATCGTATCCATACCAACCACTGATCATGACACCAGCAATCCTGCACCATGTCCCTCAATCCTGACACAACTTCCTTGCGTTTCCTGACCATAATCATCGCACTGTCTCTTTGTCAGGTGGCCGTAAACCTGCTTCCTTCCGCTTCCCGGGCGCAGGAAAAGCCCACTTACCTCTCGGAGGACGCTTCCTGGCTTTGGCCTACCAACGCCAGCCGTTACATGTCCTCTTCTTTTGGTGAAACCCGTGCCGCCCATTTTCACGCCGCCATGGATATCGGAACGTGGGGACACGAGGGCTATGCCGTGTTCGCCTCCCGTGACGGCATCGTGCATCGGGTGGCAATCGGTCCCGTTGGATACGGAAATGTCATCTATCTCCGACATGATGACGGTATCATCTCACTGTACGCCCACCTGCTCGACTTCCACCCACGCATCCGAAGCGTGGTCGATTCGCTGCGGCTGCAGGATTATTCGTTTGAATTTGACCGGAACATGGAAGATTTCGAGATCCGCTTCCGGCGTGGACAGCAGATTGGCTGGACCGGGTCGACCGGCGTGGGCCCCCCCCACCTCCATTTTGAACTTCGCACCCCTGAGGGACGCCCTTTCAACCCGAAACTGGCAGGTGTTTACATCGAGGATACCATCCCACCGCAATTTTCCGGACTCGCGGTGGAGCCGCTTTCTTACAACAGCACCGTCAACGGATCCCCCCGGATCTACCGGAGCCGGCCTGCCCGCCGCGGCGGAAGAAATGACTTCGGGACCCTGGATGCGAGCGGCGAAGTGGGGCTGGCCGTGAATGTATCCGACCGGGCCAACGCATCCAACAATGTCCACGCCGTCTACGAACTGAAGATGTATGTCGACGATGAGCTTTATTTCCACTCCCGCGCCGACAGCTTTTCCTATGGCCAATCCCGCCAGATGTTCCTCGACAGGGTTTTCCCGATTCTGCGCGACGAACGGCGCGGCTACCAGCGCCTCTATGTCCGTAATGCCAACACATTGCCTTTCTATCAGCATACCGGGCACACCGGCCGGCTCGACCTTCCGCCCGGGGAGTATGCCGTCCGCATTGTTGCCTCCGACTTCTACGGCAACAGCACCTCGGCGTATCTGCAACTGAATGTCACGGAACCGGAGGAAACGCAAATAACCTCCAGGTTGCATTTCCCCAGGGGATATGCCGACTGGAGGATACAGAACGGCACTGTGAGAGCCGGAGAACATGAAGGCGCTAAAAGCACCGGCGGGACCGGTTTTTCCGGAACTTCCGACTTTACCGCAGGTTCCGGGGATGTGCCGACGGGTGAAAGTCCCGGCGACCTGGCCCCTGAGTACAGTGGTGATGAAACACCCGGCAGTGCACCCCCGCCACCGCCCCCTCCTTCAGAACCCATCTTCCCTGTCAATGAGCCGCCAACTACGCTTATCTGGCACAAAAACTGGGTTCGACCCGGTTCGGGAACAGCCGAAGCCACCGGCTCACCGGAGATTGCGATCCGCCCGCTGGGATCTTTCCGGGACGAAATGCGCATCTACTCCTCCGCATCTGACGGACTGCCACTCGATATCGCCGACAGGCTCGAACTGCGAAAGGGCAACCGGGCATGGGTGCTGCACCGGGTCCGCCCCGAACACCCGGTAACCATTTACCACGACGGGATGCGCATATCCGTCAACTTCCCTCTGGACGCCTTTTTCGAACCGGTGAGCATGGGCATAGCCGGCACCTATCTAGATTTCACCCTGTTTCCTGACATTGAACCCTTCCGCCGCCCTGCCACCGTCCGCATTCTGTTGGATGAGGACCTGCGCAACCGTGAAGGTATTGGGCTTTATCGCGTAAATTCGCGAAACGGGAGATTGTCCCATGTCTCTTCACGCACGAATAAGGACGGAAGCATGATCACCGGCACCATACGCTCCGGTGGCAGCTATACCATTGCATACGATACCCTGGCCCCTGAAATATCCCGGCCTCACATCGGCAAATGGAGTCACGTCAACAGGTACTATGCAACCGTCAGTGTGGACGATGACCTTTCGGGAATCGACTACCGTTCCGCCATCGTTCATGTAAACGGGCAGCGGGGAATAGCCGAATATGACCCTGAAAAAAAACTACTGGTATTCCATCATCCGGATTTCCGGCCTCAGCGAACAAATGAAATATCGGTGACGCTGTCTGACCGGGCAGGCAACACGACCCGCAGAACGTTTACCGGTGTGCGATACAACTGACCTCGACGCGGCCGTTTTTGGGCAGGGTCTTGACGGCAACGGCCTCTCTGGCCGGCGGTTCCACAGGGAAATACTCCGCGTAAATCTCATTCACCAGGGTAAAATCCTCCATGTCCGCAAGGTAAATGGTACACTTGATGACTTTTTCCCAATCCGAACCGGAAGCCTTGAGCACCTCCCCGAGATTTTTCATCACCTGGCGCATCTGTTCCGCTGTTTCGGGTCCCGCCATTTCCCCCGTTTCGGGATGCAATCCAATCTGTCCTGAACAGAAAATCAACTGGTCATATATAACGGCCTGATTGTATGGTCCTATGGCAGCTGGTGCATGAATGGTTGATACCGTTTGTTTAAACATAAGTTTTGGTGTTTATTTTCGTTTTAATCAGTGCAATTTCGTTTCAATCAGTGCAATGAAGCCGGTTGCCACATGTAGAATGCACCGGCGAATTGCTTCCCGATGCATCGGGAAGCATCGGCACATTACTCGTATATTGCGATAACAGTGTGCTATTCTTACTTTACACAACGAAGTTTCTCAGGTAATAAAACACTTTTTTTAACATAGAGGAAATTTCCAGTCAGCTGCTGTGGACGAAACACAGTGCGATCCGGGAACCAGTTCCTCCGCAATCATACAATTCAACCCGTGAAAAAAATGAAAATCAAATATTTCCCGCAAGCACTGGCTGCCTTGGCATTGATGTTCCTGGTCTGGTCCTGCGCCGGTGACCCGAATATCGAATCAGCCCGGCTCGCCCTGGTGCAACAGGATTTTGAAGAAGTTATCAGATCTGCGGAAGCCGCCATACAGGCCAACCCGGAAAGCGGCGATGGCTACTACTATAAAGGAGTTGCCTACGCATCGCTCGCATCCGACAAACCGCCCGAGCAGCGTGTGGATGATTACGAAAGGGCCCGTGAAAACCTGATGGAAGCCCGCAGGCTGTACCGGGAGCATGAGGTAACCAGCAATGAAGCTCAAAATCTGGATGACATCATCATTGAGACCTGGGGATACGAGCATAATCAGGGTGTGGAGCCGCTCAGCTCTGACATCATCAGTTCCCCCGAGGATTCCCTCAGACTGTCGAGGCATCATTTCATCAATGCCACAACGATCAATCCGGACAGCGTTCTGAGCTTCAACCTGCTTGCTGAAGTGAACTTCGCGCTGGGCAACAACGAGGAAGCAGAAGCCATCAGCCGCAAAGTCATCTATGAAATGGAACAGGGAGACCTGTACAACTACTACCGGCTTGCTTTCTTCCTGATTGAAGATGATCGCGATGAAGAGGCCATTGAGCTGCTGCTGGAAGCGCGAGAATTATTCCCCGATGAGATTGAAATCGTTCAGGAAATTGCCAATGCCTATCTGAGAGCTGGTAAAACGGATGAAGCGCTGGAAGTGGTCCAGGAACTGATCGAACGCGATCCCGAGAACCCTCAGTACCGGCTCGTCTACGCAACCCAGGTCTACCAGTTGGTTCAGGACCTGGATGACCAGGTGCGCACCCTTCATGATGAAGTCTACGAGATGAGCAGAGAGATCCGGCAGAAAGCCCGTGAACCCGGCGCTGACCAGCAGGAGATCGAGGGAATGATCGAAGAGATGGAAGAGAAACAGGAATATTCCAATGAATTGATCGACGAGTCCTTCCGGTTCTCCGATATTGTAAAAGAGGAACTGCATCTGGCTCTTGAAGCTGACCCTGACAACCCCGATATCCACGCTACCCTGGGCATCGTTTATCAGAACCGCGGTGCGTTGATGCAGGACAAAAGGAATATGACCGAGGACATGGAAGAAGCCGAAGAGTTTGACCGTCAGGCCCGCGAGTATCTGGAACGGTCCCTCCCGCATTATGAAAAAGCGGCGGAACTGGAGCCGGATAACACGGAGCACTGGTTGTCGCTTTTCCGTGTCTACACAAACCTCGGAATGACTGAGGAGGCGGAACGGGCTCAGGAAAAAGCCGACTTGTAATGCCGATAGCCGCAGACTCCTTATCTGCAGAAATGAAACCCGGCCTTCATGAACGCTGAAGTGCTGCAGTGTATTTATGCCATATTTCAGGTATTCAGATCAGAGGACAAGCGGATCAGAGGACAAGCGGTAGAAATCGGCATGTGACACGATGACAAGGTATACAGCCCGGCAGCCGTAATGGTTGCCGGGCTTTTATTTTGCTTCGCGGCAGCCGCAAATCGGCAATTCGCACCAAATCGCCCATGAACGGCCTCTGCCCATTGTCCGCAAACAGCGTGCTGATCCCTGCCGTATGCGAAACCGGTGGTGCCACTCTTCTGCCATTTAGCGCTGTTTCCCTTTGAACATAGAACGCTTATTGAGTATCATTGATAACATCGCTCGCACATGCCACTGCAATCTGACCCGTTGTTCACTGCCCATATCTGCCAAAAAATGAAATTCAACACCAAAACCATTCATGCCGGACAGAAGCCCGAAGAGACATCGGGCGCTGTGATGCCCCCCGTCTTTTTCACCTCTACCTACGCTCAGGAAGCACCAAATAAACACAAAGGCCATGAATACGCCAGAGTGACCAACCCCACACGCACCGCACTGGAACAGCTGCTGGCCGGACTCGAAGAGGCACGCTACGCCGCAGCATTCGCATCCGGCTGCGCCGCCATGGACGCAATTGTCAAAATGCTGAGGCCCGGCGACCACGTAATTGCCACCAACGACCTGTACGGCGGCTCTTACCGCCTGTTCACCCAGGTCTTTGAGCCCTTCGGCATCCGTTTCAGCTTTGTGGACATGAGCTCCATCGACAACGTGCGGGAGGCGTTCACCGGTAAAACCAGGATGCTCTGGATCGAAACACCGACCAACCCGCTCCTCAATATCGTCGACATTGCCGCACTGGCAGAACTCGCATCCAACCAGAAGGCCTTCACTATCGTCGATAACACTTTTGCCTCGCCCGCACTGCAGCAGCCGCTTCTTCTTGGAGCCGATGCCGTCATCCACTCCACAACGAAATATATTGGCGGACACTCCGACCTGATCGGTGGCGCCGTATGCACCAGCAACGACGATATCTTCGAAAATCTGGTCTTCCAGACCAAGACGACCGGCGCCGTGCCCGGACCCATGGACTGCTACCTGGCGCTGCGCGGCGTCAAGACACTGGCACTGCGTGTGCAGCGCTCCTGCGAAAACGCCCGGGCGCTCACGGAGTATTTGTCCGGCCACCCCCATGTCGCGGAAGTCCGCTACCCGGGACTGCCCGGTCACCCTGGTCACGAAATCGCTGCCCGCCAGATGAAAGACTTCGGAGGCATGGTCTCCTTTACCCTGGAACAGGATGACAAGCAGACCGCCGAACGGTTCATGAGCAACACGCATATTTTTACCCTGGCCGAAAGCCTTGGCGGGGTCGAATCCCTCATCAGCCACCCCGCCAGCATGACGCACGCATCCATCCCCAAAGAAGTCCGGGAAGCCGCCGGCCTGCGCGATTCGCTCATCCGGCTGTCGGCCGGCATCGAGGATATCGAAGACCTCATTGCCGATCTGGACCATGCATTCCTGGAAACCGGTCATCCGATTCCATAAAAAATCCCAGCCAACCGTTCCCGTCACATCGCCGTGACAACCGGCAACCAATATCGATGACTTCCGGACGCACATCCATACTGCTTATCCTGGCGATGCTCGCCACGCTGCCATTTCTGACAGCCGGCTGCATCAATCCGTTCGCTCCCGGGGAACTGGAGGGCGATCCCATTGCCGACCTTCTCGGCGACCCGTCGACCATCGAAGGGTTCTACACCCGGTTCCAGAAGTCCTATGAACTGCGGGACACTTCACTGTACGGGCCGCTCATCCACCCCGAATTCACATTCACATTCCGGGACTACGAGCGCAATGTGGATGTTACCTGGAGCCGCGCCGAGGAGATGAACAGCACCTATAACATGTTCTCGCGCAGCTACGACATCTCGTTGCGCTGGAACAATATCATAGATCAGTTCGAGGTGAATTCGCCCGAAGGTTCGGCGCAGGAGTCGATACTGGTGATCCGCCGGTTCAACCTGACGGTGGTGCTGTCGCCATCCGAACCGGCTTTGCGCAGCGACGGTTCCGCCAGTTTCCTGCTCACACGCCCGGATGAAAACGCCAACTGGCGGCTTGAATCATGGCGGGACGAGTCCGATATTTGACCGGATAAGATCCTTGCCCGGTTCCCCTCCCGGACCGGAAATCGTTTGTGTTAGACGTTTATATGTGATGTTCCGGTTCTCTCCGATTACCGTTATCCCTCAATACAGATCATAAGAATTATGGAAGAGGTTGTTGTCATCGACGCCGTCCGCACGCCCATCGGATCACTGGGCGGTGCTTTCAGATCCACTCCCGCTCCGGACCTGGGTTCGGTCGTCATTGGCGCACTGTTCAAAAACAACCGCCTGAATCCCGACCTTATCGAAGAAGTGGTGATGGGCAACGCGCTCCCGGCAGGCCTCGGACAGGCACCGGCAAGGCAGGCAGCCCTTCGTGCCGGCCTCAAAAACACCACTTCCAGCTGCACCGTCAACAAGGTCGGTGCCTCGGGGATGAAAGCGGTGATGATCGCCATGCAGCAAATCCAGACCGGTGATGCCGATATCATGGCAGCCGGCGGCATGGAGAGCATGAGCAATGTGCCGCACTACGACCACGACGCGCGCTTTGGCATCAAACTAGGCCATGGCAGGCTGCAGGACGGGATCATACGGGATGGCCTGTGGGATGTGTACAAAAATTTCTACATGGGCAATGCGGCCGAACTGTGCGCATCCACCCACAACATCAGCCGTGACCAGCAGGATGCTTTCGCCGAGGAATCATACCGCCGCGCGGCACTGGCACACGACCAGAATGCCTTTGAAGCCGAAATTGCCACCGTAAAAGTCCGTGACCGCAAAGGCAAGGCAGACGTCATAAGCCGTGACGAGGAGACCGGACGGATGAATCCCGCCAAAATGCGCAAACTGCCACCCGCTTACCAGAAAGAAGGGACCATCACGGCAGCCAATGCCTCCTCGCTGAACGACGGAGCCGCCGCCCTGCTGCTCATGAGCGACCGGAAGGCAAAAGAGCTCGGCCTGCGTCCCATTGCGCGCCTCGTCAGCCAGGCCAGCGCCGCCCAGGCCCCCGAATGGTTCACAACCGCCCCGGCCAATGCGATGCGCCGCGCCCTCGAACGGGCCGGCAAAACCGTAGCCGACATGGACCTGCTTGAGATCAACGAGGATTTCGCCGTGGTCACGCTCATCAATACCGAACTGCTGGATGCGGATCCCGCCAGAGTCAACGTTCATGGCGGGGCCATCGGGCTCGGCCACCCCCTTGGCTGCTCCGGTGCGCGAATACTGGTGACCCTCATTCACGCACTCCGCCGCCACGACAAAAACTGGGGCTGCGCCGGTATCTGCAGCGGCGGTGGCGGCGCATCGGCCATGGTGGTGGAACGATTGTCCTGAAGCACCAATACAACCCTTGCCGCGGTCAGTCCAAGGCCGGATGATACCCTGTACTTTTTCATTTTTCGAATCGTTCTTATATACTTCTTGTGGATTGACTTTTATGGCACTTGAATGTAATTTACAGATAACCTATCAAAAAAAGATATTGCCTATTGTTACAACGGTTACGGATTCCGGGTTGACCGGCCACCCCATCCACAAAAAACTGATCAGCCAGGGCCTTGTGGAACGCGCCGGCGAAGAGCAAGAGAGCTCATGCAACCCTAACAAATAACCAGTTTTTCACGGTGCTTCCCGGCACCAATCCTGAATGGCAATACCAAGATCTTTCATAGCATCATTCGGCATCCTTTTTGCATTGCTTGTGCTTGTGAGCAGTGGCCCTGCGACCATATCGCATGCCCAGCAGCTCAAGGTGATCAGCCAGGCGGACGGTTTTACCGACTATGAACTGGTCAATGAGCGCCTGAAGATTACAGCACCGGATTATCTGGTCGTGCCCTGGAGCGACGGGCAGGCCCGTTACCGCATCATGGAACAGGAGATCGTCCCGGTCCGGGCCGATTCCACCCAGATGCACTACGTCAACCACCCCGAACAATACCTGATTGCCGGCCGCGACACCCCGGTGATCCAGACCGGCCAGCCCGGGTACACGCGCGGGCAGATGGTCGTTCCGCTGACCATCCATATCGCACGCCAGAATGAGACGCAGGGCACCACCTTCCAGGTCATCCGCCGTATGCGCATCCGGGTCTTTGAGGATACGGATGCTGCCCCGCAACACGACGGCCGGCTGACACCCCGTCCCGGAGATGCCGCGGCAGGTGCCACTGCCCGCACTGCTGCGCAGCACTCCGCCGCCGAAACCACCGACAGCCCGCTTTCCAGCGGACAGTGGTACCGGATTCCCATTACCGAAGACCACATCTATTTCCTTGATGCCGACTATCTGGAGAATCTGGGCATCAATCCCTCTCAAATCGATCCCCGTAATATCCAGATCTGGACCACCCCGGGCTACGAACTGCCCCATCGAAACAGCGATCCGCGTCCGCAACTGGCGCAGATCCCCATCATCGTGGAAGGCGAGTCCGACGGCAGTTTCGATAGCGGTGACCGCGTCATCTTCTATTCCAACGGTCCGAACAGGAGTTTTTTCAATACACTCCAGAGCCGTTTCGAGCATCGTTTGCATCCCTACAGCAGGAACAACTATGTTTTCCTGACCGTCGGACAGCAAGCCGGACTGCGCATGGACACTGTCACCCCGTCAGGTTCGGCGACACGCGAGGTGACCCGGTTCCGTGACTTCCGCTGGCTGGAACAGGACCGGGAAAAATCCGAGTCGCGGATCAAGTCCGGCACCCAGTGGTTCGGCCAGGGCTTCGACCCGGTCAGCTCCCCGTCCCAAACCATTTTCACCGATACGCTGGCCGGCTTCCAACAGGGATCTGATATCGAGATATGGATCTCGATGGCCGCCCGGTCAACCTCCCCTTCCCGGTTCAGCTTCACGGTCAATGGCAGTACGGCGCTGCCGGACCTTAACGTCCCCGCAATCAATTCCATGACGAGGGCAACCGGTCTGTCAGCGCAGGTACGCGAGCTGCGCCAAACATTGAGCGGCTTCTCGCTGAACAACGACGTGATCACCATGGGAGCCAATTTCCAGAACCCCTTGAGCGCCTCGCGTGGCTGGGTGAACTGGATCCGAATCCGCGCCGACCGTGCACTGCAGGCCTCAGGCAACCGCCTGCTGTTCCATCCGCCTGATGACGGCGACGGCAGCCTGGTGCGCTACCGGCTCACCGGTTTCACCAGTCAGCCCATCGTCCTTGATGTAACCGACCCCGCACAGCCGGTACGGCTGCAGGTTTCACAAGCCGGCAATGCCTACACGGTCACCCATTCCTCGGCACGCACGCACCGTTTCATTGCCCAGAGCTCGTATCGCCGGCCGACGCAAGGTCAGGTCATACCCAACCAGAATATCCGCAACCCATCCAGCTACCCCGATTATGTGATCATCACGGCAGAGGAGTTCCTGGATGAGGCACAGCGCCTTGCGGAATACCGCCGCGACCGCGACGGCCTCACCCCGGTCGTAGTGACCCAAAGCCAAATTTTCTATGAGTTCAACGGCGGCGTACCTGATTTTGTCGCCCTGCGCGATTATGTCAAGTACCTCTACGACCGCGCCACGGCCGCCGGGCAGCGCCGCCCGGAGTATCTGCTGATGTTCGGCGGGGCGACCTACGATTACAAGGGCGTCATCGCCAACCCCGTGATGCGCAACTATGTATTCACCTACCAGAGCGAGGAGTCCATCGACCGGGTCGACAGCTACGGCAGCGATGACTTCTTCACCTTCATGGGCGACAACGAAGGGCTGTGGCCGCGCAGCCGGACACCCAACAACCCCATCAACCTGATGGATATCGGTGTGGGCCGCCTCCCGATTCAGACTCCCGAAGAAGCCCGGCTTCTGGTCGACAAGATCAAGACCTATGAAGATTCGCGCAACCACGGCGACTGGCGCAGCCTGTTTACCTTCATCGCCGACGACCATGCCGCCGGAAGGAACAACGACCGTGATCTGCATATTCTCAATGCCGACGGTACGGCCGATGTCATAGACCAGGATGCCACAGGGGTCCGCCTGGAAAAAATCTATCAGATATCCTTCCCTGTGGAAACTACCAGCGCCGGTCCGCGCGTCCCCCAGGCCACCCAGGCAATGGTCGATCGTATTAACGAAGGCACGGTGGTCTTCAATTTCTCAGGACACGGCTCCGAACAGTTCCTAACCGACCAGCGCCTGTTCACCGCCGACGACATCGGACGTCTGACCAACCGCAACCGGCCTTCCATCATGGTCACCGCTACCTGCTCCTTCGGCCGGTTCGATGATACCGATGACAACTCCGGCGCAGAAAAAATGCTGCTCCATCCGGATGGCGGCCTGATTGCCGCACTGACCACAACGCGCGTAGTCTATACCTCGCCCAATCCGGGTATTCTGAACTTCGGACTCAACATTGCCCTGACCCGCGAGATGACGCGACGCGGGCTTGACGGCAAGCCACAACGCCTCGGTGACATCTTCCGCCGAACCAAGATCACCCCCGTCGGCTCGGATTTCAACTCCCGCAAATTTATCCTGCTGGGCGACCCTGCCATGCGTATCGGCCTTCCCACTTCCGGCATGGAGATTACGCACATCAACGGCGAGGAGATACGTCCCGACACCCTGTTCGACCTGCGCGCCCTGGACCGCGTCACCCTCACCGGACATGTCAGCCAGCCCGACGGAACGACCAATACATCATTCGACGGCGAGGCAAATGTGCGCGTATACGACGCCAAACGCCTGGTCCGCTACCCCGATTTCGACTGGCTTCAGAGCCCCGGATGCTACCTCCGGGATTGCGGCTACTTCGTGCAGACCGATGCCCTGTTCAACGGCCGCGTCTCGGTCAGCGGCGGACAGTTCCAGAGTGAGTTCATCATCCCGAAGGACGTCTCCTATTCCATGAGTCCGGGCCGCGTACAGACCTATGCCCGCGAACGGGACATGGACGCCGTGGGCTCCAGCTCCGCCTTCCGCATCCGTGGACGCAATCCGGATGCGGTCGACGACGGAAGCGGACCGGAAATAGAAATCTACATGAACGACGAGATGTTCATCGACGGCGGAGTGGTCGACGACTCCCCGCAACTGATCGTCCTGCTGCGCGACAATGCCGGCATCAATACCACCGGCGCCGGGGTGGGCCACGAAATCGTGGCCGTCCTGGAGCGCGATGAGGATCTTTCATCCCGCAGGATCATCAATCTGAATGAGTTTTACCAGAGCGACCTCGACGACTTCACCAGCGGCCGCATCGAATATCCGCTGAACGAACTCCAGGAAGGCCACTACCGCCTCCGCATCCGTGCATGGGACGTGTTTAACAACCTGGGTGAATCGGAAGTCAGCTTCCAGGTGCTCGACAGCCAGGACCTGCAGATCCGCAACGTGTTCAACTACCCCAACCCCATGCACAACTTCACCAGTTTCATTTTTGAACACAACCAGCCCCGTGTCCCGATGGATATTAATATCCGGATTTTTACGTTATCCGGTAAGCCGGTAACGACCATCCGCCGCGAGCAGTACATCCCCGGCGGAAATATGGTCCGTATCGACTGGCACGGGCGTGACGATGACCAGCATCGCCTGGCTTCGGGAACCTATCTGTACCATGTGCAGGTTCGCATTGAAACCGATCAGGGAAGACAGATCCGGGACAATATTGAACGACTTGTCATTTTACGTTAATTTTTTCATTATCCACTTGCACTCGAAACCAGAAGCTATCGTACCCATGTCAACAACCAAAAGAAACTTTACCGCCATAGCCATAACCGCGTTGCTTCTTGTCAGCAGCAGCGTATCCATGGCACAGGTTGCCTCAACGGCCGTTCCTTTCCTTCAGATCGAACCCGATTCCCGGACCGCCGGTATGGGTAACTCCGGTGTCGCCCTTGCCGATAATGCAACGGCCATCTTCTGGAACCCGGCCGGACTGGCTTTTCAGGAAGGACACGAAATCAACTTCACCCATGCCGACTGGCTGCCAAACTTTGGCGTCGACATGTTCTACGACTACCTGGCTGGTCGCTACTACGTCGAGGGCATTGGATCCATCGGTGGTCACATCACGTTCCTGAACCTGGGCGAACAGGAATTGCGGGATGAGGCAAACAACCTGCTGGGAACCTTCTCCAGCTACGAGTTCGCCGCCGGCTTATCCTATGGGTTCAAAATCAACAATAATTTTGCACTTGGTACGGGCATCCGCTTCATCTTCAGCAACCTGGTTCCGCCGGGAACCGAGGTGAGTGGACAGGTAGCGCGCAACGGTACCAGCGTGGGTGTCGATCTCGCCGGCCTCTATCGCACCAATCCATTCTCGGTCGCCGGACGCCAGGCACAATTGCGGGCCGGTTTCAATCTCTCCAATCTCGGTCCATCCATCCAGTACACCGATGAAGCCCAAAAGGATGCACTCCCTACGCTGCTGCGCGTCGGCTGGGCCTACAAAATGGACCTGGACCGTGATGGCTTCAATACCATCACCATCAGCAACGACATCTCCAAGATCATGGCCCGGATGGAAGATGACGGAACCGGCATGAGCTCCCTTCGGGCACTGACCGGCTCATGGGACACACTGGCCCGCAACGACGGAACCGGTATCGTGGAAGTCCCCCTCGTGGAACAGCTGATGTTCGGCGCGGGTATCGAATACTGGTATGACGGACTGTTTGCCCTCAGGGCCGGTTACTTTTACGAATCCCCCAACAACGGCGGCCGTGAGTTCATTACCCTTGGTGCCGGACTGCGATACAATATTTTCGGTGTCGACTTCAGCTATATTTACACGCTGGAAGAAGACCACCCGCTCGCAAATACCCTCCGCTTCTCGGCACTGCTGAACTTCTGATCATTCCCCACTCACTGCAACACCGTTATCCGAACCGAATGCATTATTTTTTGCAGAGAAGCAGGTGCCTGATTGCCGTAGTCGGGCTCCTGCTTCTTATTATTACGGCCGGAGCATCCCCGCCGGCTGATTCGCCGCTTCCATCACCCTATTTCTCTGCCAGTGAAGCAACTGCGAATGCAAGAGCACTCGGAACCATACGAATACTGGCCATAATGGTCGAATTTCAGGAAGAGGACAACCGGTTCACCACCGGAAACGGAACCTTCGACCTCCCTTTTTTACAGCGAGACGATATCATCATCGATCCGCTGCCCCATGACCGCGGCTACTTCGAAGCCCATCTCCAATTTGCGAAGAACTACTTCCATACCGTTTCTGGTGGAAAACTGAACATCGAATACCATATCCTCCCGGAAATCATCCGGCTGGATGAACCCATGAGCGCTTACGCACCACTCGGGGAAACGGGCGAAGAAAATTTCAAACTCGGCAACCTTGCGCGTGATGCCTGGCAGAAAGCGGGACAGACCGC